>Ga0055584_100001219_pt1 | contig 25258 bp, 19 predicted proteins | sample OSDHelmetaG_FD_58716 | JGI IMG/M metagenome (GOLD analysis project Ga0055584, IMG submission 58716) | Pelagic marine sediment microbial communities from the LTER site Helgoland, North Sea, for post-phytoplankton bloom and carbon turnover... | ecosystem: Environmental > Aquatic > Marine >...
GATGCTTTCGCTTGGCGAAGCATTTGTCACGCAGGGGTGCGATTTGCTCATTCTGGATGGAAGAGTCAGACGCTAACTAAACCAGCATTGCTACTCAAGCGGGCTTTGCTTGCGAGACTCAAGTCGGAGCGCAAGATTGGGATTGGCTGGTGGTGGATTGGTACAATTTCGATGTGAATTGGGAGATCGCGAACCGCACAGTGGCACGCAAGCTGATGGTCGTGGATGACTATACAAATAGGCAACACGAATGTGATGCCAATCTCAATCAGAATTACTTGCCATTCGACACTATCGATTGGGCGAGCACCCTTCCTGCTGACTGCAAGCGCCTGCTCGGCCCGCGCTACTTGCTGTGTATGCCTACGCCGTCACACCCGCCGCGGCTGGCCGCGCAGAAAATTGACAGAGTTTTTTGTATTTCTCGGCGGCAGTGATGTTGAGGGTCCGACCCTGCCCGTATACGAGCTACTTTCTCGCGTATCAATGGATATACAAATCGATGTTGTTCTTGGTGCGGCTATGCACAATAGAAAACATGTCGCGCAAGGATTGATACGCCTCGGTCCGCACATCTGTGTACTTGAACCGCTAGCTGAACTTGGTCCGTTTCTTCGTGCCCACGATATTGCTGTAGTGGCCGGAGGCTCGACTATTTGGGAGCTTTTTGCAGCTGGTGTGCCGATTCTCAGCTTAGTTGTTGCCGATAACCAACTAGAAACAAACTCTCATCTGCATGCAGATGACCTACTGGAGCTAGTTGACATGCGTCTTAGTTCGAGAGGTACTGAGTTGCCACAAAAATTTGCGCGGCTTGCGCACAACTCCGAGTTGCGGCGGCTGCGGTCACGCAAAGGGCTGCAGCTATTTGACGACAAGGGATTGGACCGAGTTTCATCCTTGCTCTATGAATGCAACAACGTTAACTCCGAGCCCGGGCCAGTAGTTTGAATAACCTGGGCAAGCTTAGCGCAGGAGGGACTCGTTGCTCGCAGATTCAAGACAAACAGCTTTCGTACACCGATGAACAAGTTGGCGATGTTCCAGCGCAGCTTGACGTGTCTTGCGTCAACTAATCGGTTTTGGTCCTGCCGACTTTAAATATATATCTGCGGCAGAGCAGCCGAGTGTAAGGACGGGACTACGCAATGTCCCAGCGCATCGTAACGTGGTGGCTTTGAGTCATGGCGATAAAAGGTGAGTCGAAGAATCAAAAGCCGACTTTTTCGTAGGCCCTTATTGCGGGCAAATTGTGGTTTTGGACGCCAAGTAAGATTTGTTTGATGGCGCGGTTTTTTCTTAACCAAGTTGCAGTGCAATCGAGGGCTTCTCCGGCAGCCCCTTGCCCGCGCCATGCGCGTTCGCCAATGAGCATGCCCATCACCGCATAGCCCATTGTGCTATTGACCGGCTCGAATTTTATGTTGCCAATGTGCTCATTCGTAGCTGATGAAAATATACCCAAAAACAGTACGTCGGACTGCAAGTTTTTGTCGCGGATATACAATCGCAAGTCATCTGGGCGCGCGTCGGGCGTCGCGCCTGCGATATAGCTGTGGGCCGCGCTATCATTGAGTCATGCACAATACTGGTCGCTGGCGTCCACGTCAGTGAGTTCACGAAGTAAGAATCGGGCACTTGTCATGGATATGGGCATGGGCTTGACGTTCATTTGTGCTTAGGACGCTGGTGGCTGCTGAATTGGAACCAGTACCCACACGTCGGGCTGTGTCGCGCCGCGCCTGCGCTTGAATTTTAGCGCAGGCCATCGACCATCATTCCTCCTTGCCAAAACCACCGCCGCCGCCTGTTTCGATTAACACGGTGTCGCCTTGCTGGAGGGTGTAATGACCGGCGGTTTCAGTAGCCTGGCCGTTAATCTCGAGGCGTCCGCGGGCGCCGGCACCGCCGCCATTGAGGCCCGGCGCGGGGCACCTGACACGGCTCACCAGGAATGCCCCTGTGGCGGTGCCCTCGCCACGCATTGCAAATTTGAATGCGATGCCATTGCCGCCCTGATGCAAGCCGGTTCCGCCTGAATCGGAGCGAATAGAGCGATCAAGAACTTCGATTGGCGCGAGATTTTCAAGGACCTCGATCGGCGCGTTAGATAGATTGCTTGGAAAGCTAATCGCAGAGGCTCCGTCCATGCTCGCGCTGGCCCCTTGGCCTGCCGCAATGAATGCGTTTAGTACGTAGCTGCTGTCGCGGCCACGGCTAGCTAACTGCACCGCGGATATTGGTGAGCCGGGTGAAGCTTGTACGCGCTCCGGCATGATCGCGGCCAGGGCCCCGTACACCGCCGCCGGGAGCAGGTGGCCCATCATCGCGCGCGAGCCGGTGGATGCGGGAAAGCGTGGGTTCAGAATCGACCCTTCGGGCGCGGTCACGGTGATTGGTGTGAAGCTGCCCTGCGCATTTGGGATCCACGGTGCCAGCACGGTTTTCAGCGCATACGCGGTATACGCGTAGGTGTATGTAGGTACTACGTTGACGGCAAGGTCAACTTGATCGCTCGACCCGGCAAAATCGACATTGAGCTCGTCGCCGGTGATGGTTACCGCGCACGCGATGCGCACAACGCCTCCGGGAAAGTCGCTTGGGCCGTCATTCTCGATGACATAATCGTAACGCCCGTCAGGCAGATCGCTAATTGCGCTACGCATCGCTCGCTCGGTGCGGCCAACTACTTCATCGGCAAACATGTCGATGTCGACGCCAGTTTCGTCAAGCAGCGCATTGAGCTGTGTTCCAAGTACGCGGCAGCAGCTGACTTGTGCCCAAAGATCGCCAATGGTCTCATCTGGGACGCGCACATTGGCGCGTACCATCTTCAGTAGCGACTCATCCGCCTCGCCGGCAGACAAGAAGCGCATCGGAGGGATGCGCAAGCCTTCTTCGTATATTTCTTTGTTGGCCGGATTACGTAGTCGACCGCCGACATCAGGTAGATGACTGACAACGCCAGCAAAGCCGATGAGCTCGCCATTACGCATAATCGGCATTGCCAAGCTAGCGTCGTTTAGATGACCGGAGCCAAGCCACGGATCGTTAGTTACGTAGGCGTCATCCTCGCGCATATTTTCAGCGCCGAACTCATTGATGAAATGGCCGACCGTGCGCGGCATGGTTGAGATGAACGAGGGGATCGAGCGGGTTGATTGCGCCACGCTACGACCGTTTCGGTCAGTCAAAACGACAGCAAAATCATTGGCATCGCGCACTAGCGTTGAGAATGACGTGCGCACGAATGTTGCTGCAGCCTCATCTACAACACTGATCATGCGGGTCCACAAAATTTCCAGTGTCACTGGGTCGATCTGCGCGGAATTGGACTGGTTCATGCGTGCTCCTCCGGGGCGGATTGCGACGGTTGCGCCAACACGACCTCGACCGTGCCACTCTCTAGAATGGAGAGTTTGCCTGCGTAGGCGACCACTAAGGTTGATTCCGGCTCGACCAGTACCACAGGTGTTGCCAGTTCGGTCCCGGCTTGCAAACAGTAGCGATCGTAGACGGGCACATCCGCATAGCGCTTTTCGGCCGGCAGGTACATCTGCCGAAACCCCAAACTTGCGCCATCATTGTGGCTTTTAGTTGCTAGTTCGAAGCGCATGACCGCGGCCGCGGAACTACCGCTTACGCGCCACGTTACGACCTCCGGCAGACCTGCGTCGATCAGTTTGCGGTAGAGGCGTAGGTATTCGCGATCAAAGCCGGCTTTCACATCGTCGATGTTGACGCTTTGCGGACGCGTTTCGGCGACTAAGACCTCAACTGTATTTCCTTGGCCGGCGTAACGCACCTCTGCAGATATGCGCCATTGGATTAAATGTGGCTGGAGCCCGCAATCGGCCAGATCTGTTGAAATTGACGTGCAAGCTGCATCTAGGCGTTGGTTGAGGTCGGCGTTATCAAGTTGGTCTAGTCGCTCGACTTTTGACCAAGAGCGGTCAGAGCGCGCTGGCGCCGACAGGAAGCCGAGGCAAGATCCTACACCGGAGGCGATGGGACATAGAATGTGCTTGATGCGCAGGCGTCGAGCGACATCCACGGCATGCACTGGCCCCGCACCGCCGGTCGCAACCAGAGTGAAATCGCGCGCATCAAGCCCTTTCTCGGCGATGTGGGTGCGCGCGGCGCTGGCCATGTTTTCGTTGACGATGTCGTGTATGCCCCACGCAGTGGCAGCGACATCGAGTCCTAGCGGCGCGCCCGCGCGGCTTAGAGAATCACGCGCTGCCTGCGTATCCAAGTGCATTGTGCCGCCGAGAAAACGTTCAGCGTCTAGATACCCAAGAACGAGATCGGCATCGGTAACAGTCGCTTCGGCCCCGCCCAGACCATAACAAGCCGGGCCGGGCACCGAGCTTGCACTGTGCGGCCCGACTTGCAGTAGCCCAAGTGCATTGATGGTTGCTAAGCTGCCACCGCCAGCGCCAATTTCGATCAGGTCCATGCTCGGCGTCATGGCTGGCAAACCGCTGCCATGTTTGAAGCGTTGTACGCGACCAAATTCAAATACGTGCGTGATCTCGGGCTTGCCATCTACGGCCACGCAGGCTTTGGCGGTAGTGCCGCCCATATCGAACGCTAGCACTCGATTTATACCGGCGTCCAAACCGCAGTTGACGGCGCTTTGGACACCACCGGCGGGGCCTGATTCAAGAATTCGAATCGGTGCCTTGGCAGCCAACTCAGCGCGCGTGAAGGCCCCATTGGAAAGCATGATGTCTAAGGTGCCACCGGCATCTAATTTGGCTAGGCGGCCTTCCAGTGTCGACAAATATTGCTGCACAATCGGTTGTACATAAGCGTTGGCGGCAGCGGTGGACATACGCTCGTATTCGCCAATCTCGCTCGCGATGTCGGCGGACACAGATACCGGTGTGTTCGGCAATGCGGCGCGGATCGCGCTTGCCGCGGCGTGTTCGTGGCGGGCATCGACCGGCGAGTGTAGGAGGCAAACGGCGATGGCGTCATAGTTGCCTGTACGCAGACGCGCGACGATGGATTCGAGCTCGTCGGTTTTCAGCGGCGCCCATTCTTGCCCGGTCGGCCCGAGTCTTGCGCTGAGTTCGAAACGATCTTCACGTGCGATCAAGGCCTGCGGATATTCAGCCATTAGATCGTAGATGTCATAGCGCAGCTCGCGGCGAATGTCCAAGCTATCGATGGTGCCTGTTGTCAACACCAACGCTGCGTGTGCGCCTCGTCGTTCTACCAGCGTGTTTGCTACCAGTGTTGTGCCGTGCACTACGCGTCGAATCGATAAGTCGCCGCTGGCGTGCGCGCTGTGTTGCTTGAGCAACTGCAACACGACTGTCTCGATCGCCTCGCCAGGATCACTGGGCGTGGTAAGCGCTTTACCGACGTAAATAACTTTCTCGCCGTCCGCTCGCTCTTCGAGCATGACTCCATCGGTAAATGTACCGCCGATATCGACAGCAATCTGACAGACCGTATGTGTCACAGCTAATCCTTCTAATTAGTAATGCACTATGCCAACGTGTGTGGCATTGCTTGGACCGCACGCCACGCCTGGGTGCGATCAATACGTGCGGTTATAATACCTGTCTGTTGCGCAACGGGCGGTGTTGCGCATAAATTCTATGGCTAAATTTTGACTTTGGTGAACAGACCCACATGGCATTTGAAGAATTAATGGGCGATCACGCCGAGCGTAAAGCGCACGCTGAAGGCATGGGCGGTGCGGATAAACTTGCTAAGCGCAAAGCGAGTGATGTGCTCAATGCGCGCGAACGATTGGACCATCTGCTGGACGATGGGCAATGGTTCGAATCAGGTTTGTTCGCAACGTCGAATCGTCCGGAAGTGCAGCACAAAACCCCGGCTGACGGCAAGATTGCTGGCTTTGGTCGGGCGCAGGGGCGCCCGGTAGCAGTGATCGCCAACGACTTCACGGTAATGGGTGCATCGTCGTCAGTGGTGAATGGCAAGAAGATTCGCCATGTCAAAGAAACTGCTACGAGTCGCGGCATGCCGCTAATATTTCTCGGCGAGTCTTCTGGCGCGCGGATGCCAGATCGGATGGGCGCTAGTGGCCGCGCAAGTTTTGGCCAAGACCGACTTGAGTATCGGCGTCTACGCGAAACGCCCTGGGCGTCTGCCAATCTGGGCCCATGTTATGGCTCGTCAACTTGGTATACGTGCATGTCGGATTTCGTCGTCATGCGCAAAGGCGCTTTGATGTCGGTCGCCAGCCCGCGGGTTACCGAGGTTGCGATTCGACAACCAGTCGAGCCGGAAGAACTCGGTGGTTGGCGCTTGCATACCGAGAAGACAGGTCTTGTTGATCTGGCCGTAGACACTGACGAACAGGCAATTGATGCTATTAAGCAGTTCTTGAGCTATTTGCCGTCGCACCATGGCGAGGCGCCGCCAGTGCTTGAAGTTCCGGCCGGCTCCGACACCGCCATTAGTAATATTCTCGATCTGCTCCCAGAGCAGAAGAGTAAGGTTTATGACGTGCGCGATATTCTGCGTGTAATTGCTGACACCGATAGCCTGTTCGAGATTAAGGCACGTTTCGGCAAGTCAATCGTCACGACGCTATCGCGTGTTGCCGGTCGTACGGTTGGGTTCATCGCGAGTAATCCGCGAGCCAAAGGCGGCGCGATCGATGTTGATGCCTGCCGCAAGACCACGAGCTTCATGGTGCTGTGTGATTCGTTCAACATTCCGATTGTAATGTTGGTGGATCAGCCTGGTTTCTTGATCGGGCTTGAAGGCGAGAAACGCTGGGCCCCTGGGCGCATTATGAATTGGATGAACGCGCTCTCGCAGGTTACCGTCCCGCATCTATCGATCACCTTGCGCAAGAATTATGGTCAGGCTTACCTCAACATGGGCGGCGGGCGTAATTCAGATGAGGTTGCGGCATGGCCGACGTCTGATTACGGTTTTATGGATCCGGCCACTGGTGTGAATGTGCTGTATGGCGTGCGCGTTGAAGATGATCCCGAACAATTCCAACAATTGTTACAAGAGATCAGCCGCGATTCGTCTGCATACTCCATCGCAGGTCTGTACGAAGTACAAGCTGTGATCGACCCACGCGAAACGCGGAACTTCATTATCGATGCGCTCGATGTTCACTATGATCGCAAGCGCGCAGGCGTGGGCGAACATCACCTCTCCAATTGGCCTACCAGCTTTTGAAACAGGTAATCGAGCCGCAAGCCGCACTGCGCGATGGCCGTACAAGCCTGAGCGAGGTTGAGGCGAAAGCCCTATTGCGTGAGGTCGGCGTGGCCGTGCCGCGCGGTGGTTTTGTCGCGAGCACGGAGGCTTTGGCACAACACCTGGAAGGGCTTAAGCCGCCGTACGTCGTGAAGGTCGTGTCGTCGAGTATCTTGCACAAAAGTGATGTTGGCGGCGTTAAACTCAATTTGCCTGATGCGGCTGCGGTGCGCGCCGCGATGGATGCAACCGCTGAGCTGCCCGGGCGGGATGGATGGTTGGTTGAGGAAATGGCGGACGCGGGCCATGAGTTGGTGGTCGGTGGGGTGCGTCATCCCCGCTTTGGACCAATGCTGTTAGTTGGACTCGGTGGCGTGTTGGTGGAATACCTGGACGACGTTGCGCTGCGCATATGTCCGATCACACGCGCCGATGGCTACGCCATGCTTGCGGCGCTAAAAACCGCGCCGCTTCTTGATGGCGTACGCGGCCGTGCCGGCGTCGACAAAGAATCAATCGTTGATGTCCTGATCGCTTTGGGTGGTGTGGACGGCTTGCTGTTGCGCCACGCTGATGCAATTGTTGAGTGTGATATCAACCCGCTTATCGCAAGCGCGCAAGGCGTGGTCGCAGTTGACGCGCGAATCCTCTTGGCTGAGCCGCAGCCAGAACGAGCATCTGCGCGCGTTACCGATCTAAGCGCATTGTTGCAACCACGTGCTGTTGCAGTCGCCGGTGCATCAACCGGCGGCACCGCGCAGGCGAATCAGTACATTCGCAATCTGCGCGCTTTCGGTTACGCCGGCACGCTGTACGCGATTCACCCAAGGGCTACGCAGATCGATGGCGTTGCGGCGTATCCAGACTTTGCCGCATTACCGCAGCCAGTTGACTACGCCTATGTGTCCGTGGCGGCCGCACGTTGCCCGGCCTTATTACGCACTGCGGCTGGCAAAGTCACATTCGCGCAAGTTATGTCCGGCGGTTTTGGTGATGCCGGCAGCGACCGTGCGCTTGAACACGAATTGTTGGATGCCGCGGCAAGTAGTGGCGTACGCGTGCTCGGGCCGAACTGTATGGGGACGCACAGCCCGGCTGGCAAATTGACGTACATGTCAGGGGTCGACCCACGCTTGGGTGGTGTTTCGGTAATCGCGCAAAGCGGCGGTTTATCCACCGACGTGTTGCGCCGTGGAGCGCAACGCGGGCTTAAGTTCAGGTCTCTGGTTACGGTAGGCAATTGCGCTGACATCGGTCCGGCAGAATTAGTTGAAGCGTTTTTCGATGACCCGCACACACAAGTTCTCGGCTTGTACATCGAAGATGCCCGCCGTGGGCGCGAGATGTTTACCGCGCTGCGCGCGCGGCGTGGCACCAAACCAGTTGCGATGTTGGTTGGCGGAATGACCGCGCAAGGTCGGCGTGCGGCGGAATCCCACACCGGTGCATTAGCGGCGGATTCGCGTGCCTGGGAAGCGCTCGCCACGCAGTGCGGGGTAGCGCTGGCGCATACCTTGGACGAGTTTTTGGATGTGATGTTGGCGATGCAACAGCTGCGACCCGTCGCTGGGCGGGTGTCGCGTAATGTTGTGTTGTTTGGTAACGGTGGTGGCACCAGCGTATTGGCGGCGGATGCATTCGGCCGCGTTGGCCTGGACGTGCCGGCCTTACCTGAAGCCTCACGCTTGGCGCTAGAGGCGCTAGATCTGCCGCTCGGCACGAGCGTTGCCAATCCTATAGATGCGCCGGCGATGTCGCTTGCGCGTGAAGACGGTGCGGTGGCGCGGCGTATTGTTGATGGGATCTTTGCGCACGCGCATCCGGATGCATTTGTTATCCACATGAATGTCCCAGTCATCCTGGGTTATAGCCACGCGGATATTCTCGGCAATGTGATGGACGCGACCGTAGCGGCGCAAGCCCGCGGCGCCACGGATGCGCATGTTGCCTTGGTCTTGCGCTCTGATGGCGAGCCGGAAATTGAGCGTCTTAAGGGCGAAATGCGCAATCGCGCCTTAGAGGCGGGTATACCGGTGTATAACGAATTGGTTGACGCCGCCCGCGCGATAGCCGGTTTCGCCGCTTTCGAGCGCGCTCGCGTCGAGTTAGCCGAATTGGAGAGTTCATCAGATGTCTAACAGCACGCCTGCAAAAGTTGTTGTGATAACCGGTGCTGGACGCGGCATTGGTGCTGCCGCGGCGCGCCTCGCGGCGGCTGATGGTTTTGCCGTCGCGGTGAATTATCGTAGTGATGCAAAATCAGCTGATGGCGTGGTTGAACAAATCAGAGCAGCTGGTGGGCGTGCAGTCGCGATCCAGGCTGACACTGGCAACGAAGCGGACATCGTGCGCTTATTCGAAGTTGCGACAGCTGAGCTCGGAGCCATCACGGCGCTAGTTAACAATGCGGGTATGACCGGCCGACGTTGTTTGATTGAAGACGTTGATGCGGCGACCTTGGAGGCGGTGTTTCGAGTCAACATATCCGGCTACTTCTTGTGCGCGCGCGAAGCACTTAAGCGTATGTCGACCAAATACGGCGGCTGCGGCGGTGTCATCGTCAACGTTTCGTCGGTGGCCGCGCTACTCAGTAACGCCTTTGACTGGGTGCACTATGGCGCATCGAAGGGAGCGATTGATACGTTTACCAAAGGCATGGCTCTGGAGGGTGCCGAGCACGGAATTCGCTGCAATGCGGTACGTCCTGGGATGACCATCACTGACCTAAATCCAATGGACCGCATTGAGAAGGCCGCACCTAACATACCGCTGCGCCGTGCTGCCGAGCCTGAAGAGATCGCCGAGGGAATTGTCTGGCTACTGTCAGATAAGTCCGCCTATTGTACGGCTACGATTATTGACGTTGCTGGCGGGCGCTAGAACTTTCTTGTTCAACTCTAGGCGTGTGCGCAATCATGTTTGGCGCAGTGCGCCGGCTCGATAGGCAGGTACTCGTGTGCACCGTTTCGTCTAGCGCTAATGACTGTGTCGCATTGATCGAGCTATTCGCTGACAAACTTGATTACACCGAGGAGCAGCAGCGTAGGCGTTATAGCTACGCGAATTGTTCCCCGGCGTCGGCGTAGTCGGCCGCGCTCACAGCGCGGCCTCAGGCGCTACAAATTACCAATTTGGCGGCACCCAGTCTGCGTTGTCGTCTAGCGGGAATACCGGGCGCGGTAAGTTCTGCCAATCAATGCGGTCAAGCACTGGCGAAGTTAAACCCAGGGTGTCGATTTCGTAGACTTGTTCTGGCGCAAACCACGGAAAGAAGCCGGCACGGAAGTGTCCGCGCGACTTTACGCACACTGTGCGTGCTTTACTGATATCCAAGCCCAAGTGTTCAAAGAACATCGGATCGGCGGTTTGATAGCGTTTGCTTTGTACGATAACCACAATGCCATCGGCTCCGCCGATGCGCAGGGCTGCGCTTGGCGTAGCGCTGACGACGCGGTCTTTGTAAATCCCGAGCCGGCCAACAAAGGCCTCATCTGAGGTTGCGATAACCTCGGCTTTAAGCTCGAGGCGAGGCGCAAATTGCATGTCATCGTCGCGGTTGAATACGGCCATGATTTCCGCGCCTACGCCTGCCGCGAAGGCTTGCGCCGCAAGTGCCTCATCGAAGAACGTGCCGTAGAGAACATGTTTGGCTTGTGCGCCAACCAATGCACTGAGTAACTCGGTGGTGTTACCGCCACCACCACCGCCAGGGTTATCACCGGCGTCAGAATAGATGAGTGCAGGCTGGCCGGGGTTGGCGGCGTTGGCGAGCGCCATTTCGACCGCTTCGGCTACCGACGTGAGCTCACGTTGGAAGCGCTCACGATCGTGCCATGCACGTGTGGCGATCTCTCGCGCCAGCTGTTGCGCAGGCTCGAGCGCGTGGCGTCCGGTGACGATGACTGCAAGGCCATTTTTTGGCGTGTCGCCAAACACGAAGCCGCCGAGTAAAGATACGTTCAAAATGGCACCGGCCATTTCCCGCTTGCGGCGCTGACCGAAGTCAATTAGATCGGCGTATGGGCCGGTTGCTGACAGCAGCGTTACTGAGGCGGGCGTCATTGGCATGCGTATAAATGCCGTGTGTGGGGTTGCGGTGCCGCCGAGGATCGCGCGCATCCCAAGTGCCGCTTCTTCGCCACGCTCGAACATATCGACATGCGGATTGGTTTGATAGGCAACCAGCAGATTTGTAGATTCGATCATCCGCTCGGAAATGTTGCCATGCAGATCCAGCGTCCCGACGATCGGAACGTCCGCACCAACGACAGCACGAATCGCTGCGTACATCTCGCCGTCAGGGTCGAATGTCCCGGTTGATACCATCGCGCCGTGGTTGGCGATGAATACTGCGTCGACGGTACTTGCTTGTTGCAGTGTCGAAACAATTTCTGCAACCACAGATTGAAAGAACGCGTGATCTACCGGGCCCCACGGATGCGAGCCCGTTAGCGTTAATGGCACTGGCTCCCATGCACCAGTGACATCCATCGTCTGCACAAAGCCACGCATCTCCATCGCTGCGTTGGACACTTCTGCGCGTGCAGCATCGATTAAGGCGCGACCTTGCAGATAACAATGGCTTTTAAAGTCTTCTGCGGTGGTGACTGGCGACAAAGAATTGCTTTCCAACGCGATACCGCAAAGGGCGACACGCGGGGCTCGGTTTGTGCTAGCTGTTGGGTTCATTGAGTGGGGCTCGCAAGCGACAGTGGAAGTGCCTTGGCAGTTTACAGCTCAAGCGTTGTTGGTGCGCGCAGACCTTGTCACTACACGCTCACGATGAAATACATAAAGCCCGCTGGCGACAATAATAACAACGCCAATCCATGTTCCTGTATCGGGAAAATCTGCAAACAACAGGTAGCCTAGAATTGTCGCGCTTACCAGTTCCAAGTACTGGAAAGGTGCGAGCAAAGATGCGTTGGCGAGTGCGAACGCCTGCACCACCAACAAATGCCCGAGCGTGGCGATGGCGCCAAGTGCGAACAGCCATCCCCATTCGGACAGCGTTGGTGCCATTGGGCGCATGCCTGGAATTTCGAGTTGTTCACCGACCAGCAATATTACGGAAACTACCGCGCAGCCAAACACGCCAGCAAAGAATTGCATGGTGGCGGGGTCTTCGCTGCCAGCATATTTGCGGGTAAGTAGCAGATACACGGCGAAACATGCCGCGGTGCCTAGCGGCAAAAATGCTGTAGTTCCGACGCTGGAAAAGTTGGGTTGAATGACCAGTGCTGAGCCGCACAATCCGATCGCGACGGCGCTGACACGTCGCCAGCCAACCTTCTCGCCGAGAAAAACCGCAGACAATGCAGTGAGTAGTAGCGGTTCGACAAAGAAGATGGAAATTGCGTCTGCGATCGGTAGTACCTTGAGCGCAAAAAAGAATAGGCACGTGGCAATGGCGAGCAATGCCCCGCGTGCGGCGTGGACCCAAAGATTTGGCATGTTCAAGTTGTCGCGCACACGCAGTGCGAGCGGTAACATCAACAGCGTCTGGAAAAAGAAACGGCACCACGTCACTTGCCCGGCGCCAACGGTATCGGCTAGGTATTTTGCAATGGCGTCGATGGATGGCAGCATCAACATCGCAATGACCATCAGCGTCATTGCGCGCTCTTGGTGTTGTGCAGGCACAATCCGAACCGCTAGGTTGACTCAAGGAGTGCATGCTACGCAGCTTTTCTCAGTGGCACTACGGCGATATCAAATTGGCGGCTGACGCCGACTCATATTCAACTGTTTGGCAGGCACCAACACTGTTTTGATGGGCTGGGCTAGACAACATCCGGCGCGGGACTTAAGGGCTCTGCGCAAACTTAAGTAGAAGGACGACAGCATGCATTCGATTGACAGCGCGCGTTTGGACTTGGCGATGCAATACAAGCGAAATCCCTTTGGCCCGTATAGCGACGAACTGCAGAAAGTGCTCAAGATCATGCATTGGTCTGATATTCACAAACGTTTCATCACGGTTCAGCCGCAAGCCAATGGTGCTTGGTATCTTGGGTGTACTTGCGGCGGGCGCGGTGTGTCCCTGGATGTGTATATGGACCACGCGTATGACGACATCGGACAAGCCCGTTGGGCGGTGTTTCGTAAGCGTTGGCAACAACTCACGGGCAGCTTGCCGATTATTGATGAGGGTGACGACATCGACCCCGCCAGTGGCGAGATTACGCCAAGCGCGCAGCTTGTCCGAAACACGCTGACTGGCTACACAGACAAATTTACCGCGCGTGCTGGTGACACCATTGAGTTCAAGGTCAGTAGCGACCTTCCGGGTGAGTACACGGCAAATATCGTGCGCCTGCGATGTGGTGACAAGGCCAACGTTGGATTTAAACAAACGCTCGTTGGCGATGCCATCGCCGGCACTTATTGCGCGCGCTCGCAAGCAATTTGCCCTGGCTCGTACGTGCATATAGGTGAAGCTCCAGAGCTGCATGAACTGAGCATTCAGGTAAGTGTCTGGCCAACGATGCCGGGTGGCCGTGAGCAGTTCATTGGTGGATGTTGGGATAGCGTCGCGGGCAGTGGTGCGGCGCTGCTGATGGATGCTAATGGCATGCCTGCGCTCGTCGTTGGCGATGGTCGCACGCAACAACGTCTGACTCTGGATGCACCCCTGCTTGAGCGCCACTGGTATCGATTGGCGGCATCAGTGGATGTAAAGCGCGGTGAATTGTGGCTCGCGTGTAGCCCGCTGGCCACATTCCCTGGAGTTCCAGGGGCGGCATCAGCGCTGGAGCCTTTGACCTTGGAGCCGCAATCTCTCGCGCCGTTGCGCCTGGCGGCCGCATCCGACTTGTCGCGCCGACATGGGAGCGGCATCGGTTCGGCGCCGACACCGCGCGGTGTAAATCACTTCAACGGCAAGCTCGAAGCGCCGAGCCTATATGTCGAAGCGGTACCTTCAGCGCAACGCGACATCTTCGTCGAATCGGGCTGTTGGACAACGAGTGCGCGGGCGTTATACGCGCAGTGGGATTTCAGTCGGGCACAAAGCGGCACTCGCATCGTTGACGTCTCCAGCCATGGCCGCGATGGCGAAACAGTGAACATGCCCAGCCGCGCGATGAAAGGCTTGCAGTGGGATGGCAGTGAGTACAACTGGAGCCAGCGGCCCGAGCACTACGCGGCTATCCACTTCCATGATGATGACCTGCACGATTGCGCCTGGGATACAGATTTTCGCTGGGTCGTGCCGGAGGGCTTGCGCAGTGGCCTGTATGCCGCGCACTTACAACACGGTGAACTGGAGGATTGGATCCCGTTCGTGGTGAGCCCACCGGTGGGGTGCGCGCACGCGCCATTGGCGCTGCTGTTGCCCACTGCGAGCTACTGGGCGTATGCCAATCGCGGCAGCATTATCGATTACGAGGGGCGTGAACACGTGCGCAACACGTTTTGCTCGGCTGATGCCAGCGCGCTCTACCTACATCACCACCCAGAGTTAGGCTTGTCGATGTATGACACGCATTCCGACGGCAGCGGTGTGTGCGTGTCTTCACGCCTACGACCCGTGTTGTCGCTCAGGCCACAGGAGATTTTGTGGCAATTGCCAGCCGACACACATCTGACTGATTGGTTGGAAGCAATGGACTTCGATTACGACGTCATTACCGAAGACGATCTGGACATTCATGGGGTCGAGTTGTTGGCGCCATATCGCTGCGTAATGACCGGTACACATCCGGAGTACCCATCGCTGTCGATGATGGATGCGTATCGTGATTACCAGGGCGCTGGTGGGCGTTTCATGTACATGGGTGGCAATGGCTTCTATTGGAGGGTCTCGTATCACCCCGAGTTGCCTGGGCTCATGGAGATGCGTCGCGGTGAAGATGGCATTCGGGCGTGGCTGGCCGAAGGCGGCGAGTATTACCACGCTTTCACTGGTGAGCTAGGTGGCATGTGGCGACGCATGGGGCGTGCACCGCAGTCGGTCGCTGGCGCGGGCATGACGGCACAAGGCTTCGACCGAAGTACCTACTATGAGCGTACGCCGGACAGTCACGATCCGCGCGTTAGATTTATGTTCGAAGGTATTGGTGCCGACGAGCGCATTGGTGATTTCGGTACCATTGGTGGCGGTGCTGCGGGCTGGGAAGTGGACCGCGCCGACCCCGCGCTAGGGACTCCGCCGCACGCCTTGGTTGTCGCTCAAGCAACGCAGTTCACCTCGGCCTATCATTGGATGAAAGAAGAACTCAACCACACGCACGCTGCAATTACCGGTGATACGTGTCCGTTGGTGCGTTGTGACATGATGTTTTATGAGACTAACGGCGGCGGCGCAGTGTTCTCGGCAAGCTCTATTGCGTACGCTGGGTCGTTGTCACATAACAATTATGAGAACAACGTTTCTAAGCTCACGCGTAACGTCGTTAATCGCTTTTTGGATCCAGCTCTATTCTGACTTCCGTGATGTGGCATTATGCCAGCACGTGCGGATTACGAAGGCTACGCAACCCCAGAAAGTAAGCTGAATTGAGTCCGAAAGCAGTTTACGTGACCGGCGTTGTAGCAAGTAGGCGTCATCAGGATGTTTGACTCAGTGTTTCAAAAATTGTGGTTCAAAGTGGCTGCTAGTGTCGTCGGCGTGCTGATACTGGTAGCAATCGCTTCGCCTTTTATCGCTGAGATCATTGTCTTACGAATGATCGAGGCGCGCGGCGGCGCTTGGACCGCGGTTGAACGTGACGGATATTCATGGCGATTTAAGGAGTTGGTGATCGGGCCAGCGGCGGCCGATACAGCGCGCTTGGTGCTAAAAATGCGACCCGAACTGCAGTTGCGTAAGGCCACCGTTGATCTCCGCGCAGTGTTAGACGGGCCGATAACTCCGACAGCGCTACCTCCTGATTGGCTTTATATTGCCGTTGATCCGCTCAGCTTAATGTGGGACGAGCGCGTAATAGCAAGCGGCGTGCGCGGGCGTATTTCTAAAGGTCGGGTGGTTGCCACGGGACCAACCTTGAGTATCAAAGGCACGGTTGCGAGTCCGCTAAGGTTGCAAGTGAAAGGCGATGTGAAACGGTCCGCATTGCAAATCTCCGGAACTTTGGATTTGCTTAGCGCGGCCGAGCTCAAGCTTGATGCGCAAGATATTAAGCTGCGTTTTGATGGTCCCAAGATCGGCTCCGTGCCATTACAACTTGTGGATATCAGTGGTGCTTTCAATGGGACTACGGAGCGACTTAGCGGTAGCTTTAAGTTTGCCAAAGCCAGCGGTGACCTAGCGGTCGAATGCGCCACGCAAAGCGCCGAACGATGTGTGCTAAGCGTGAAGATGGCCGATGTCGCGTTCGCCGACGTCATTGAGCAGATGCGTGAGTTGGCGAGTCCGCTAACCAAGGTGAAAGCTTCTGGACGTATCGGCGGCGAGGCTAACTTTGACCTGCGCGCGGGCAAACTAAAGCTCAGTTTGGACGGGCGAAAGTTACGCGCGAGCGGAACCAAAATTGACGCTGCACGCTTTATTAACGGGGACTTCGGGCACTATGTGCTGTCTGCCCGTGGCAAACGCATTGAGCGCATCAGTGGCGAGAACGCGCCTGGCTGGGTGGTTGCGAGTGAGCTGGCCCCGGCCACGCTGACTGCCGTTGCCGCAGCGCTGGACCCGCGTCTCGGTCGCCATGCTGGCTACGATATGAAGATGACGAGTAGCCATCTCGAAGCGTTGTTCAACGACGCAGAGACGGAGCCTTACCCAGGGACCATGGCGCAGGGTGTGGCAATGCGAGTTCGGCGAAAATCGGAGCTGCCATCGCTCTCGCGTGAGCTTGTTGCGCTGGTTCAGGCGCTTGAGCTGAAGCAAGAGATTGGCGAAGAACGCGTACTTGAGCTGCTAATCAATGTTGCCGAGTGGGGGCCGGATGTGATCGGTATTGGTCCAGCGGCACAGTATTATTTTGAGAAAGAAGCGACCGACCTGGAGCCACGCGAGGCAGCCTTCCTCGGCCTTGTTGCCGCGCTGCCGATGCAGCGGCATCAGGACTGGTTCAAGTCCGGTCGGCCGGATAGGGCGCAAATGGAGACTATTTTGCGCGCGACGGTAGCTGCCGGCTCGTTGGATCAAAGCGAACTTAGCTCGGCACTGGGGTCGCCATTTTTCTGGGAGCGCTGATTTAGCTTGATCCACACGGTTGCAGTTTCCAACTACCGTTCTTTGCGCCAGTTGGAGCTTCCATTTTCTCCGCTTACGGTGATCAGTGGTGCAAACGGTTCTGGTAAATCCAACGTCTACAATGCTTTACGTTTGCTGAGCGAGGCGACGTTGGGTACTGCGACGGCTTCGCTGGCACGTGAGGGCGGCTTACCATCGGTGCTTTGGGCTGGAGCAGAGGCGTTCAGCCGGGACCTGCGCGCACACAACGCGCCGGTGCAAGGAGGGCCGCGCCAAGCACCTGTGCGCTTACGACTCGGATTTGCCGCTGACACATTTTCTTATGCGTGTGAGTTTGGCTTGTCGATGCACCAACACGCCTTGTTGCGGCCGTTGAGCCAAGCTGAGTTCTCAGATGGCACGCTGCGCTGCTAACACCGCGCCCTCCGGCTTTGATGGTTATGAATGAATCGGAAACGAGTCTGCATCCAGACTTGATGCCAGCGCTGGCGCGCCTGATTGAGCGCGCCGCACGGCAATGTCAGATTTGGGTGGTGACCCATTCCACCCGTCTTGCAGCAGCATTGGAGCGCGCTCACGACGTTGAACCTATCCATCTGGTTCAAATACCTTGGTGCAACGCAGATTCGTGACTTTGGCTTGTTAGATGGCCCACCTTGGCAGTGGCCAGCACGATAGAGTTTTATAGCAAACGCTCAATTTGCGCGCTCGCGGCTTGCTTTTAGCGCTCATATGACTAATCTAACGTCGGCCCGAGCGTTAGAGTTACCCCTCCGCGCACGACGCACTGCGACTATCATTCGACAGTGTGGCTACACCCCTGTGTATGCTAGGCAATCTTCGCTGGATCTGGCCTGTTTATCGCAGCATGCCATCCGCTCGCAGTAGCCTCAAACCCCGACGAATCAATTATGAATTTCAGCACTGAAATGGTGTCACCGGACGCCCGCCGCGCAAAGCCCACAGACGAATCCAGTTTAGGATTCGGCAAAATCTACAGCGATCATATGTTTTCGATGCGCTGGACACCCGATACCGGCTGGACCGACGCGAACATCGCGCCGTTTCAGAATCTGTCGCTGTCGCCGGCTGCGTTGGTGTTGCATTACGGGCAAACGATCTTTGAAGGCCTCAAAGCCTATCGCAACGCAAAAGGCACCGTAAACCTATATCGCCCGCGCGATAATGCTGAGCGCTTTGCTCGCTCCGCGCGGCGCTTGGACTTACCGCCGGTTGATAGCGATACCTTTGTTGAAGCGTGTAAAGCCTTAGTTGCATTGGATCATGAGTGGATCCCGCGTTCACACGGCTCATCGCTGTATTTGCGACCGACCATGATTGCAACGGAGCCTTACATCGGCTTGAAGTCGGCATCTGAAGTATTGTTTTTTATCATCACTGGGCCGGTTGGTGCATATTATCCGGAAGGCTTTAATCCGGTGAAGATTCGTGTCTGCGAAGATTTCTCGCGCGCAGGCCCCGGTGGCTTAGGAGCCGCTAAGACGGGGGCCAACTACGCTGCTAGCCTGTTGGCGGAGAAAGAGGCGAACAAGGCTGGCTTCACCCAAGTCTTGTGGCTTGATGCGGCGGAACGACGCTACATCGAAGAAGTGGGCTCGATGAACATTCTGTTCAAGATCGATGGCACCGTTATCACGCCGCCGCAAGGCGACACGATCCTTGGTGGCATTACCAAAAACTCAGTCCTTCAGCTTCTCAATAGCTGGGGTGTGCCGACCGAAGAGCGGTCATTGCCGATCGATGAGGTGTTGCAGGCGCATGCCAACGGAACACTCGAAGAGGTCTTTGGGGCTGGTACCGCTGCGGTCATATCGCCGGTAGGCCAACTATCTTACGAAGGCAAGAACTATGACATTGCCGAAGGTAAGACTGGGCCGACTGCGCTGAAATTGTTTGATGAGCTAATGGGCATTCAATATGGCCAAAAGCCAGATCCCTTTGACTGGGTAACGGAAGTAACGCCACGCAGCTAAAGCGGCGCGTTAGTTGGTTTTGGTTAGCGTGCGCACGACGCATAAGCGAGCAGGAGCACGATAAAGACGATGAGTGACGAATATACTCTTTATGGACACGTGCGTTCAGGCAATGCGTATAAGCCTGCTCTGATGCTGTCTTTGAGCAATACGCCTTTTAAGTTTGTAGAGGTTGATTTGCCCGGCGCAGAACAGACCGGGCCTGAGTACCGCAAAAAGAACTTGTTTGCCAAGGTGCCGATGCTGACACATGGGCGCGCAACCATGCGTCAGTCGGGCACCATTTTGCTGTATTTGGCCGCGAAAACCGGCCAATTTGGGTCTGATGGACCAGCACACCGATTGCAGATTAGTGAGTGGATGTTTTGGGAGCAGGAGCGCTTATTCGTTGGTGTCGGGCGCAGCCGTTTTCATCGCTTGGTCGTGCCTGGCGATCCGGCGCTGATGACTTGGTTAGCGGCGATTGGCAACGATGCGCTTGATACTCTTGAGGCGCAGCTTGAGCAAACTAACTATCTCGCAGGTGCCAGCGCTACGATCGCTGACATCGCGTGCTATTGCTACGCGCGTCTGGCTGAAGAAGCTGAGTTCGACATGACGACTCGGCCTGCCACGGTTGCGTGGCGCGAGCGGATGGAAGCTTTGCCTGGGTGGGCGCCGCCAGCTGATTTGTTAGCGCCCGCCTAAGCGCTTGTTCGAAGCACGCCCGCGCGGGCGTGCTTGGTCTTTAGTCTGAGCACGCTGCTGGTTTGTTGCGCACCGGGCCAAAGCCTGCGGCGCTTACTGCAAGGTAATACCGTACAGCTCCGCTACATTATCGTGAGTAATGCGGTCGCGCTCCCATTGCGTCATGTCCACCATATGCTCCGCCAACAGTGCTTGGCTATGCGGCCATGTTGCGTCGCTGTGCGGGAAGTCATTGCCCCATAACAGGCGCTCAATATTCATGCTGTCGCGGAACTTGAATGCAGTCCAGTCATCTTGGAACGTCATATACACGTTCTCTTTAAAAAATTCGCTGGGTAGACGTGCAAGTTCATCGCCGCGCATCCAATAGCGATGGCGATTGTAAGCGTGGTCCATTCGATACATATAGTGTGGTGCCCAACCTGCATCAGCCTCGACGCAGACCAAGCGCAGTTTTGGGTGACGCTCGAACACGCCGCCGTAGATGAATGTGCCGATGATGTCTTGGTTGCCGCGAATGATGGTTTGAAACGCGTTAATTCGCGGGCCGCGGTAGTTGCGCATCATGTCGTTTTTGGACGTTAGGATGTGAAACGAAATCGGCAAATCTAGATCGACGAGGGCCTCGTAGAATGGGTCGTAATCCGGATGGTGATAGTCTTCGTGCCCGGGATCGCCGGGCAGCATCACTCCGGTAAAGCCCATCTCCTTGGCCTTGACTATTTCCTTAATGCCTTCTTCGGGTGTCGTTAACGCAATTTGTGCTTGCCCGAACAAGCGCCCAGGTAAGCCTGCGCAGAACTCTTGTAACCAGCGGTTGTACGCATCAAAGCACGCACGTTTGTAGTCCATGTCAGGATGGTTGCACAGCACCATGCCAACGGATGGATAGATGATCTCTGCGCCGACGCCGTCACGGTCTTGATCGGCCTCGCGTGCGACTGGATCCCAGCCTCCCCGGTGCAGGTCTGCGAACTTAGCGCCACGGGTACTGAGCTCAGACGGATCTTTGCCCGCCGCGGCTACCAAGCTCATCGGGATCGCGTCGCTCATGCCATCAATGACATAAATTTCGCCGCGCTCGGGATGGTCGACCACATGCGGTGCGACATCTCGATATTTCGGGTCAATAAAGTCCTTGTACATGTTCGGTGGCTCGGTAATGTGCGAGTCAGCGGATATGGGGGTCTTAGCCATGCTAGTCCTACCTCCTGTTTTCACGTTGTTTATTGAGCCGTACCGTTTCGCAGCATACGCCCTGGAAGTGGTCCGTTAGGATCGACCATGTCCTGATTGTTTTGTCGCAACAACACGCCGTTAACAATAACTGCGTCAATGCCAACCGCATCTGAGACCAAGCGATCAGCGCCGCCCGGTAAATCGTATACGCGCCGTAGCGGCGAATCACCGACCGTGTCTCGGTCGAATACGACCACGTCCGCCGCCATGCCTACAGCTAGCGTTCCGCGCCCATGAATGCCGAATACTTCAGCCGGTCGTGAGGTAATCATGCGCACCGCTTTTTCGAGGCTCAACACACCTTTCTCACGCACCCAACGTCGCAGTAAATAGGTTGTCAGGCACGCATCACACAACTGGCTGGCATGCGCGCCTGCATCGGACAGACCGATAACGGTGTCTTCGCTTTGCAGCAGCTCTTCCACTTGCGATTCATCATGATTGGCGACAGGTGAGCGAAAACGTGCTGTGAGATTCGATTCAAGACCGAGATCAAACAGCGTTTCAACTGGTGTTTTGCCGAGCTCATCTGCCAGCTCAAACACATTCTTCTCATTGAGATCTGGGCGCCCGGGCATTTCCGATATGACCGTTGCAGCAAAGCTTTCGCGGAATGTCGCAGGAACTTTTGTGTCCATCCGCGTCCAGAATGCAGCGCGGAATTCTGGGTCCGCATAGATGGCTTTTTTACCTTCGAAGTCGGCTTCCGAAACCGGCTTAAACATGCGCATGGCTTCGAATACAAACGGCGCTGACAGTTGATACTCGAAATTTAATGCGCGTGGTGTGACTTGCGGAATTACATCGTAGCCGTCTGCGATCAATTCACGTGATCGCGCCAATTGTTCGCTCGCAGTGCCGCCGTTCAAATTCGCACCCGCAAGCAACGCGGTCCAAGTGACTGGCCCGCCCGAGGCCTTATTCAGCTCCATGAAATGCTCAAACGTCAGGTCGCGGCCAACCGTCGCCTGAATAATGCCACCCTTGCCGGTTTCTTTGATAACGCCCGCCAGCGCCAGCATCTCGTCAATATCTGCCGCACGACTCGGTACCGGCTTGCCTTCATAACCAACGTGGGTGGAGGATTTCGAAGTTGCAAATCCGAGCGCGCCGGCTTCGAGTGCTTCACGTACGATTTCACGCATCGAGAGAAGTTCCGCATCCGTCGCGGTGCGCTCAGTTGCGTCCAAGCCCATCACATAGGTACGCAATGCCGTGTGGCCGATAAGCGCGCCGACGTTAATCGCTATGCCGGCGTTTTCGATCGCATCCATGTATTCAGGAAAAGACTCGAATGGCCACTGTTCACCGAGGCCAGCTTGAAGCGCCGCAACAGTCATGCCTTCAACGTTTTCTAAGGTACGGATGATGACATCGCGATGCTCTGGGCGCGTTGGTGCGACGCTAAATCCGCAGTTGCCCATGACCGCAGTGGTTACTCCGTGCCATGGAGAGATGGTCAGCATCCGATCCCAGATGATTTGTGCGTCATAGTGGGTATGGATATCGATGAAACCGGGCGATATCACGTGTCCGCCAGCATCGATTGTGTCGTGCGCAGGCATCTCTACTTCGCCGATGGCGACAATTTTGCCGTCCTTTATCCCGACGCTGCCGGCATAGCCAGGGCTACCGGTGCCGTCAACGATAAATCCGTTTTGAATTAAGAGATCAAGCTTGTGTTCGGACATGATGGCTCCAGGCGCTTTACTTGGCTGAGGGCTTAATACATGCCTCAGTAGGTTGTTACATATTTACCGCGATCCTAGGCCAGTGTGGGTCTAAAGAGTTGGCGGTGGTTTCTTTCAGCAGTTAGATCAAGTCGATCTCAGATTTGCCTGAGCAAGTTTCTTAAGTTACCACGCCACCGTTGATCTGCAGCAATTGGCCGTTTATGAAACCGCCTTGGTCTGATACCAGCAGGTCAACCATTGCAGCAATGTCGTCGGGTGTGCCGAGGCGTCCAACCGGGTTACTCGCCAACAGCGTTTCAAGCCGCCCGTGCATCGAGTGCGTGTCGCTCGATTCACCCACTATGGTACCCGGGGAGATGATGTTGCTTGTGATGCCGACGCGGCCAAATTCTTTGGCAAGAGATTTGGTCATGCCCCACATTGCATGTTTTGACACGGTAACGTGCATTTTGCCAACGTAGCCTTGTTGCGCATTCATGCCAGTAAAGTTAATTATCCGGCCGTAACCGCGTTCAACCATACCAGGAATGCAGGCTCGCCCGAGCCAGAACGCTGAGCTCATATTGATGTTGATGACGCGATCCCAATCGTCTTCGTCCATCGATAAGAAATCGCCATCAGGTCTGACCGCAGCATTGTTCACCAGCACATCAACGCCACCAAAATGGTCCATGGCTGCTTGCGAGATAGCTTTATTTTCGTCGCGCTCACCAATGTTTCCCATGGCCACGATCGCTTCCACGCCGAGCGCACGTACTTCGCTTGCGACGGTCTCGCAAATCGCACGGTCCGAGGATCCGTTAATGACGATGTTGTGGCCGCTAGCGGCTAGGTGCAGCGCAATGGCGCGCCCAATGTTGCGTCCTGAGCCAGTGATTAAGGCAGTACGTGCCATGCTTGTTCCTCATACTTAAAAAGTTAACGGGTTTGGCCGTAATAGATCTTCAAAAACGGCATCATTAAATCGATAGCACACGCACCGTACACGACTCCTCGCCAGGCGACATACGATAATGAATCTCGATGGTGTCGTCTGGCTTTGCGTGAACGGGTTCCGGCAAAATCCACAGCGGTGAAAACCAGTGATTATCGCTTGCGACGGCATCAAGATTAGTGCTGAGCGTAACGCCCGGACTCAGGCGCAGATCGAAAGTCAGCAGCACGCCGTCGGCGGCGCAATCACTTGTTGCTTGCGTACGCACTTGCGTATCGATGTTCAGTTGCGTTGCGGCTTGCGCCAGGTCGAATGTCGCCAGCGCCGTATGTGCGCTTGCCCGCGGCCACTGTTGGGCGCGCTGCGCGGGCAAATAGTGCAGCACTGCTTGCGCCGTAGAAGCAGTGGCAAACGCACTTAGGTCCAGGTCGTAAAGCGTTTGCCAATAGTCCGCCTGGAAGTCTGCGCAGATATGTTGGTTGCGCATGGCCTCGTCGACACCCACTAAGGTCGCGTTGATGGTGAGTCCTGATGGCAGCAGGCGTACGTTGGGCTTCGCGAAGCGTGCCAGCGCATCTGCGGTGATTTCGCGTACGCGCTCACCCAGTGGGTTGTCGCCAATGACTTCACTGATCACAACATCCGCGCGTTCCGGTAGTTCCACCTCGGTAGACCAGCCACGAATAAGGGTAATGTTATCGGCGACGCCGTTGTCCGCGTAAACTTGCGCAGCAGTGTCAGCGATGGCGCTCGCTTCGATGGCGTACACGCGGCGCGCTCCCGAACGTGCCGCGGCAGTGGCCAAGATACCTGTGCCAGTGCCAATTTCTACCACCACATCTCCGGGCTTCACGACTTCTGCAATTGCCTGCAGATAAGCGAGTGTGCGCGCCGTGTCGTTCAGCATATCGATATGAATGCTAGCCGCGTCAAAACCGCCGCCTTTGGATTTGAGTGTCTGACCTGCTGCATCGGGCCTTAACAATATGCCGGCCGCCTGCAGCTTAACGATAGTCGCGCCAATATTGGCCCAATCTTGTGCGCCTGCGACCGGCAGCGATTGCATCACACTGGTGATCGATCTCGGCTCCGCGAATGCATCCAGAATGGCAAGCCCGCGGGCACCGCAATCGACCCTGCGCCCACTCATCGTAGCCACAATTTGATTGCTTGAATCCAAATGCAAATGCACGTCGCGCACACGCTGTAGCACGGTCGATTTGTCAGTCATGGCGGTTTCTAAATGGACTCAATATCTGAGCGCAGGAGTGCGCACAGACGCGCAAGTTGCGTGTAGTCATGGGCAAACTGTAATTGCTTAATTGGCACTTGTGTCGCGAGCGCGCAAATTGTCAGGAAGCGAGAGCCT
>Ga0055584_100001220_pt1 | contig 25256 bp, 29 predicted proteins | sample OSDHelmetaG_FD_58716 | JGI IMG/M metagenome (GOLD analysis project Ga0055584, IMG submission 58716) | Pelagic marine sediment microbial communities from the LTER site Helgoland, North Sea, for post-phytoplankton bloom and carbon turnover... | ecosystem: Environmental > Aquatic > Marine >...
AAGCGGAGTTTGAGGAAATTTTTCAGTGAAGTATTTTTCAAATGCAGCGCGATCATCTGTGGGACTGGCTTGCAGGCCAATTACACCCAGAATCATCGTCGCTGCGCTTAGTGCAACGATTAGTTTTCTCATTTTTTCACTCCAATTGGTGATGTATTTGATTTCTTATTCAGACAGAAGCTACTTAACAACTGTTTCGCCTGAATCAGTTTCACCTTTGTTATCTAGTGATGTTATCTGCAGTGTGTCACCGGACTGTGGTCCAGATACGGAAAATGCCAGATAAGGGTTTTTGGAAATAGCCGGACCCATGTTGCAACGAAAAATTTCACTACCATTATGGCTGCATACGACTTCTGTAATGTGATGTGCAGGAATCGGTTCACCGGTCTTCTTATCTTTTCTAAGACCAGTTTCCATTTCATGCTTCATCAGCGCCTTTACCTCAACAACGTCACCGTTGGCTTTTGCTTTACATTTAATAGACATAATATTAATTCCTCAATTATCCGCCACAGCCACCAATGGTGACTTTAACTTCTTTGCTTGTTGCCGAGTAAAGCTTGCCGTCGGCACGCACAAGCGCAACCAGTTGAGACGTCTTACCCATTTTGATTCGCGTGCCAACATCGATACTACCGGGAGCAGCCATTTCAAAGGTTGCTGCAAGCGGTGCAGGATTATTCGCCACTAATAATGCAACACTATCCGCATTGGCAATATCGGCTTTGACGGAGACAGGTACCACAGCACCGTTTTCAGCTATATCCGGCGCTTTAATGGTAATTGCATCACTTGTCTCGGCACCTGCTGTGCCGTAAAGCGCGTTGGCAACAGCATCTGTTGTTTCTGCATCAAAAGCACCTGCAGGCCAGGCTGCAAAAACTGAAAGCGGCAGGAGCCCTAAAGAAACACCTGCACCCACGCCAGATAAGGCCACCAGGGATTTGTTAAATTGTCTTCTATTCATCTTACTCATGGTTTTTACTCCTAAAGCGTTAGCAAGTAATCAACGATTGCATCAATATCGCCGTCAGACAAAATATTGTGCAGTCCAAACGGCGGCATGATGCTGTTCGGGTTTCGCTGTAGTGGGTTATAAATCTGTGCCTTCAGAACTTCCCGGTCAGGAAAGCGAGCCTGCATGGCGACGAGAGGGGGTCCCTGGTTACCCGGCAATGAGCCGTCGGCAATCATATGACAGGCAAGGCAATTACCTGTTTTTCTGTCAAACGCAACTTCCTTGCCTTTTTTGATCGTTGCTTCATCGGCATGCAGCGGAGATGCAAACACCACTCCAGCTAGCAATAGCGGAGTAAGAAGCTTGATCACAGTATTTTTATAGCGCATTAAATCTGTCCTCCAGATATTTGGTGTGTGTACTGTGATTTCGTAACAACAGAATTCCCGTCGAGAAAATGCAATTGCTCCTACAAGGAAATACTAAATTATTATTGGCTTATGTACAACTAATCTATTGAAACACAGCGGCGGAATACTCTGGATAGGCTATTAACCCTACCTGTGGTGGAACTTGCAAATTTTATATACCGACAATGGGATAAAATATGCAGGATGCATATCCACTCTGGGAGAGGTACAATTGATGCAACATTAGCTCAACCTGCCATCAAAATCTTATGCCGGCGACCCGAAGTGCTGCAATAGTTAATTCCACTGTATTTTCTCAATCAGATTTGAGAACGATGCGGAAGGCAGCTAATGCTGCTACGGAGATGCTGAAAGGATTAGCCAACGATCACAGGCTGATGATTCTCTGCATGCTGTCAGAAAGAGAAATGTCAGTAACCGAGATAAGCCAGTATATAGATCTTGGACAGTCTCCACTGTCTCAGCACCTTGCCAGACTTAGAGCTGAAGGACTTGTGCAGACGCGAAAGGTTTCTCAGCACGTCTATTACTCATTGGCCAGCGAAGAAGCCAGAGCGGTGATCGGCACGCTCTACGAACTGTATTGTAACCCAAGCTCAAAACGCAAAAGCTCGAGGTAATCTGGCCGACGCTTATCGGCATCGAAACCCTGTCGTTGTTCCGTTACATATCAACTAGATAATTTTTCCCTCATAATCCGCCACCCCTGGATTATCGGCAACACCTATAAGGGTTGGGTGATTCATTTTACTGATCCTGATGACGTTCTGATCGTCTTTTTGTGAAAGTAAATAGTCCCGCACCACATCCCATATCAGGCGTCCGTCAGGATGCGGCCCAACGACTGCCCACCCCGCGACTTTGTAGGTGCCTGTGGCTTCTATAGCCTGGCCGTTATCCAGAACCACATCGCTTATGCGTTGCATCAGCGGCTTGGACGGGTCAATGGCGTAGTCGAGACCGCCTACCCGCACCATATCCCCTCCGGACTGAAAGTATGGGTCGGGATCGAATAAATTGTCCGCTACGGACTCCAGTATGGTTAACAGGGCCTCTCCCGTCATTTCCTGAATATAAGTCTCACCATAGGTCATACCAGTCTGGGTCATGATATCTTCCATCGTAATCCATTCACCTGACAGTACGCTGGTGCCCCAGCGGAAACCCGGCGAAAGCGTGACATCAGCATTGTATTGATGGCTCAATGCATCACAGATAAGCTGATCCCAGGTGCCCATGAAATTCCCTCTCCTGTAGAGCGCACGGTCGGCAATCGCCAGTTTCTCCTCAAGAATCTGCTGGTAACTTTTGCCAACTCTTTGCGGATTGAACTTGAATTCCGCTGAGCGGGATTCGACCACCGTTTCATCATATTCAGTCTCTCTGAGGGTTGAAATAAACGTTGCCATGGTCGGGTCGGGATCCAGTAAGTTTTCAAATACGGGAACCAGATGGTATTGCATGCCGTTGACCGAGCCCTCACCAACATCGAGGTCCATTACCCCGACAAACTTGCCGTTAGTACCTGCGTTTGTCACCAGACAAACACCGCCATCCGGTGTTTCGACTTCCACCGGCACCGGAATACCGTCATGGGTATGTCCGCCGAAAATCGCGTCAATGCCACTCACTCGCTGCGCCAGCTTCAGATCCACATCCATACCGTTATGAGACAGTAATATGGTCGCGTCTGGCGACTCTGTTTCCTTGATCTGCTCGATCAGAGCAATCAACTCATCTTCTCGAATACCAAATGACCAGTCGGGAATAAAACCCTGTGGATTCGCGTTCGCAGTGCGGGGAAAGGCCTGGCCAATCACTACAATTTTACGCCCACCGGTATTTCGCACCGTATAGGGCTTGAATGCAGCGGCAGAATCTTCGTCAAATAAGCCGAGCCCGCCGAATTGTTCGACCATTGCGAAATAATCATCCTCAAACAAACTATCTTCTTTTACTCTGATATTCTGCGATAAAAATTCGCCCTTAAAGCGCTTCAAATTTGCCAGAAACTCGGCTTCGTGATAGGTAAACTCCCAGTGACCTGTCATCAATTCGACGCCCAGAATGTTGGACGCTTCAACCATGTCAACACCTCTGGTCCAGAGTGCAGTACCCGACCCCTGCCAAAGGTCACCGCCATCCATAGTAATTGTATTTTCCGCGCCACCTGCCTGCTGGCGCAGTGAATCCAGCAGCGTCTTGATATAGACAAATCCGCCCATACGGCCGTATTTTCGTGCATTGGATTCAAAGTCCAGATTGGTATACGCATAGGCCTCGATACTGTCTTCATCAAACCCGGCGCGCTCCAGTAAAGCTTTACCTACAAGATGCGGCAACTGACCCTTGGCGGATCCAACCCCGAGATTCACATTCGGCTCCCGATAGTAAACCGGCAATAACTGACCGTGAATATCTGTAGTGTGCAGAATCCGAACGTTGCCCTGCATCGGTAATTGGTACAGCGTTTCCAGGCTTTCCGCCTGAGCCTGTTCGATAAGGCGATCAAAGGATGACGGGGTTAAGGAGCCGGTTGCTGCGAATCCAATGAGCTTTAAAAGTGTTCTGCGAGGTAACTCAGTCATAGTGGTTCTGTTCTCTGTTTAGTTGAATTAAGCTGCTTCCATCCTGCAATCCAATCAGATTGCACTGATCAACACACGCTGCACTGATCAATACGCAAGATTTCCTGTAGTCAGCTAACTGTTCGATCAGGCCTGCAAATCAAGGTATCTAATACTAAATCGGGATCCTCTTGCTGGCAAAGATAAATATATCTTACTTTATGGGTATTTCCAGCCCTGTTGGGTTATCCACGGGAGATATCGCCATCTGTTTAACGCAGGTTTAAAATAGAGGGAGGTTTCCAATGCCCGCAAGGATTCGTGGTCTGTATATCCCTTTTGGGGGGTACGGCATCGATCAACTTAGTCGCGGCCTGGTATAAAATAGGGTTGCAGGGCATATAAGAGACCTGGCCCAACTTTATTTTTTACAACTCATACGAGAACAACATGACTGAAGTGAACCAAGAACTAGATGCCCGCAATCTCAACTGCCCTCTGCCAATTCTTCGAGCGAAAAAAACCCTGAACACCATGGAATCTGGCCAGGTAGTAAAAATACTGGCAACCGACCCGGGATCCGTTAAAGATTTTGAAGCGTTTGCCAACCAGACTGGAAATGAATTACTCGAATCAACAGAAGTTGGCAACGAGTTCCATTTTCTGATGAAAAAAGGCTAGCAGAGCCTCGATCACTTCACCAGCATCATCAGTGAGTCCGACTGAACTCCGTCTGGGGTTCAGTGCCTTGCTTTGGTGATGACTCACAACTTCTGCTGCAATTGAGCAACTGATGGATGGTCAGCTAACGTAGAAATTGTTGATCCAGCAGTGCAATATCTCAGTGACTTCATAGATAATATAATAATTCATCATCTACCTTCTCAGGAAAAGCACATTGGAATTAGAACACTATCAAAAGATCGCTTTGTATGGCTTCCTGGGCGCAACCCTGTTCGGCGCAATCGCCAATCGAACACATTTTTGCACCATGGGCGCGGTCAGTGACTGGATCAACATGGGGTCCCTCACACGTCTCAGAATATGGTTTCTGGCAATGGCTGTCGCGCTGGTGTCAGCACAATCACTGCAGCTTCTGGGCCTGGTAGATCTCCATCAGTCGATATACCTCAACACCAACTTCACCTGGCTCGGCTATATACTGGGCGGCTTGATATTCGGTATTGGCATGACCATTGGCTCCGGATGCGGACAGCGGACCCTGATTCGAGTTGGAAGCGGCAACCTTAAATCTCTTGTATTGCTGCTGGTATTGGGACTGACAGCATATATGACGCTGCGGGGCATATTGGCCCTGTTGCGGCTGGAAATCAACGGGCCTACAACAACCGATCTTGAATTATTGGATTATACGAGTCAGGGTATGCCGGAGTTTTTGAGTCACTGGGTCGGAATCGATCCAACGGTTGCCGGGGTTTTACTGACCATCCTGATTGCCGGTGGAGCATTATTGTTTGCCTTAAACGATCAGCGATTGTGGTCAAACTTTGACAACCTGCTTGCCAGTATCGGCATTGGTTTAATCATCGGCGGGGCGTGGTATGTCACCGGTGTGCTTGGTTATGATGATTTTGATCCGGTACCGGTTGAAGGTGTATCGTTTATTTCGCCAGCAGGAAATACCATCAGTTATCTGATGAACTATACCGGGGTAACGATCAACTTTGGAATCGCAGTAGTACTTGGAACAATATTTGGTTCCTTCGTTTACAGCATCGTTACCGGCACATTTCGCATAGAAAGCTTCAACGATCGATCCGATCTTGTGAAACATCTATGGGGTGGTGTGATGATGGGATTTGGTGGTGTAATGTCCCTTGGCTGCACAATCGGTCAGGGAATTACTGGAATGTCGACACTGGCACTTGGCTCTCTATTGGCTCTGATTTCAATCATAGCCGGTTGCGCCTTTACCCTTAAATTTCAGTATTATCTTTTTGATGAGAAGGGTTGGCTGCATGCCCTCAAATCCACCATGAAAGATTTAATCCCGGCCAGGCGCTAACCGCGTAAAGCTCAGTGAACTTATCAAACTGAATTTTCTGCGCTTCACTACATGCAATAGACAATCCTGGGTCCGTGCGGCTTCCGCTGAAACCTGATGTAGTGATTCGAGGTTAAACCACTAAAGACCAAAGGGCGGAGTGTCGATAACGACGGGCTATTGTGAAGCTTTGCGATGCGGATACTCGCTGTTTTCAACTCAAGTTATTCGTCCGGCGTTTTAGCGGTGCTTCCCTTCCCTGAACTGATTACTGCAGTTGCTGACCCAGATTCATTTCATCCTCGGAAAAGCCTGCCAGCAGGTACCATTTTTTCGCTTCGTCCGTATCCTGCTCGACACCATTACCTGTTTCATACATCATCGCCAGGGTGGTCTGCGAGCCGGCCATCCCCTGCTCTGCTGCCTTTTTAAACCAGCTCACGGCTTTACTGCTGTTTTTTGCCACGCAATCCCCTTCCATATACATGAAACCCAAGCCATGCTGGGCCAGTGGAAAATCCTGATTAGCAGCGGCAACCATCCATTTCATTGCGAGCAGTTCGTTTCTAACCACGCCAAGACCATTCTGATACATGATGGCCAGGCGGTATTGCGCGTCTGGGTTACCTTTTTCAGCAAAAGGGCCTAACAGCGCCAAAGACTGCGCAAAGTTTTTAGCCTCGAAGGCTGCGACACCACTGGATAAGGTGACCTGGTCCTGCTCGGAGATATTTTCAGACATTGGTTAGTTGACGGTTAGTTCGGTCAGAGTATAAACCTGCCAGGCCTCAGCGAAACTATCTAAATAGTAATGCGCCTGCAACGCCTTATGGATATTCAGGATCCACGCCGGTTGGAGAATATTCTCTCGTTGGCAGCCAGTACAGCAGCCTCAACTCTTGAATGCAGGCCCAGCTTTTTTAATATCGATTTGACATGCAGCTTGACGGTACCGTCAGAAATGCCCAGATGCCGTGCAATTACCTTGTTACTTTGCCCCTCGGTCAGATGACTCAGTATTTCCATTTCGCGCACCGACAGGTCCGAGAATGTCGATCGTTCGTCATCAACATCATCGCTTCGATTCTGAATAATAGCGGCCAACGTACCGGCGAGTTCAGGGGCGACCACCAGTTCGCCTTTCATGACCTTACCAAGGGCAATCACCAGATCATCCGGGTCCATGTCCTTAAGCAGATATCCGCTGGCATTATGACGCAAACAGTCTTTTAAATCGGTAGCAGCGTCGCTGGTAGTTAAAATAATCACCGGGATGGTTTTATTCTTCTTGCGCATCATCTGCAGTGTACGAACGCCATCTATATCGGGCATTCGCAAATCCACCATTACGACATCAGGCTTATCATCGATCAACGACTGCACACCGTCATGGGCATTGGAGCTGACCAGTACTTCTACACCGCGCCTTTTCAAAAGGCTTTCAAGTCCGGCGCGAAATAATGCATGATCGTCGATTAGTAATACCTTCATTTCTACCTCACTTATATGGCTACCGCGGACAACTCCAGCATGGGTTGTGTTGGTATAAACTTGAACTCCAGGCTGACCGAGGCTCCTTCTCCGATTTCAGACTCCAGCCTTAATTCTGCATTGAGATTTTCTGCACGTTCCCTCATGATCTGGCGTCCGATATGCTCGCCGGGGCCGCCCTCCGATGCCAGGCCTTCGTCATAGCCTTTACCATCATCTTCGACAACGACTCGATAACCTCTTGAATCATGACGAATAAGGACGCGGACGGTATTTGCTTCGGCATGTTTTTTAATGTTAGCCAGCGCCTCCTGTACGATTCTTATCACATCGGTGCGCATCTCAATCGGCAGATCATCGTCAGCCCATTCGTTCTGCAGAAATACAGCTGTACCGGTGTCCCGCCTGAATTTAGCAATGAGTTTCTGCACCGAGACAATGACATCCTGGGACTGCAGTGGCGCCCTGAAGCGACCGATAAGGGAACGAAGCTCTCCGTTTGCTTCTTCCACCTGATTCTCCAGTTTCTCCAGCTCTTCCCAGGTCACCTGCTCATCCCCCTGATGCAAGGTCTCATCCAGCACCCTTACCTGAAACCTCAAACTCGCAAGGGTCTGGGCAAGAGAGTCATGTAATTCATTGGCCAACCTGGCGCGTTCCTCAACCATCATCAGCTTTCCACTTTCATGGTCCAGCCTGGACTGTTCCATTAACACGCCCAGGTGCCGGCCAACGTTTGCCAGCAGGTGACAATCGTCTTCGTCCAACTGACTGTGTCTCGGCACAAACAACTGGTAGCTGCCTAATATGGAATCGCGGTGCTGCAACGGAATTGAAATAATCTGACGGATACTTCTCTTACCCTCCTGACCAACCAGGGTTTCATTAATGGTTTCACTTCTTACACTGATCTGGTTATCACCGAAAACGTTGTTCTGTAAAACAAATCTTATCGGCACCGACGGCTCCATAAAACTGCTCCCCTCGTTCAGACCAAAGCTCTCAACCAATGTTAATTTACTTTCCTTTAACACCCTTAGCACCACTGCATTGGCCTGATAGACTTCTGCCAGGCGGCGCATAAAATGACGCAGTAAATCCTCAGTTTCATCGGACTCATTGACCAGGGTTACGACCTCATACAACAGCTCAAGGGCCTGAGTTTTTCTCGCGAGCTTTTCTGTTTTAGCCTCTACTTCAGCTTCGAGATCGCCATGCAGCGTTTCCATTACTTCAGCCAGCCCATTTATATCGTCAGCGAGCTCATTGAATTCACCGGTGGATAAAGCCGGCATACGCGCCGTCAGGTCACCACTGCGTACACGGGACACCCAGTATCTGACCTGGGTCAATGGATCCAGCAGAGATCTGCGCACAAACAATATGGCCCTGATCACCATGGCAAGCATTATGCACGGCACCACAACAGATCCAAACGAGAATACGGTTCGGTTGTCCAGCCGCATTATTTCGACGCCCTGTACTACGATCATCACCAGCAGAAGCGCGGCAATGATCATCAACGGCATCATAATCTGACGGCAGGTAAAACCCTGTCCCGGACGATACCATTTCGACTGTGGCTTAATCAGACATTTAGGCTCTTCCGCCAGCATTGGACCAGGGTGGGATACAGTGATGGGTTCCACTTGGTAGTGTTTAACATTTGGATTCATTAATACTATATTCCGTTATAGCGCCAATTTCCATAAGTTTACCGGTAATTTACTCAGGTTCCACTACCGGTGGCTGGTGCGAAGGGTCGTTGGGATTAATAAAGATAAAGCAGAACTCTCCCTGCTCCATTTCAACATAGTCCAGCGTGGCATTAAGCAGCAGTTCTGTACTTGTCGGCGCTACAGCAATGTCAATACCATTTGATCGACTGTGACTGTCATTGTGATCAGAATTATCAAAACCCATTGCATAATCAAAGGAACCGTCGTCCAGTCGCTTGGCCGCAATTCTTAAGGACAAACCTTCGGCATCCGATTGTTCCATTGAGGCCTTAATCTGTTTTGCCGCACTTTTACTGATAGTGATCATAATGTTTTCTCGTAATGTTAAGACGAACCCTGATGGGACTGGAAATCCTTAATGGCAGCGACAAATCGAGATGCCCATGGATTTGACGCCGTATTCCGCATATGTGCGTAGGTGGCAAAAACGTTAGCGAAAACCAGGCCATCTCTTTCACCATCAATACCATACCCACGCTTTACGTCAAATGCAAAATCAGCGGAATCATCCAGATCCACCAACCGCGAATAGTGAAACTCATGGGCGTTCAACGTTGCATCGACATTGCTATCATTGCCAGCAGGCCATGGGTAACTGGAGGTGAGACTGAGTTTAATATAACCTCTGCCCACTGGTTTATCCGACATAACCGTTGTGCCGGGTATGACGCCTGCCATTTCATGGCGTGTTTCGTTCCAGCTGATAGCTTCACTGAGATACATAAGTCCACCACACTCTGCATAAACAGGCTTTCCGCTTCCGGCAAATTTTTTAATTTCGTTACGCATCGCAGAATTTTGTTCGAGTTCCCTGGCATGGGTTTCAGGAAAGCCACCGCCAATAAACAGCGCGTCGACTTGCGGCAACTTCTGATCGCTCAAAGTATTAAAGAACACCAGCTCAGCGCCATTGGCTCGAAGGGCTTCAAGATCATCTGCATAGTAAAAACAGAAGGCATTATCAAGGGCCACTCCAAGACGAACCGTCGCCGCTTCTGGCGGTTTCACAATCGACGGGGAGAAATTTAAAGAACCCGCCTGCCTGCCTATGTCGATCACAGCATCGACGTCCACCTGTTTCTCCACTGCATCGGTGATGTTCTTCATGTGACTAACCAGCGCTTTGTCTTCTCTATCCGTCACCAAGCCGAGATGGCGTTCGCAGATCACCAGCTCAGGCGATCGCTGTACAGCACCCAGAACGGATATATCGGTGTAGTGTTCTATCACTGCACGTAGTTTGGATTCATGTCTTTGACCACCGATATTGTTTAATATGACACCGCCAATCTGTATGTCTGCATCAAAACCAATATAACCATTGATAAGTGGGACAACGCCTCGCGTGCTGCCCTCTGCATCAATCACCAGAATAACCGGTGTCTGTAACAGCTTCGCCATAGCAGCATTACTGTCCGCACCGTACAAATCAACGCCATCATAGAGACCTTTGTTTCCCTCAATCAATCCGAAGTCTGCGGCAGACAGTTTCGAGGCACACAATGCGTTAATTTCCTCGGTAGATTGAGTATTAAAATCAAGGTTATAACAACAATTACCACTGAATTTTCTTAACCACATGGGGTCGATATAATCAGGCCCTTTTTTGAATGGCTGGACTTGCAGGCCCCGTTTTTTCAATGCACCACATAGTCCCGCCGAGATCGTCGTCTTGCCGGAAGACTTGCGGGTAGCCGATATAAAAACCCTTGGCATTGCATTCATGCGAGATTCAAAAGTTAGCGAAAAGTAAACGACACCATTGGCATTTCCCGTAATGCCCGATGCGAAGGGGCCGGTCAGGATTTGATCTGCACTGCCCTTATGTCTGGAAGAAACGGTAGTACTCGCATAACGATCACAAGCAACATCAGAGACAGCCCAAAGCCACCAAGACCAAGCAATAATTCAGGCATGCTCGGGGAGTAGTGTGCAACAACACCATCGAAGAAACTGCTGGAAACATCCTTGCCTGGAAACAGCACCAGCGGGTAGGCCTGACCGCCGATAATTGTGACGTAAAGCTGGCTGAAGGATCCTGCCAGGGCAAGCATTGACACCACAACTGCTCCGACGGTTTTATTGCCGTATCTGGTTAAAAATATCAGCCCCAGGGGGATCATCCCGCCAACAACAATCTGACCCAGCCAGAACAGGCGAGTGTAACGCCCGCCATCCATTAATATAAACCGCTCTACTCCATGGTGCTCGGTAGCATAAAGATTTGTCAGATGAAACACCGCAACCAGAAACAGTTCTGCGGCTATAAATATTCCCAGCAATCTGACCAGAGAAAATATTGTTTCTTCACTGATTGTTGTCTGGTCCCAGCGGGTCACCGTCAGGCTGACCAGTATAAACACTGAGGTACCGAGCACCAGTGACAAGACGATAAATATCGGCACCATCATCGCAGCATCAAAAAACTGTCGTGCCACCAGAAAACCGAAAATCGAACCAGTACCACTGGTGAGTACAAATCGCCAGACGAATGCCAGCAAGCCGGCATTTTGTGTGTACTTATTCATGCTGTGCTCAAACATGGTCCATAAATAAAGCACAACAACAAAAATAAATCCGGTGTAAAGAAATATGTTCCAGGCAAAAATTGACTTGAAATTATAATAAGTCATGGCGACTATTAATCGCTCCGGCCTGCCTAGATCGAGCACCAGCACAAGGAGCCCGCCGATCAAAAGACAAATCGCTAATAGTGCCGACATTCTCGCCCAGGGCTTGTAGCCTTGTTTTGAAAATACCGAGCTGAGAGACGCCACATTGATCGCACCGGAAGCTGCCAGGATCAGAAATATTGCAAACACATGGGGCAGTCCCCAGACAATCTGGTTGTTCATTCCGCTGACCCAATGCCCCTGGGTTTCCATATAGTGTGCCGCGCCATAACCTGCAACGATGAGCAGGGTGAACAATAAAAGCGATAACCAGTAACCAGGTTGATTGGATTTAAGTATTTTGAAGTGCTGGGTCATTTCAATGCCTTAAAGGTTTTGATACCGCACACCCGTATTAAGACCAAGATCAGCCCTTACCTGGCGCGACGAACTGGCTTTGATTTTCTTCGCTATATCACTGCCTTCATCTTTGAGATCACCAAAAAGCATCGCACCGTTACCTTGAGTATTACAGGCTTCGACGCATGCCGGGGCCTGGTCTTTATCAATACGGTGTACACACAATGTGCAGCTTTCTACTGTTCCCTTGCCTCTCGGCGAATAAGATTTCTGGTCGTGCAGAGATTCATGGATAAATGATCGAGCTTTATATGGACAAGCCATCACGCAATACCTGCAACCTATGCAAATATGCTTATCCACTAGAACGATGCCGTCATCGCGCTTGAATGATGCGCCAGTCGGACATACGTCGACGCAGGGGGGATTCTCGCAGTGTTGACACAACATGGGCAGAGAGCTCACATGACCGGTCTGCTGATCGGTGAGCTCGATCTTTCTAATCCACTGTGCATCAGTCTCAGGACGGTCAAACCCGTCCAGATTATGTTCGCTGTTACATCCCGACACGCATGCATCACAATCACTTGCACATTTTTCTGTATCTATCAGCAAACCCCATCGCTTCAAGCTGGAAGCGACCTCATCATCGGATTTTGCCAGCGCCAGTTCAATCAGTTGAAATCCGGAAGACAGCCCGGCAGCCGCCGCCGCACCTGCCAGCAATTTTCGTCGTTTTGAATTGACCTTTGATTTTATCGTTACTTGCATGACGGAATCAGATCAAGGAAACAAGGTTGACGGACTGGCTGCAATCTCTGCTGATAGCGATTCACCAGGCCAGGCCTGATGTGGCAACCGGGTTTTGAAAAATGCCATTGCGCTGATATTGTGTCCGTCAGGTAAAAGCTGATCCAACGCGGAATAGCCTTCGTCAGGTGTCGTAGCATGACATTCAAAGCAGTCCAGTTTGACGCTGGCAAATCCATGACAGGCCTGACAAAACTGCTCTGGCGCATCTACCGGGATAAATTCACCTGACTGGTTAGTCTGTACGTGGCAGTTTACACATTCATTCAAACTGTGCTGTTTGCTGCGAATACCGTCGTGCACCGTACGATCACGCTGATGCAGTAAAAAATTCATATGATCCCTGCGCATAATTTCTGTCGGTTCCACGCAGAACTCCCCCTTACCCTTGGGAATCCGGGGCGTCTCGGCACTGCTGCCCAATGAAACCGTCAGCAACGCGCTTGTGATCAACGCATTGAAAGACCGCAGAAGATATCGGCTTGTCTGGCCCAATGACCTATTCCCCCATCCCCATTTCAATGTAGCCGGTTGGACATACATCAGCACAGATGTGGCAGCCTATGCACTTATCATAGTCAGTATCGACATAACGCCCCATGGTCGATTTATCTTTACTGACACGAAACACAGCGTCCTGAGGACAGTAAATGACACAGTTGTCGCATTCGAAACACATACCGCAACTCATGCACCTGTCGGCTTCTTTGCGGGCGACGTCACTATCAAAGCCAATATGTCTTTCTTCAAAATGGCTCAGCACCTCATCTTTACCGGGCCCGTGACTGCCGCGAACATTTCTTGGCGTATGTTCGAAATGTCCAAGAAACAATTTGTTTGCTGAAATTATCTCATGGGCGCTGCGGTCTTCGAAATTATGGATTGCATAATTTGAGTCAGCTGTTCCCCATGCCTGGTGATGGTCATAACCTTCCGGCTGCAGATTGGTTTCGCGCAACTTGTCTAACAGATCAAAGTGATGGACATCGACTTTGGGTCGTTTTGTTGGCTCATCATTTTTAATATAATGGTCGATGCTATCCGCTGCGATAGAAGCCTGACCGATTGCGGTGGTAAGAAGATGCGGCCGGATAATATCCCCTGCCACAAAATGACCCTTTTTCTCCGGGTGCTGATAAAACTTGTCCGCGTCCATCAAACCACGACCATTGTCAAAATCCTCCAGCCCTTCCAGGTTACCGCCCTGACCAATGGCTGAGACAATCAGATCACAATCAATCTGAAACTCAGTGCCTTCTACCGGAACGGGTCTGCCATCTTCCTCGATTTTACACTCCGCCATTTTAAGCGCCGTGGCTCGACCTTCCTGATCCAGCACGACTTCAACCGGCATCACTCCATAGTGGATGTTTACCCCTTCATGCAAAGCGTCTTCCACTTCGGCATCAGTGGCTGTCATCTTTTCTCTGGGAAACAGTGAAGTCAGGGTGACATGGGCACCTTCTCTCAATGCAGCGTGGGCAGCATCATGGGCAACATAGCCACCAATGACGGCTTCCGGGCGTAACGTCTTGTTGACATTTTTAATCTTGCCAAGCCTGCGTGCCACCGATACAACGTCAATTGAAGTATCACCTCCACCAACGCAGACCACTCGATCTGTCGTCACCTGCAGCGTACCTTTGTTAAAAGCTTCGAGAAACTTAACGCCACTGACACAGTTAGCCGCATCTGAACCGGGTACAGGCAGTGCACGGCCTGATTGACAGCCGATAGTCCAGAGAATCGCATCAAATTCCTGTTCGAGTTGTGCCACCGATATATCCGCCCCCACCTTAATCCCGGTTTTCACCTCGATACCGCCAAGGTCGAGAATACGCTGAATCTCATGATCAAGGTGATCTCGGGGAGTTCGATACCCTGGAATGCCATAACGCATCATGCCACCCAGCGCTTCGTGGTCATCAAAAATAGTGGCGCCGTAACCTTTGCGTCTCAGCTGGTAGGCAGCAGCAAGTCCTGCGGGGCCGCCGCCAACAATTGCCACTTTGTGAGTGCCCAGTTCGTGCGCCTCGAAGGTGTATCCATTTTTGAAAGCATTGTCACCGATAAACTGCTCCACCGCGTTGATTCCGACAAAGTCTTCCACCTCATTGCGGTTACAGCCATCTTCACAAGGAGCCGGGCATACCCGACCCATCATCGAAGGGAAAGGATTTGCGTCAGTGGAGCGCCGAAAAGCGTATTCCTCCCACTCCATACCTTCTGGAGGCTTCTCTATGCCGCGCGCAATCTGTAACCAGCCCCGGATATCTTCTCCGGATGGACAACTACCCTGACAGGGCGGGGTGCGATGCACATAGGTGGGACATTTATGTGAGTGGTCAGCACTAAAAATAGCTTCCTGCCAGTTTTCCCACTGGTGATCACCATCTTCGTAGGCTCGAAAAGTCAGATTTTCGGACTTCTGATCAGTATTTACTGACATTATATGTACTCCGCTTTAATAGTGTTTTAAAGGCATCACTGATCAGCTCACCGCCGATCAATGTTCTACGCCTAATTCCAGCGCGTCACCGACCAGCTGGTGAACGCTAATAATCATGTCCATACTCATACCGTAGTAAGGTAAGACCTTGGTAAACTGACTCTTGCAGATGGCGCAGATTGCCGCCATGTGTGTGACCCCGTTTTCTTCAATAACTTCATGCAAGGCCTGCATCCTGGGATACGCGCCTTTAACACGCAACTCAACCAGGTCATCGGTAAGCAACCCCCCGCCTCCGCCACAACAGAACGTACCTTCGTGGATCGTCTCCTGACGCATATCAACGAAATGATTACAACTTGCTTTGATAATTTCCCTTGGAATGACAAACTGTCCGCCGGGCATACTGCCCATTCTTGACGCCCGGGATACATTGCAGGAATCATGAAAGGTGACAATTTTGTCGTCATTCTCATCCTTATTAAATTTCAGCGCACCCTGCTGAATAAGGTCATAAGTTGATTCACAGATATGCTGTGGCGCGGGATAGTCTGGATCAAGAAAATCAAATGGACCAATCAATGTATTCCAGTAACTGTAGGCGACCCGCCAGGCATGGCCACATTCGCCTACGATGATGCGTTTAACCCCTAGCTCCAGGGCTGCCTCACGAATGCGCATTGCGACACGCTGCATATTGTCCTGACTGCCAATAAACAAACCAAAGTTTGCAGCTTCTGATGCATGAGAACTCAGGGTCCAGCTGATTCCAGCCTGATGAAACACTTTCGCGTAACCAATCAGGCCATCCACATGGGGTTCCGCAAAAAAATCTGCTGAAGGTGTTACCAGCAATACATCAGCACCTTGTTGGTCTACCGGAAAACGAACGTCCACGTCCGTCTCTTCCTTAACTTCCTCCTCCAATCCCTCGAGGGTATCGACCAGCGCGGGTTCCGGCAGCCCGAGATTATTTCCGATTTTAAAAACCTTGCCGATAATCTCGTTAGAATATTTCTGCCCCACCCCCACTGAGGCGAGAATTTCCCGCCCCGCCATGGTGATTTCAGCTGTATCGATGCCGTAAGGACAGTACACCGAGCAACGGCGACATTCTGAACATTGATGATAGTATTTATACCAGTCATCCAGAACGTCTTTGGTCAGATCAACTGCGCCAACCAGCCATGGAAAATACTTTCCCGCAAAAGTGAAATAGCGACGATAAACCTTACGCATCAGGTCCTGGCGTGCAACCGGCATATTCTTGGGATCCGATGTACCCAGGAAATAATGGCACTTGTCAGTACACGCACCACACTTCACGCATGCATCCATAAACACCTGGAGCGAACGATATTTTCCCAGCAGCTCCCCCATTTTATCGATTGCCTTATCGTGCCAGTCTTCCACCAGTTCACCAGGAAAACCAAGAGCCTCCTGATGATCAGACTTAGCCACAAACGGTTGGCTATGGGCCATGGTACCCGCCTGCAATGCAGGTGTTTTCGGATAGTTGGTGATGACCGGAATGGTAAATTCAGCTTTCTTCAATTTCAGGTCACTCTCGGCATATGTCGACGTTCACGAGGATTATCCGCCTGATTCCTCGTTGGACTGAAAAACAACCCCGGTGCGTGCAGTAATTTACTGATGGGAAAAACAAACATCAGGCAAATCACCAGCGCCAGATGCAGCAGCAGCATAAAGTCTGCTGGCAGCGTAGTTATATTGAACTTGAGCAGTCCAAGGGTAAAGACTTTGAGCGCAACGATGTCAGTATGCCAAACGTATTTCATCAGCAAACCTGATCCGGCAATGGCCAGAATCAACGCCAGCATCAAATGATCTGAGGGGGCTGAAATATACCTCACCCGATCTACGAAAATACGTCTGCCCCACAGCCCCAGCAGGCCAAAAACCATGGCATACCCGGCATACACACCTGCACTTTGCAGAAAGCCAACCCAGCCCCACACTGGATCAGTGAAATAACGCAGATGCCGCAGGAGAGCCAGCAGCAATCCAAAATGAAACGCCCAGCCGAACAGCCAGGTCCACTTGCTCGACTTGAACAGGCTTTCGAAGAAAACAACTTCGCGAAACAATCTCGCCACTACACCTGACCGTGTTGTCGGTGCAGGTGTAGTGGGGATTTTAAGTGGAGCGGGGGTACGACTGTACTTTATAACCTTCCGGCCTACCCCGATTACAAGGATCAGAAACCCCAGATAGAAAAACCCTGCGTATAAATAACTGACTACAGACACGTTTTTTCTCGATCAATTACAACGCACTGTTAATGATAGCCAGTCTATTTCTATACACAGCCTGTTGGCTTTGGCAATCCTGCATATTTACAGGCCTGCTTTGCGGGACCGTAAGGAAACAGTTCATAAAGATACTTGCTGTTACCTTTTTCCTTTCCAAGTCGCTTGCCAATTGCCTTGGTCAGCACCCGTACCGCAGGTGCAATCTGGTATTCGTCATAATACTCACGCAGAAAGTTGACAACTTCCCAGTGATTTTCTGTCATGTCACAGCCGTCTTCTTTCGCCATGGCCTCAGCCAGATCGAGATTCCAGTCGTTCAAATTGGCAAGATAACCTTCTTCGTCGGTTTCGTAAGATTTGCCGTTACTTTCAATTGCCATAGTTAGCACTCCGGATATGTTGTTTAATATAGATAAATTAATTCAAAACCTGGACCAAGCTACATCCAGGACTGTACTTTCGAAGACTCCGCGGCAAGTTTTACAAAGCCATCGTAGTCAACGACCGTGATCCCTTCGATCAAATTACTCTGGTCAATACCACGAGCTTTCAGATCAGGGCCAAGAACATAAATATTGCGATCTTTTGCGCACTCAGTGACGCTGGACGCTATCTCAGTACCACAAAGCGCCCCGTAGACACCATCTTCCAGCATCAGAATACTGGAACCAGATTTAGACAGACGCATGCAGGTTTGCAGGCTGTTTTTCTCGAATGGAGATTTGTTAACCGTATGCAGCATTGTTTATCCCAGGTTAGAAATTCAGTACAACGTCAGACTGATCAATAATTTCACGCATTTCTTCTGCGCTGATAATATGAATCATTGGCTTTTCTTCCCAGTCGTCATCCTCATCCTCATATACCAGCGGCATCAAATCGTCCCCGGTTAATCCCCGGGCATCTAATGACTCCTGTTCGACATAAGCTTTCTGCACATCATAGTCACCAAGCGCACCATAGGTGGCGCTGAAATTTTTGGTGCCAATATCACTGGTATCCTGGTCCTTCTTCAGTTGAAACACGCCATCATCGATGAAAGCCAGAGTAACATCCTGTTCAAATGCTGCACCGATCAGTGCAACTTCGAGGCCTTCCTGCGCATAATTTGTGCCATGAGGAGCACGCCTGTTGACGTACAGGAATTTCTTAACGGTACCACTCGTTTGATTTGTATCTTCAGACATTTGAAATTACCTTGAAAATGACATTAATCACCGAACGAAACCAGACGATCGGCCTGAATTCCAGCTTCAACAAGTTGCCCAAGGCCAGATATCCTGAAACCTTCCGCAATATTATTTGCATCTTTACTGTTCCGCTTCTGCTCATCCTCGTCAACAATTCCACGTCGCTGGGCAGCAGCCACACACACCACCAGATCCAGATCGTTCTGTTTGGCGAGCTCGCTCCAGCGATTAGTAATATTCCGATCATCCTGAGGTGGCGTGGTCAGCCTGGTACCGTTATTGACCCCATCGTGATAGAAGAACACACGCATTACTTCATGCCCCTGGCTGAGCGCAGCCTGGGTAAAGTAATAAGCACTATCGCTGGCCTGGTGGGCGTATGGCCCCTCATTTACGAGCACCGCAAACTTCATTCGATAACCTCTGTCAATTAAAGCCGGATATAGGCGGAAGAATTAAGACTCTTTCGAGACCCGCGCCAGTTGTCAATGTGGTATTTGGTGAAAGGCAGTCCGGTCAACTCGAAAAATCTGGGCCAGCCTACGCGGTCAATCCAGTCATTAACACGCTCCCAGTCTTTGGCGTCTTCCTGATAAGCCTTGAGAATTTTTTTGACAATAGCGGTTGCCTCGGGCCAGCGCGGTGGATTGTTCGGTACACCTCCAGCCACCAGCTTCTGAAAGCTTGGTTTGCTGCGTGCATTGGAATGATTACCACCAACCCAGATTGCCAGCTTGGAGTGTTCCGGATCATTAATCTGCATTGGAGGGCACGGTGGATAACATGCACCACAACAGATGCATTTCTTCTCATCCACTTCAAGACTTGGCTTACCGTTAACCATAGCAGGACGTATTGCCGCCACAGGACATCTGGCAACAACTGAAGGTCTTTCGCAGACGTTAGCTACCAGATCGTGGTTGATCTTCGGCGGTTTGGTATGCTGCACGTTTATCGCTATGTCACCCTGACCACCACAATTTATCTGGCAGCAGGAAGTAGTGATATGCACACGATTTGGCATACGGCAATTTTTGAACTCATCAATTAGCTCATCCATCATCGCTTTAACCACACCCGATGCATCGGTACCGGGAATATCACAGTGCAACCAGCCCTGTGTATGGGAAATAAATGCCACAGAGTTAGCCGTACCGCCAACTACGAAGCCTTCTTTCTCCAGCGCCTCGATCAGCGGCTCCACCTTGGCCTCTTCAGATACCATGTATTCAATATTGCTGCGGATGGTAAAACGAACGTGGCCATCGGCAAATTGATCACCAATATCACAAAGCTTCCTTAACGTGTACACGTCAAGAATACGCTGGGTGCCCGCCTTGACGGTCCAGATCGCATCACCACTCTTTGCATAATGCACCAGCACACCAGGACGGGGATGCTCATGGTACTTCCACTGGCCAAAATTCTTGATCATTACAGGATGCATATATTGCATGCCATCCGGGCATCCTGATTCGATCGGTCTTCGCATATCTTCGAGAGCCATAATTCTATCTTCTACTTAGTGTAAATATTCGGTTTGCTATGAACGGGTCTGACGCCGGCTAACCGGCATTTGCCGCCAGCTTCGCCTCGCGTTTGCGTTCAAACCATTTCTCGGCTTCCTCATCCCAGCCGTCCATACGGACATAAGAGCTTTCTCGTGGATGTGAAATCATGTTCGGGTCAACATCGATACCAACGCCTTCAAGATAGTTGACCAATCCGATTCGCTCGATCATCTCACCGCAACGTTCATGTTCCAGGCCATTTTCAGCCCAGAAATCGATCGTTTCTTCAGCGATTTCCACAATTCGTTCGTAATCTTCTTCGGTCTCGAGCTTCATAAACGGCACCACTACGGTTCCCATCAGGTCGCCGATTTTCAGTGTACGCTTACCGCCAATGAGTATAGACACCCCTTTGTCTTCTCCTGGAGACAACGCTTTGTTCATGACGTTCAGACAATGCATGCACTTAACGCAATTTCGATCGTCAATATCAAGTTTGTCATCGTCGGTGAGGGTCATGCAGTTAGTCGGACAACGTGTTACTACATTGTCGATCACATACTGACGGCCCTTCGCTTCAATAAAATTAGTCACTTCAGCTTCATCGACTTTAATCTCATCACGCCAGGTACCGATCACCGCAAAGTCAGCCCGCTCGATAGAGTTCATACAGTCATTGGGGCAGCCCGAAACCTTAAACTTGAACTTATAAGGCAGTGCCGGACGGTGGACATCATCAGTAAAATTGTTTACCAGCTCTCTATGCAGACGATGCTCGTTGGTGCAGGATTGTTCACACCGCGCAGAGCCGACACAGGACATTGCAGTGCGTACGCAAGGCCCTGCACCGCCGAGATCCCAGCCATAATCATTGATTTCATCAAAGAAATGCTGGGTGTTTTCTGTAGATGTACCAATAAACATGATATTTCCAGTCTGACCATGAAAGGTGACCAGTCCAGAGCCCCACTTCTCCCAGCTTTCGCCCAGTTGGCGCAACATATCTGTTGTGTAGTAGTTTCCAGCCGGGGGCTGTACACGCAGGGTGTGAAATTCTTTTGAATCGGGAAATTGCTTACCAACTTCAGAAAACCGGGGAATAATTCCGCCACCGTAGCCGAATACGCTTACCGTGCCGCCTTTCCAATACCCTTTGCGGGTCTCATAGGAATGCTCCAGTTGACCCAGCAGGTCATTTGCAATGCCGTTAATACGTTGATCCGGGTGATCATCGCGCAATCGTTTGATACCAGAAATGAAGCTGGGCCATGGCCCGTTTTCTAATTCATCCAGCATTGGGGTATCGTGTTTGCTATCGCTCATCGTTAACTACTGCTCCAATAAATTACTCGTTTGTGATCTCTGTAAATTTGAATCTTTACGCCACATGAATGCTCTGAACAGACTAAGCATCTGTAAAAAATGTTAGGTCTATTCTAGCTCTGTTAAATAATAACTCCAGTGCCCCAATAGGGTATCGCCGGACAAGAAGTTATCCCGATATGGGTATAGACTAATGCTCACCCAAGTCGATGAAATTAGGGTCTGTTTACGGCGTCCTTAGAAATACCCATTTGGACCTGCCGATTCCCCTTATTCACGGCTTTTCACGGTATATCACTGCAATGCACAGGCATCAGAATCAGCCTTTTACCACAGAGGTTAGCTCCAGGTCAGTATTCTACTACGCGGATCGATCTTCACGTCAGTGGATAAAACGCAAAACTGATGGATATATCACCACAGCGGGGGATCTGCTGGTAGAAATAAAAGATCCGCTACGGCTTTCCAGCACAGAGGAACAACAGCTGCGTCAACATCTGGCAACAAATAATTTTGTATTTTATCAATATCGGCCTGATGCGCATTATTCAGCGTCGGGTTACCAGCATATCTGTGCACGCCTCGGGCTGGTCAACACTGTTTCCAACCCGGTGGCCGATGCCAATGATATCAGCCGCATTCAGGTCCGCGATAACAGCCATGACAAAGAGTATATTCCCTATACGGATCGCGCATTGAAATGGCATACCGATGGTTACTATAACACTGCGAACAATCAGGTAAACGCGTTTGTACTGCACTGTATCCGCAACGCCCAGTCCGGAGGATCTAACAGTTTTCTGGACCATGAACTGGCATACCTGTTATTGCTTCAACAGAATCCGCGCTGGGTTGATGCGTTGAGCTCAAGAGATGTAATGACCATTCCCGCGAACATGAGCGGCGCAACGACCATCAGGACAGCGTATAGTGGTCCGGTATTCGACTTCTCAGGTAAAAAGCCATCTATATATATGCGTTTTACTGAACGCCAGCACAATATTGTCTGGAAGGATGACGATGAGGTGCAGGATGCGCTCTCTGCCCTCAGGAAAATTCTGCATCAGGACAACCCGTGGAAGATAGAAATCCTGCTTGAACCCGGACAAGGCGTTATCAGTAATAACGTCCTGCATCGTCGCGACGCTTTTCAAGATAATCACCATGCTGAATCCAAACGTTGCCTGGATCGAATTCGTTTTCACGACAGAGTAGAGGAAAATATGGCGGTGTCGATATGAGTTATCTTAACCGTCAACAGCTCGATCTGGGCGCAGATTCTCAGGATGACGCTAAAATTTCCATTGAAGTACTGGCGCGAAGAGCCGAGCAGTTACAACAGAAAATTGATGTTTTGCCGGAATCAGAATCGACACAAAAACTGCTGCTGCAGCATCAGTTGGCGACCATCCAGATCGATATGGACAAGGGCCAACAGGCCTGGACAAATGCAATGCCGGTTTTTCAGCTGCACATTAAAAACGAGGATTGGGAACAGGCCGTCGTCGTGTGCGACACATTGTTTCGCTGCAATCACACTGACTCACTGGTGGCACTGGGTCATGCGCTGTGGTTGAGCATTACATTTCCGGTTGACCTGAGCCTCACCATCGCTCAGCTCCAGCATGTTATTAACGAAACTCCGGAAGACTCTGATGGCGCTGCTGTGGCAGCCGCGGTTGCAGCCTATGTAAGTGAGCTGCGTGGCAATAAAAATGCTAATGACGACGCGACTCTGGCCGTTGGGCAAATGCTCAACGAGGTTGCGAGACGTCATGGTAAGGTGCAGGATCAGCAGGAGTTCGACCAATGGTTCAAAAAGCTTGAACTGGACCAACCGCCCAAACTTCTTGTCAGAATGCGAAACATTATTGATGTGCTGGTACAGGACCAATGGTGGTTTGATCGGGCCGCACTTCAAGCACTTATTCCATCAGAGGACTGACCGGTGCTGTGGCAGGAAAAATCTGACGATTCGAACTTCGTAGTTCCGGATAATATCCTCGACCTGTCGTTTCGAATTACATGCCGGGAATTACCGGTAGATCACGCATGGCAGCTTTATTCTGCGATTCTGCAGCATCTGCCGTGGCTCGATCACGAACAAAATGCCTGCATCCATAGCATACACGTCGCAGCATCCGGGAATGGCTGGACGCGCCCGACGGAGACTCCGGGTAGTATGTTACAGCTGTCACGTCGTACCCGATTATATTTGCGCCTGCCACGATCGCGCATATCTGATGCCTCGGAATTGAGTGAGAAAAAACTGATGGTTGGCGACATTCCTGTGGAAATCGGCAGTTTTCAGACCAAACCACTGGTGGTCACCAATACGGTGTTTTGTAGATCATTGAGCGGCTTCGATGCAAGTGATGAAGACGCCTTTACCGAGCAGGTGGCGGAAGCACTGAAGGCCCTTGGCATTAATGCCACCAAGATGCTTTGCGGATTGTCTCATGTGGTGCATTCACCAACAGGTGACAAAACAGCGCGCAGTCTGTTACTGGCTGATCTGCAGCTGGAGGAGTCTTTATATTTGCAGCAATATGGTCTTGGCATGGAAAAACTTCTGGGTTGTGGAATATTTTTACCACATAAAAGTCTGGCCGCAGTTGGCAGCAGCCAGGACACTGGATGAACAATTTTTACCCGAATTAAATTAAATATTCTGTTTTTATTGGAGTAACTTATGAGTATTACGGTTGACGGCAATGTAGTTGAACTCAACGCCAATGGCTTTCTGGAAAATCCGGAAGACTGGAATGAGGAAGTCGCAAAAGTCCTTGCTGAAAAAGAAGGTCTGCCCCTGACGGATAAACATTGGGATGTGATTCATTATCTTCGCCAGGAATTTTTTGACAATAGTGGCAACCAGCCAAACAATCGCGTCATGGCCAAGGCCATGGGGCAAAAATGGCCGGGAGAAAAGGTCAACGCATCAACACTTTTTGAGCTGTTTCCCGGCACCCCGAGCAAACAAGCCGGCCTCATTGCAGGCCTGCCCGAGAGCCTGCGCAAAGGCGGTTATTAATCTACTAATAGAGAATTTGAAATGAATGAGAAACAAAAACTGATCCAGGAAATGCTGGCAATGCAGAAAAAGCTTATCGCCAAGGAACAGGCTGAGGGCATTGATTCAGAAGAGTTTTACAGCACAGAAGAAGGTGCAGAACTGGCAGGCTATCAGGCAAAGTATGCGGAAATGGCAAACCGACTGGTGGACATCGCCCATGAGGAAAAAGGATCCCATCGCTAGGGGCAGTAATAGTGCCAGGTTTTGCCTAGTCAGCTAAACCTGGCTCCACATCCTCACCAGATTAACGTAGCTGTGATCAATGCGTCGGCTGGTTTCGCTGTCCGGATCAGTATCCAGTAGTGCCTGGCGTGCCCGATACAGGTCATACAGCAGCATCCTCTTTTCCGCCTCGGGCACCAGACTTTGCATCCATGTCACTGCAACCAGTCGCTCTCCAGCGGTCACTTCCCTGACCTGATGCCTGGTGGAAGCAGGATACATGACACCGTCCCCTC
>Ga0055584_100001221_pt1 | contig 25252 bp, 27 predicted proteins | sample OSDHelmetaG_FD_58716 | JGI IMG/M metagenome (GOLD analysis project Ga0055584, IMG submission 58716) | Pelagic marine sediment microbial communities from the LTER site Helgoland, North Sea, for post-phytoplankton bloom and carbon turnover... | ecosystem: Environmental > Aquatic > Marine >...
TTCAGTCCTCCTTTTACTCAACAATAGGATGGACCAATTCAAAGGGGGAGGATCAGGATCATGTAGGGCTGCACTAATTTTTCATGCCCATTTTCGCCGCGTAAAATCTCCAACGCTTCCACACCATTTTCTGCGCGAACGACCGGATTGGCGATTTTCAATTCTTCAAAGGCATATTTCAACGCTTTGAAATCTATCTCGTCATCCTCGACAACGAGAATTTGGACGGTCTTATCGCTCAACATGTTCTGCCGCCCTTTTTTTTCCAGGTAAACCGGAACGTCACGCCCCGCTCGTCCTCATTGTCATCGATGGAAATTTGACCACCGTTGGTTTCTACGAGCTGTTTTACCATTGTCAGCCCCATACCCGCGCCGCTTTTATCATCTTTCGGCTTAAGCGTCTGGAATATCTGAAATATTTTATCATGATACTGCTCAGGTATCCCCGGCCCATCATCGCCAACGGTAAACTCGACAAGCTCATCGCCTTCTATCGCGGTGATTTCCACGCGGCCGGTCTCCCGGTCATGGTGTTTAATGGCGTTGTCGACGAGGTTCTGTAGAACCTGCTGCAGATGAATCCCCGCGGTGCGAAAGACCGGCATCTTTGTTTTGGTGACAACCTCAAAGCCTTCCTGTGGGCGCATCAAAATTCTGATATCGTCGACCAACTCACCCACATTGACCAAATCGGGCTCAACCTTTTTCGTTTGAATGCGCGAGTAGGCCAGCAAGGCTTCCATCAACTTATCCATACGGCTTATGCGGCTGCGCATCAGGGCGAGATTTTCCTTAATCTCAGGTGATTCCGTCCCCTCCAAATCCTTCTCAACCCAGCGGGCGGTCATATCAATGCCACGAAGGGGTGAGCGAAGGTCGTGCGATGTCACATAAGCGAACTGCTCCAGGGCCGTGTTCGAACGCGCCAATTCTTCTTCGCGTTCTTTAAGCGCCGTGACGTCGGTCAAGGTGATTGCACACCCGCCATCAGGCAGGCGGATTTTGTTGCGCATATACCAAACGCCGTTTTCCATCCGTCGCATGGCGGGACCTTGCGGTTCGCGATGCAGTTTCAGCGCGTCTTGGATAAAGGCTTCCTGGTCTTCTGCCGCTTCGGGGAATAGGCCGCTGGCCACATTGGCGCGCAGTAATTCTTCGAACTGCATACCCGGTTTAATGATTTCGCGCGGTGCCGGCTGCAAGCGTTTGAAAGCCTCATTCACAATGAGCAGTTTATCGTCAGCGTCATACAGGGCGAACCCTTCTTCAAGGCTTTCGATGCAGGCGGACAACATATTGTGGCTCTGATTTGAGGCCTCTTCGGCTCTTTTCAAATCTGTGATGTCTGTCTGTAGCGACAGAATTCCACCTTCTTCAGTCCGCGATTCCTTGATGATATGCCAGCGTCCATTGGCATCTTCACGAACGATAGGCGCGCCCGGATTTTTATGTGCTTCCAATCTCTCAGCCAGCCACGCCTCTTCCCGTCCGATCGCACCGAGCTGCATCCCGGCCTTTATCATCCCGTGTGTTTGCTCAGTGAAGCTCATCCCGACCCGAACGATATCCTTTATAGCCCAGTGACGTTCTTGCCATTTTTCATTCCACATCACCAAACGATCATCAGGACCAAACAAGGCAAAGGCACCGTCCAACGCGTCCACGAGCTGGTGAAAACGAGCCTCGCTCTCACTCACCCGTGCTTCGGTTTGTTTTAGCGTCGTGACGTCATTGTAGGTGGCCACATAACCGCCATCATTGGTTCGCGCTTCCTTGACGACAAACCAGCTATCGTCCGCATAATGGAGCAAAATTTCGCCCGATGGATTCTCACGGCGGGCAATGCGTTCCGCTATATATTCTTCGACGCGACCGATGGCTTCGGGGATGTGCTCCCCTTCCACATGCATGCGTACAATTTCCTCATAATGCATGCCCACACGAATAATATTTTTTAAATTGCCCTGCTCGTCCTTTGGGAAAAACTTTTCCTGCAACCGTAACCATGTACTATTCCAGTAGACGAGCCGATTATCTTGATTATAGAGGGCAAACGCCTCCTGCAGACTTCCGATGGCGCTTCGAAATAATGACTCGGTTTCGGCGAGCTCGCGTGTGCGTTCCTCTACTTTGCGCGCCAAATCACTTTGAGCGTTCAGAAGTACCTCTTCCGCATTGATCAAATCCGTAACGTCTTTACGGACCGTGACTGTTCCACCGTCCTGCAACTTGTACTCGCTGAGGTGAAATGTTCGACCATCATCAAAGCGCCGCACTAGCGGGCCTTTGGGGTTCCGGTGCGCTTCCAGCCGTTCTTGGATCCACGCTTCGTCCCGTTCAAACCCGTCCCGGCGCTGAGCGCGTTCGGCCCGCGTTCTGTGGAATTCCTCATAAGCAAGGCCCGGCTCTAAAATATCGCTGACATCCTCCATGGCGTCGCGGTAAGCCGAATTACAAAACACCAAAAGATCATCTTTGTCATAGAACACGAAACCGTCGGTAAGCTGTTCCAGAATTCCAATCAAATGATGATTTTCCAGGGCTTGAGCGGATTCCTGAGGTTTGTCCTCACGCGCGGCGAGCTGACCTTCCAACGTCTCTACGCGCTCAATTAGCTCAGCCTTTGTGAGTCCGGATAGAGCCGTAGTTTTTTGGGACGATTTGTTCATTACGGCGTGTGACTCTTATCATCCGCGTCCCATTCAGGGCCTAAGGGGGTTAGCCGGATTCCAGAGCGAAGTTTCTCGTAAGGATACCGCTTGGGATCTGAAATATGGCCGCCCGGCGCCAGTGAGACCAGCACCTCCTCGGCGATGGGTTGAAAATCGGCGCGGAAATGCACCGTGCTTTTCAACACCAATATCTTTTGCTGTTCGGGTTCGATACCGAGATGGCGGAACTGCTCCTTGTCCCCTGCCTGGCATCGTTTGCTCGCGGTCACAATCGAAACGCCGCCGATCCGCAGCAACGCCATCTTACCCAGATCCATATCGCGCCCACCCTGATAAGGCCCGGTGCAGTGAAACTTGCCGTCGCCCAGCTTGGCCACCGTGAACTTGCCTTTGAAAGGCGTATCGCCATCGATGCCGCCTTTGCCGCCGAGCTCTATTTCGATCTCTGCGTTTTCGCCCGCCGCGTGGGCTGCCTCGGCTGCTGCCGGATCGCTCAGAATACCGATGACCGCACCACCCGCATCGTTCTCCACCAATGCTTTCAACATACCGGTGGTATCGCAGGTGCCGCCCGCACCGGGATTATCCTGAGTGTCCGCAATCACCACCGGGCGTGAGGCGGTCTTGGCGATCTTCATCGCCTCCTTCACCGCCGCATCGGGTTCCAATTCGGGGGCCGCGAACGCGCTTTCCAATCCTTCTATTTTCGCCGCGAGCGCATCCGCTGCCGCATCGACTGCGCCCTGATCGTAGCCGTGACAAACCACGGACGGGCCACACCAATATTGATCGGACGGCGGAAAGCCCGCCAAATAGGCCAGCGTTAACACATCGCCACCCGGACCGCCCTCACCTGCTTTCGACGCCTCCACGACGCTGTGCGACGGCTCGATCATGGTGCATTGAAACGTGAGCGGAATCAGGAAGGGGATTTTCCGGATTGTCTTTGCGGTTGGTAGCCCGCGTTCTAAAATCGTCTCAAGGGCGGCTGCTGCCCGCGCGCCCGTCTCCGGTCGGTCTATATGAGGATAGGTGTAATAACCGCAAAGCGCATCGCACAGCTCAGCGGTCTCCGGCGTGACGTTGGCATGATAATCATGGCTGACGACGATGGGGACATCCGGGCCGACGGATGATCGCACGCGACGCAATAGTTCACTTTCGCCGTCTTCGAATTCCTCGCTCGTGCACGCGCCATGCAAATCTAAATAAATCGCATCTACGGGCATCGCCTGAGACAAGGCACCGACGATCTCACCGGCACAGCGTTCGAACGCATCGCGCGAGACGAGCGCACCCGCACCACCGGACGTCCAAACCAGCGGGAGCAACTCATGGTCCTTACCGATGGCGTCCAAAAATCCTGAAAGCCCCATGCCGGCGCCGGGCAGCCATTCAAATATCTCCGCGCCCCGGCACAACGGTGGCCGGTCGCGATGTTCCGCGAAATAGTCGTAATCCGTAACACCAGGCACGAAACAATTCGTCTCATGCATAAAGCCGCCGACCGCGATGCGCGCCATGTCCTAACTCCCTAAAAGTCCAGTCAGCATTGTTAGGCTATTGGCAGGATTTGGTCCATCTACCGGGCAGGTGCGGCCATCCTAAGCAACTTTGATACGGTCCGGTGGGCCTTTGCAGGTAGTCTTTTCGCGCGATGCGCTATCCCCCTCTCCCGCGTTTCGGCGGAATACATCATCGAGATCGAGCACCCCATAAAACGATAAATCGCCCTCAATCCGTTCGGCTACGGTCGCTTCGGGTGAAATCGGATCAACGAGGATAAGCTGTAACCAACCATCCTCTCCATCGCTGTCGCGATGAGCCACCACGGTATCGCTCTCGCCGCCTAGTTGGGCCAGAGCATCGTCAAAGTTGCTCAATGCCAGCGCGTCCGAATTCGGTCTCAACATACAAGGCAAAACAAGCCAGTTTTGGCGACCGCAAAGCTGCGGACTATCCAACGCGTATCGATCAGCCATCATTTGGTAGTAACGGCGCATGCCTCACCCTTTGCTATCTTCTGCTCACCCAGTGCAGAAAATAGCGAAAGCCCCGTTAAAACGGCGTAAAGGCTTGTAATAATTGGTTATTACTAATTATTACGTTAAATCAGCGCGTTGAGTCAGGCCAAGCCCGCTACAGTGACCCTATTTCTATTGCCCTTCCCAAGGCACCGGCCCGCCATCAAGCCAAACGCGCGCGGCGGCTCTCGTCGTTTTGGCGCGCTCGCTCCCCTCAATATGAATGTCGTCCGACGGCATCTGGCCGCTGCCCCGGGCATTTCGCCAGCAATGATATTTGAGCGCATCGGGGAACGGACTCAGATCCATAGCGTCGAAAAAGCTGGCCGGCACCTCACCTTGTTTGTGCGGGTCCATACGGTCTTTCTCGTAGATCATCCAGCGCGAGAGTAATCGCCATTCCCCGTCACGTTGTTCGAACATGTCGAGCACGCTGGACCAGGTTTGGAAATCGAATAGATAGCCGTCGATCTTCCGGCGCTGGTGGAGTGTCAGGTAGCATTCACCAAGCGCGCGGTTGCCATTGAGGATAAAGCGCGGATTGGCAGCGATATGTTTCTGGCTGTCGCCCGGGTCGTGCCCATGCATCATGGAGCGCGAATCCTCAATAAACTGATGCGCATTGCCTTCAAACCAGGACGTCACCAGGCGCGCTTCGGGATGGAAACAGTCGATAAGCTCATCCCAATCGCCTCGGTCGCGATAAACCATGGCCCGCATTGCCAAATCGAGAATTTCCGACCGGTCTGCTGCTTCTTCCAGGCGATTTTTCGCCATCTAACTACCCTCCAAACACTGCCAAACTTTTCGCGATGGTATCGCACCCTTAATTTAGCTGAAAGGGGCTTGCTCCGCGCGGCCAATACGACTTCAATGCAGCCAAATTGCAAACAGGGAGAGACTTCATGGCCAAGTTGCCGCGTTTAACATCGGTGCCCGACGGGCTCATTCATTGTCCGATCACGCCTTTCACCCCGGACAATAAAGTGGATACGGACGTATTCGCGAAGGTCGTTGAGTTTCTCATAAAACAGGATGCAGGCGCGCTCTGCGTCAATCTCCATCTCGCTGAAAGCCTTAATCTCACCCAGGAAGAACGCAAACTGCTGGCAAAGCTCTGTGTTGAGGTGGCCGATGGGCGTGCACCGGTGATCGTCAATGTGGCCACGCCGGGCACCGACTTAGCCATTGATCTTGCGCGCCAAGCCGAAGAGGACGGCGCAGACTGCATCATGACCATCGCGCCGTATTATTGGAAACCGCCGGAAGATGGCATTTACGAACATTTCGCCGAAATCATCCAGGCAACGGACCTGCCCTTCATCGGTTACAACTCGCCCGGCATTATGGACGGTATCGGCATTTCGCCGGCCAATTTGACGCGAATGATGGAGAATTTCCCGCAAATGATCGGCATTAAAGATGCCAGTCACAATTGGGAGACTTTTTTGGAATTAGGCCGCGCCGCACGCAAAATAAAGCCGGATTTCGGGCTTTTCGTCGGCACCGAATGGATGATCCCGAGCCTGACCTTGGGCGGCAACGCCTGCATGTCGGTTTTCGGCGGGATCGCGCCTAACTTCGTCAAAAGTCTCTATGAGGAAGTGAAAGCAGGCAAGCTCGACAGCGCGCTAGAAAAGCAGTTCATCTATTCCGAGCTCTACCAGATCATCAAGCAGGAGTATCCCGCACCCACTAAAGCCATGTGGGAGATAATGGGCCGCCCGGTCGGCCCTCCGCGCCGTCCACAACGCCAAGTCTCATCGGAAGGCATGAAAGAACTGGAAGCGACGCTGGACCGGATGGGCATTCTCAATACGGAACCGAAGGGTTGGTAAACCCAGCCCAGAGGGAACGCAAATGACCGATAACCAAGCCGACCTCATTGGTCGCTTCTCCGATAAATACCGCCACGGCCAGACCGAACTCTGCCAAGAGATCGAACGGAACGTGTTCGGCTGCGTTTATGGGGCGACCAGTTGGACGAACCGCGCCGAAGCCGACGACGTAGCGAAAAGGCTAGGCCTTGGGCCTGATACGCGTCTGCTCGATGTGGGCGCAGGCACCGGTTGGCCGAGCATTTATTGGGTGGGCCAGACAGGCTGCCATTCGGTTTGCGTGGATTTGCCCCAAGAAGGCCTCCAAGTGCTGCGCGCGCGGGCTGAACAAGACGGTGTCAGCGATCAAATTATGACAGCGCGCGCCAATGGGGCCGCCCTTCCCTTCGGCCATGGCGGCTTTGATGCGGTGTTTCACTCAGACGTCTTTTGTTGAACTCCGGCCAAACTTGCCGTGTCGCAAGAATGCCGCCGGGTCATCAAACAGGACGGAATTTATATCTTCTCAGTGATCGCAATCCCCGAAGGCCTATCCGCGGCAGACTATAAGCTCGGCCTCGAATACGGCCCACCCGATGTCGAAGTGGAAGACGGCTATCCGACCATGCTGAAAAAGGCCGGATGGAACGTCATTGAACGCATCGACCTTACCGAAGCCTACACCGGCACCATCCATAAGATGCTGGCGGAGGAAGAAGCGCATTTCGACGAGCTTGCCGAACTGCAAGGCAAAGAGGCCGTGGAAGCGCGCATTGCCCGGCGCGCGCTCAGGGTGAAAGCACTGGAAATGGGCGTGGTGGGCCGGGAACAATATGTGGCAAGACCCGCCTGAGCGCTGTCCGCCCCGTTGACTCCACCCCGCGCCGCTCTTACCGTTTCTCCATACCCACAAGGAGAAGATCCATGGCGCGTAAGATTCCTGCAAAAGAGATGAAAGTGCGGACCGATTTGGCCGCGTGTTATCGCTTGATCGAGCATTACGGCATGTCCGACCTGCTGGCCTCGCATATTTCAGCGCGGGTGCCCGGAACCAAGGATGAGTTTTTGCTCAATCCCTATGGCATGTGTTTCGATGAAATTACCGCCTCTGACCTGCTGCGGGTGAACTACGATGGTGAAGTGTTGGACGAGACCAATTATTCGCTCTCAACGGCCGCATTCAACATTCACAGCGCCGTTTTGAAGGGCCGTCCGGACCTCACTTGCGCGTTGCATACCCATACGGTCGCCGGCATGGCCATTTCCGCCATCGACGAGGGCATTCTGCCGCTCAATCAGCTGGCCATCGCGTTTTATAAGCGCGTTGCCTATCACGACTATGAAGGCCCAGCGTCCCGTGACGGCGGCGTTGATGAATGCACCGCGCTCCAGCGTGATCTCGGCCCGGAATTGAAGTGCATGGTACTGCGCAATCACGGCCTGTTAACCGCAGGTGAAACCGTCGCCGAAGCGTTCGGTCTCATGCGGCGGTTGGAGAAGACCTGCGAGACGCAAATGTATACCATGGCCATGAATGCCGGCGGGGGTACGATGCGGACAGTTTCCTACGAGACATGCGAGGAATATTACAAAATTCAGGGTCAACGCGGCCGTGGACGCCACGATGCAGCGTGGCCGGCTCTGCTTCGAAAACTAGACAACATGGACCCGTCTTATAAACACTAAATCAATTGGTTATATGTCTTAGTTAAGGCTTTTTATGATGATCTGAATAGCCTCATTGGTGGCCTCGTTTAAGAGGCTACCAGTGCGCTTGCGCATCGCGGGGGCAATCTCGGGGGATTTCGCCTGGAACACCTGAAAATAAGGCGATCTGGTCCTGAGGGTGGCAAGTGAATGGAGTTGTTCCGCGGAGAAAAAATCCAGATAGGTTGCCGCTAGATTGATCTCCCACTCCTCGAAATATTTGCGCACCACCGGCTGTATCCCATGGCGCACGGCCCTATCCACCGTTTCTTTCGGGTGTTGACCGTAAAGCGATTGCACCACCGGGGAGGTTTGCGTGGAATGCAGCAGGATATAGACGAAGTTACGGTTAACGCCCGTATGTTTGACGAAATGAAGCGCCACTTGCCGGGGCGAGCCAATCGGCTGCTTTTTCTCGGATTTCTCCGATTGCTTGTCCGACGACGGCGGCGTTTGCCAATCAGCCTGCTGCGCCGATGCAGTCTGGGTTTGTAGCAAAAACAAGAGCGATAGAGCGAGGAAGTATCTCATAGGCCAACTATGCCATATCCCGCTGCCTGTGGGCAGTTTCCACTCAAATGGTGCTAGACTGGGCTGCAGCGAGGCCGCATAGACCATGAGTTCTCCCGACGCCGACAAGATTAAGGAAGAGGAATTCCTCCCGCCCCGCCAGCGATTGCTGGTGGCCATTGCTATTGGGCCGGCGGGGTGCTTGCAAGGCATGGACACTTTTGCGACCGCCGTCGCTATGCCGCGGATGATGGGCTCTCTATCGGCGACGATTATGGAAATTTCCTGGGTGTTGACCGCTTATCTGGTCGCGTCTGCCATGTTCACACCGCTCTATGCGTGGCTCAGCCGCAAAATGGGCATCAAGCGGATGTTCCAGATCGTCATTGTCGGCTTCCTCGCCTGTTCCCTTCTCGTCTCCCAATCCGATAGTGTTGCCGAGCTTGTGGCATATCGCTTCCTCCAGGGCGCGTTCGGCGCGGGGATCAACCCTCTATCGATTCAAGTCGTGCTGGCGGCCTTCCCCACCAGCCATCACGGGCCTGCTTTCGGGTGGCTCAAGACAGGTCGTAACAGCGCCGTCGTGCTCGGCCCCTTGATCGGCGGCATCCTGACCGAATGGTTCGATTGGCGGGTGGTCTATCTCATGAATGTGCCGTTCGGCATTTTGGCCTTCGTTCTCATTCAAAATTTGTTGCCCCCTGATAAAAAAATAACCCCGAAACGGTTCGATTTCTTCGGCTTTTTTGCCTTGAGCATCGCCATCGCCTTCATACAGTTAATGCTCAACCGCGGCGCCAAGATGGACTGGTTCGATTCTCAGACCATCGTCATGTACACATTAATCGGTCTTGCGGCCTTTTATGTGTTCCTCATCCACGCCACCACCTCCTTACATCCCTATTTGAACCTCCGGGTGTTCAAAAACCGCGAATTCACCATCGCCGTATTGTTCGGCTTCTTCGCCAACTTCCTGCTCTATGGCTACGCAGGGCTACTGCCCCCCATTTTGCAGAATCAGCTTGGCTACCCGGTTGTCGAGGCGGGCGTCATTTTGATGAACCGTGGCATCGGCTCTATCCTTGCCTCGTTGGCTGCCGGCGCGATGATGATACGCTTTCACCCCCGGGTCCCCATTGCGATTTGCATGATCATCCTCGCCCTTTCCACCGGCACGCTGGCAACGCTGACGCCCAACACTGATACAATCCCGCTTTCCATCGCGATTTTCCTACAAGGTTTCGGGCTCGGCGGCATGGGCACGGCAATTATGACTGCTGCTTTCCAGACCCTGCCCGCTTCACTGCGCGCCGACGGCGCGTCTATCATGACCGCAACGCGCCGCATCGCCTCCAGCGTCGGTATATCCGTTTTGGTCGCCATATTGGTGCGCCGCACGCAGACCGCCCGTTCCACACTCTCAGAAAATGTCAGCGAACATAACGAGCTGTTCCGCCATTTTCCCCTCCCTGAGAAATGGACTATGGACACGGTCGAAGGCATGCTCACGCTCGAGAAAGTTATCGACAAACAATCCGAGTTCATGGGGTATCTTTACGATTTCCAACTCATGACCATCATCACCATCTGCTTCATGCCAATGCTGTTTTTCATGCGCTCCAAACCCTCCACCGCCTAAAGCCACATCATGCCGAAGATCACCATAGGAACGCCGCACCGCAAGACGGCGAAACGAACCGGGCCGAGAATTCGCTTAGGCACACCGGCGGGTACACCGGCAAGCACACCGGCGGCCACACCCAAAGCGGCTCCGGTGCAAAAGTTCGCCCCTGATATTCAAGCACTATTCGACCGTTGCCGCCTTTTGCATAGCGAGAACAAGTTAGCCGAGGTCGAGCCGTTATATCGTCAGCTTTTACAGCGCGCGCCCAATCACGCCGACGGACTACATCTTTTTGGCGTGCTCCACTTTCAGCTAGGCAAGCGGGAAGCCGCGATCCCGCTCATACAGAAGGCAGTTGGGCTAAACCCAAACGACCCGGGCATGCAGAATAATCTCGGCAATGCGTTGCGGGATGCCTGGCGATGCCAAGAGGCCATCGCTCATTACGACCAAGCCACTGCACTGAAACCAGACTATGGCGAAGCCTACAGCAACAAAGGAACAGCTTACCGCGCGCTCAACCGCACCCGCGCCGCCGCCGAGTGTTTCGCCGAAGCAATTAAGGTCACGCCGGATAATCCCCAACCCTACTTTAATCTCGCCAATATCTATCTCGCTGTAAAACGATTCCAGGACGCCTATACCTGCTTTAGAAAAGCCTTTTCACTCGACCCGAAAATGGAAATGGCGCTCGGTAATTTGCTGTTGGTAAAACAACAGCTGTGCGATTGGAGAAATTGGGATGAAGATTTCGCGGCGCTCATCGACGGCATCGATGCCGGAGAAATGGTTTGCGCCCCCTTTACCACGCTCACCCTACCGATTTCGGGTTTGCGCCGACATAAAGTGGCAACGAACTACGCGCAAAAAGCATTCCCACCACCCAAGATGCCCGCGTGGAACGGCGAACGCTATGAGCACGATATCATCCGTGTCGGTTATTTATCCGCCGACTTCCGTGCGCATGCGGTTTCCCACCTAACCGCTGAAATTTACGAACGCCACGACCGTTCGAAATTCGAAATCTACGGGTTCTCGCTGACAGCCTCCGGCGGCTCCGACATTCGTAATCGACTGGACTCTGCCTTCGATCATATCCACGAGCTTCAGGAGAAATCCGATGATGAGGTGACAGCCCTTATCAGGGAATTGGAAATCGACATACTGGTCGACCTTGGCGGGTACACCGATGGTTCACGCACACGTATTTTGGCAAACCGCCCTGCCCCAGTACAAATTAACTTTCTTGGGTACCCGGGCACCATGGGTGCGGACTTCATCGACTACATCATCGGCGATGCCACATTAATCCCACCGGCGCATTTGGCGACTTACGCCGAAAAAGTGATCGCGATGCCGGACTGCTATCAACCCACCGATACCAAAAAGAAGATCTCAGAGACCGCCACCACCCGCGCTGATTGGGGGCTCAGCGAGGGTGCCTTTATCTTTTGTTCGTTCAATAACACGTTCAAGCTCACCCCCGATGTTTTCGCTATATGGATGCGCATTCTGCTGGCGGTGGAAAACAGTCAACTATGGTTGGTGGAAATAACGGACGGTATTCAAGAGAACCTTTCCAAAGAAGCTAGAAAGTTGGGGGTCGCCCCGGAGCGTCTCGTGTTTGCCAAACATGCCCCTTATCCGGACCATCTGGAACGGCACCGTCACGCGGATTTGTTTCTAGATTCCTTTCACTACAATGCGGGCACCATGGCAAGCGAAGCGCTTTGGATGGGGTTGCCTGTCTTAACGCGCACCGGGGATTCCTTTTCGAACCGTATGGCGACCAGCCTACTAACCTGCCTGGACATGCCCGAGCTAATTACAGCGACATCTGATGAATACGAGAAACGCGCCATCGAGTTCGCGACCAAGCCTGGGGAGATTGCCGCTGTCGCGAAGAAGCTGAGAGAAAACATTAAGTCGCGCCCGCTTTTTGACATGAAGCGCTACACACGCAACCTTGATGCGGCCTTCCTTCAAGTCGCAGAACGCACGCGCAAGGGCCTACCGCCGGATCATATCGGTATCGAGCCACTACCCCCAAGCGCCACGCAAGAAACCCCTGTGGCACTGGAGGTTCGTCCTACCGCCACCCTTTTCCGAGAGGCCACTGAACTACATCGGCAAGGTAGAACGGAAGCCGCCGCAGAAACCTATCGGGCTGTTCTGAAGGCGGACCCTGACCACGTGCAAGCGCTGCATTCCTTAGGCCTCATCTGCACGGAATCCGACCAGCCGGGAGAGGCTGAAAAGCATCTTCGCAAAGCAGCACAGCTTGCGCCTGAAGATTACGCAGTCCAAACCAACTACGGTAATTTTCTTCGCGGTTCCGGGCGGCGAGACGAAGCCCTTACCCACCTCCAAAAAGCCGCCGTTCTGGCGCCGGATGATTTCCGAGTGCTCACAATCTCGGCAACACATTCAAAGATATGTCTCGTCTGGAAGAGGCTGTCGCGTATTACGACAAAGCAATTGCCATCGAGCCGAACGATGCGCGTATCCACTTCAACAAGGGCGGTGTTTTGCGCAATCTCAAGCGCTACCGTGATTCCGTCGATGCTTTTGCCAAGGCTATTGCCCTGGATGACACAATCGAACAGCTGGTCGGCAGCTGGTTGCTCAGCATGCAAGCCGCATGCGATTGGCGCGATTGGGAAAAGGCGAAAACTCTGTTGATCGAGGGCATCAAAGCAGGCCGCATCGTCACCGCGCCCTTCGCCCCCTTGGCAACTGCAGTGCCAGCGAGTTTGCGAAAACGCGCCGCAGAACAGTTCAGCGCAAAGTTTCTGCCGGTCGCAAAAGACCCTCTGTGGAAGGGCGACATCTACAGCCACGACAGAATACGGGTCGGCTACTTGTCCTACGACTTGCGCGACCACGCGGTCGCCAATCTTACCGCCGAACTTTATGAACGCCACGACCGAAAGGATTTCGAAATATTCGGATTATCCCTCTCACCGCCTGAAAAATCGCCGGTGCGAGATCGTCTCAAAAAAGGGTTCGATGAATTTCATGAACTTGGCGCGAAAAGCAATTTGGAGATCGCGCAATTCATTCGAAAATTGGAGATCGATATTCTCGTCGATATCGGCGGCCACACCCGTGGTGCGCGCACCGCTGTTTTGACCCATCGCCCCGCACCGGTGCACATCAGCTATCTCGGTTATCCCGGCACCATGGGCGTGCCTTACATGGACTATATCGTCGGCGACGCCACGCTTATTCCGCCGGACCACCGGAAATTCTATTCGGAGAAGGTGATCTATTTACCGGACTGCTATCAGCCCACCGATACCCGCAAGAAAGTCTCGAAGAAGAAAGTAACACGCACAGATTACGGGCTCGACGAGAACGCGTTTGTTTTCTGCTCCTTCAACACCAATTTCAAAATCACCCCGGATTTATTTGACGCTTGGATGCGCATACTAAAACGAACCGACGGCAGCCAGCTGTGGATGGTGGATAAAGGCGGCGAACTGCACGAGACCCTGCTCAGCGAAGCCGAAGCGAGGGGCGTTTCCCCGGACCGCATCATTTTCACGGACATTGTCCCTTACGCCGATCACTTGGCGCGCCACGCCTGTGCGGACCTTCATCTGGATGCATTTCATTACAATGCAGGGACGGTCGCCAGCGATGCGCTCTGGATGGGGTTACCTGTCCTCACCTGCCCCGGCGATTCCTATTCAAACCGTATGGCAGCCAGCCTGCTCGCCGCCATCGACCTGCCGGAACTTATCGCCGACAGTCATGAGGATTATGAGAACCGCGCCGTGGATTTCGCGGCGAACCCTGCAAAGTTAGCAGCCGTCCGGGGCAAGCTATTGGCCAACCGCACCACGCGGCCGCTCTTCAACATGGAACGCTATACACGCCATTTAGAGTCCGCTTACAGGCAAATTGTCGATAGAACGCGAGAAGCTCTGCTACCGGACCACATTCAGGTGGCCCCAATAGAAGACTAGCCGCGCCGCACCGCTGCGCCGCCATCGACCGGAATAGAAACGCCGGTGATAAACTTCGCTTCGTCCGATGCCAGGAATAACGCCAGATAGGCCACATCCCAAGCCGTGCCCATCTTGTTGCCGAGCGGTACTTTGGCATCGCGCTCGGCAATCACTTGTTCGCGACTTTTCTCCGCCGTCACCCGTGCATCGATGGCCATGGCCGTATGCATTAAGCCCGGCAGAATGACGTTAGCGCGAATGCCATGTTCGGAATTCATGTAGGCCAACTGCTCGGTCATGGCGATGACACCAGCCTTAGATGTCTTGTAGGTGACGTAGGGATAGGATTCGATGGCCGCCATGGAGGAAATACTCACGATGGCGCCGCTTTTCTGCGCACGCATGATTGGCAGCACATGCTTACACGTCATCACCATGCCGCGCAGGTTCACGGTCATCACGCGGTCAAAATTTTCCTCGGTGATATCGTCGATGATTGAATCACCGCCAGCCAGACTGAAGCCCACATTGTTGTGGAGGATATCGATGCTCCCCAGTTCCTTGTGCGCATCGGCGATCATCTTTTGTAGATCAGCTTCGCTGGTCACATCGGCGACCAATGGAAAAGCCCGCCCGCCTTCGCTCTCAATCATCGAGACCGTATCCTGGGCGCGTTCCATGTGATTATCGACGACGGCCACATGCGCGCCCTCGCGGGCAAACAACACGCAAGTCGCTTTGCCGTTACCGATTGAATCTCCGGGCTGTTGCCCGCCGCCCACGACGATGGCGGTTTTGTTTTCCAGGCGCATTGAAATTCTCCTACGCGTCAAAAGGTACTCATGCAGTTTTGCCGACAGACAAGCGGTCTATCCAGTCAGATAGACCAACCTTGGCCGTCGGCAATGAGAGCTGATTGGCCCTAAGCGTTATCGGCGTACTGGGCCAATTTATCTTCGTCGAGCGTAATCCCAAGGCCCGGTCCCGAAGGCAAGTCGATGCTACCAGCGGTAATATCAAGCCGTGTCGTCGCCACCGTATCGACCACTTTCAGAGGGCCCACACATTCCAAACCAGGGATGATATTGCGCGACGTAGCACCCAACATAATCTCTGCCATGGTGCTGAGATCGAGGCCAAAGCCATGGCCCAGGACCACCGGCAGCCCTGCGGCCTCCGCTGTTGCCAGCATTTTCACCGACGGCAAAAGGCCACCGGCCTGTTTAATGCCGAACTTAATGTAGTCCGCGCAATCAGCCTTAATCACTCGAATCAAGCTGGCATGATCGCTGATGGCTTCATCGGCCATGATCGGCACGCCGCCTTCACGACGAACCTTGGCCAGGCCTTCTAAATCGTCTTTTGGCGTGGGCTGTTCGAACAATTGCATATTGCAGGACTTAACCGCGTGGCAAAGCGCCAGCGCTTGGTCCACACTGCATTGCTGGTTGGCATCCATGCGGAGTTGCACGTTCGGACCTACGGCATCGCGAACCGCCATGACCCGTGCACTGTCTTTGTCGACATTGTTGCCGACTTTGATCTTCATGGATTCAAAACCAGCGTTCGTAAACTTCAGCGCTTCGGTCACCGCATCTTCTGGTGATAACTCGCCGACCCAGCCATTGAACTTCACCTTGTCCAGAACCGCACCGCCCACATACTCATGGACCGCGATACCCAATCGTTGGCAGGTAAGCTCTATGCAGGCGAGTTCCATGCCCACACAAGCGCCCGGTTGCTCCGGGGCCAGCTTAGAAGCGATTTCGTAAATTCTATTTGCATTGCCCGCGTCTTGGCCAATAAGAGCCGGACCGACAACGTCGCGCATCGCAGCGGCCAATTCCGGGGCCGTGTTCGGCGAGGTGGCGCGCGTAGACGGATCAATGCTGGAAATGCCGATCGCGCCGTCTGAATCCGTAATCCGTATCACCACGCATTTGGTGGCGCTTTTGGACATGCCGCCGCTGGTGAACGTCCCGACCAATGGCATCGCGACGCTGAATACTTCGACCTTGCTAATTGTTGCCGTCATTTTCTTCCCCTCATCCGCTCTCTGAGCGCTGTGTTTATTGCTATAGCTACGACCAGATTTAGCACTCCGGCCCCGTCATGAATAGGTTTGCAGTAGTACCCTGCCCCCTTAAGACACGTTCCTCAAATCCAATTCCAGAATGCCGGCGGCACCGGCGGCCCGCAGTTTAGGAATGAGTGTGCGAACATCGTGACGCTCAACGACTGTCTCGATTGCAACCCATGAAGAATCCGTCAGTTGATTGACCGTCGGCGCATGCAAGCTGGGCAACAACTCGGTAACGTCGTCCAGGACGTCGGTCGGCACATTCATCTTCAAAAGCACCTGATGACGGGCTGCCAAAGCGCTTTGCAGCATCAAGGCGATTTGATCGATTTTGGCCTTCTTCCAGGGATCAGCCAGAGCTTCCTTATTACCGACCATCACAGTGTGGGTGTGTAGCAGGTCGCAAACGATGCGCAGCCCGTGGGCTTTGATGGTCGTGCCGGTTTCGGTGATCTCAACCGCGGCATCGGCCAGGCCTTCGACGACCTTGGCCTCGGTAGCTCCCCAGGAAAACTCGACCGTGGCATTGATGCCGCGCTCTTCCAGGTAGCGTTTCGTGTAGCCCACCAGTTCCGTGGCGATGACCTTGCCTTCCAGGTCTTCGACCTTCTGGATAGGGCTATCCCGATCCACCACCAGCACCCAGCGGCACGCTTGATCGGAGGCCTTCGAATAAACAAGGTCACAGACCACATCCACATCGGCCTGGGTTTCCTTAATCCAGTCTATGCCACAGAGGCCCACATCCATGACGCCGGCGGCAACATAGCGGCCCATCTCTTGGGAGCGCACCAGCGAACAGTTGATCTCATCATCGTCAATGGACGGGAAATAGTTGCGCGAGCGTGACCGAATGGACCATCCCGCTTGGGCGAATAGGTCCACCGTGGCGGATTCAAGACTTCCCTTAGGAATGCCGAGTTTAAGCTGATTCATAATTTACCCTGGTATAGCTTGGTGTAGATTTGTGTGATTTTCCGCGACGGTTATAGGCGTTTTTCTCATCCAGCCTAAGGGGTATTTGCTTCCAGGAATTGAATGACCGTATCGCGCTGGGCATCCCCATGATCGGGCCGTTCCCAGTCCTTTAAAATCACCGCGCCTTTGGGCAGCAATTCTTCCAGCTCCGCACTGGTGATCGCCGGATGCGGCTTATCCTTGCCGTGCATGAGCATGGCAGGTGTTTTGAGGGTTTTGACGAAGTCTCGGCTCACGGAAAAGACGAAATCACGGCCGAACATGTTTTCTTTAAAAGCCTCCACAGCATCGGGCTTAATATCATCGCGCTTGGCCATAAGTTCGCCTGCCCATTTATCGACCGTGCCCGGGAAATATTCCGGATGATCCGGGTGCAGGCCGATAGGATTTTGCAGCACTACGGAAGCGACGCGGTCCGGCGCCATTTTAGCGATATTCAAACAGTGCGTCCCGCCAATGCAGGCCCCCACCGTGTGGAACTTATCGAAGCCCATTAGATCCATGATGGCCAGCTGGTCACGTGTGTAGGTATCCCAGCCGTGGTCCGCCTCAACCGCCCCTGAGGACTGGCCGGCGTTGCGTTGGTCCATGGCAATGACGTGAAACTTCTCCGCCAACACTTTGGTCCAGTCATGGACGGGGCGCGGTTTCCCATCCAACTCGCCGGTCCACTTTTCAATGGTGGACCACATGCCGCCGGGCGAAAACAGCAGGACGGGAAACCCCGAGCCATATTCCTCAAAGTAAATTTCCGCATCGTCGCGCTTGCAAATAGGCATCGCGTCCCCCTCCCTTACTCTTCTAATTATTCGCAGGCGGCGGCCGCCTAGACGGGCACTTCGCCTTCAATGAGAATGCGGTGCATGACCCGGCCTTCCGTATGGTCATAGTCATGGAAGGCGCGATGCATGACGCCGCGATTATCACAGATCACCATATCGCCGGGCTGCCATTTATGGCGGTACATGGTGTCTTTGTTGATGGTACGCGCTTGCAGGTCGGCAATGAGATCCAGGCTTGTCTCTCGATCCATGCCTTCGATGTAGGCCACCTTCTGCGGATGGCAGTAGATGGCTTTCTTGCCGGTTGCCGGATGGGTGCGAATAAAGGGATGGATTTTCGGCGTGCCGTACTTCTCCATATCCTCATCTGTGGTATGCGCTGGCTTGCCGACCAACGCATTGGCGGTTTTCATTTTTAGCAATTCCGCTTGTTCGTCCTCGGGCAAGGATTCAAACGCCTTTTGCATATTGGCAAAGCCCGTATCGCCGCCTTTGCTCGGCAGCTTCTCCGCATAGAGGATGGTGTATTTGGGCGGGCGTTTGAAGTTGGTGTGATCCGTATGCCAATTGCCCGACCCGATGAGCTTCGGTTTGCCGTTCTCATCCAATGGGACGATGGAACTATCCAGCCTGCAAATGCGTGGCTGGTCTTTCATCATCAGGTCCGACATATGCTGTTCGGCCATGGTGCCGAAACGGCTGGCCGCCGTTGCATATTGATCCGGTGTCATGCTTTGGCCACGGACAACCGCCACCAAATTTTCATGTACTACATCTTCAATAGCCTCGATGACACCGTCTTCCGGATCGTTTAAATCGATCCCGGTGATCTCGACGCCTAATGCATCCGATAAGGGATTAATCGCAAGTTCCATCATAATCCTCCATTTTCCCAGTCACAGGTCGCAACCGCCCAATCGCGGGCCGCTATTTTTTGCCGGTCACAGACTCCAGTGTCGGCCCGTTGAAACGGTCTTCCGGATTGATCCAGCCGTTGAAGTTCGGCTTACGTTTTTCTTTAAACGCACGGCGGGATTCCATCAGATCTTCCTTGTCCCCATGCTCATGGAGCGCTTCGGCAAGTTTCTCGATATCCGGATCCATTTTAGGCCGCATTTGCCGCGTCATATAGAGCGTGTTGACCCGCGATGCAGGCGGAAGTGAAAGAAGATGATCGGCCATGGCGAAGGCTTCGGGCAGCAACTGGTCCGGCTCCACAAGGCGATTGATAAAGCCCATCTGATAAAGCCGCTCAGCGGTGAAGCGGAACCCAAACGACATTTCGGTCGCCACCGGATGGGGCAGGTTCGCCCAGAAGGCATGATTGCAGCCACCCAACAGCCAACGCTTGGCTTCAGACACTTCGAACATTGCGCCCGGCACCGCGACCCGAAGGTCAGTGCGCTCCACCAGCATAAAGCCGCCTCCCATGGCGAAACCATTCACCGCCGCGATGACGGGCTTGGTGACTTTGCCTTCTTTTAACGGATCAGAGACGGGTTTGCTTTGACTGCCTGGCGCGCCGCGTTCCAGCGCTTCCTTCATATCTTCGCCCGCGCAGAACCCCTTGCCCGTGCCGGTAATGATGGCCACTTCCAGGTCTTTACTCTCTTCAAACGTGGTCCAGGCTTCCGCCATTAACGTCCGCAGTTCGAACCCAAGTGCATTCATCCGTTCCGGCCGGTTTAGCCGGATCAACATGGTTTGGTCTTGGATGTCGGTTTCCACCACAGCCATGGCGTTTCTCCCATTTTTTTTCTAAGTTTCAGAATTAAGGGGTAAGGTAATCCCCGCACACGTGAGTGGCAAGGTGGGCTGCTCAATCGTAAGCAATCGCCAGTACTTCAATCTCCATCCCACCGTCGGGTGTGTAGACCTCCGGCGTGTCGCCAATCTTCTTTGAGAGCAGCGCGCGGGCGACGGGGGATTTCCAGCTAATTTCGCCTTTCTCGTGTTCCACCTCGTCCACGCCGACGATTTTGACCGTCCGCTCCCTGTCCTCTTCATCCACATAGGTGACCGTGGCGCCGAAGAATATTTGGGCGCGGTTGGTTTGCGCTCCCGGGTCGACCACTTCGGCGATGTCGAGCCGTTTGATGAGATAGCGGATACGCCGGTCAATCTCGCGCAGACGCTTCTTGCCGTAAATGTAATCGCCGTTTTCCGAACGGTCGCCATTGGAGGCGGCCCAGGTCACCACGTCGACCACTTTCGGGCGCTCTTCGCTGGTCAGTTGTTTAAGCTCCCCCTGCAAGCGCCGATGGCCCGCCGGGGTCAGGTAGTTCTTCTCGTCGCTGCGCGCTTTTGGGGGTCTGGAGGATCTGGATGCCATAGCCGGAAAATAAGGCCCTTACCGCCTTGTTGTAAATTCGCTAATTTCGTTCCTAATTTTGGAACGAGTAAAATCAACCAACGGGAGGGACGGCAATGTCCGCACACGCAATTTGGATCAAGTTCACCATCAAAGAAGGCTGCATGGACGAATTCATGGAAGCCTCCATGTATGACGCCAAACATTCCATGGCAGACGAGCCCGCCTGCCAGCACTTCCGCGTCATGACCAAGGAAGATGAACCCAATACCGTCTACTTCCTCGAAGTCTATGACGACAAGGAAGGCCACGCGACGCACCGAACCTATCCTCACTACGCCGTCTTCGCCGAAGTCGCCGAGCGCGTGGTGGAAGACCGCGAACGCACGGAGTTGGTCATCCATAATCCGTAAGATCACCTCACAGCAATACACAGGCACAAAAAAAGACCCCGGCAAACGCCGGGGCTTTTCGAACGGAACGGATTCCTTGCAGCATGGGGAATCCGTTCTGTGTATGGGGAGGATGGCTGGCTCGAGGGATGTTAATGTCTGGAGTACCTATCCCACGGATGGCCAGCTCCAGCCCTCAAAGTAACTCGCATATCAAACACCCCACAACGAGTGATGCCATATAACCGCCATGATTGTATGATTCCATAACGGGTCAATTAATCAGGAGGGCGCGATGGCTCAACGGAAATGGATAGCTTCTATATTTTCAGCTGGGTTGCTGACCGCAATTGCATCCGCTTCAGCAGCTGCGAAAAACCCAATTCCTGGTGCTGATGCGCTAATAAAATTATGTTCGGTCAATTCGCAAAAAGGCTACGAAAGTGGCGTAAATTCCAAAATGCTGAAAGCGGCGTATCAAAACATCGAGTGTTTGCAAAAAGAAATTGAAAAACAATCGGCCATCTTGCTGGAGCCAAATGGTGCGATGACAGTACGGAAATTGATGCAACACCTTCAAGGACCTATGAGCGATCTTTATCGCACTATCTACTTTGACAGAAAGTCATGTCGCCCTTTTCTGTGTGGCAGTTCCCATACTGTAATGGCGCAAGGGAATGTGACCGCATTTTACGAAAGTTTGTTACGCACCGTCATCGCGTCGCGGTCTCTAGACAAATAACTTTTTAAAATTCCCATTAGGGCATTAAAAAACTATTCGCACGCGCATGCCAACCATTGAGAAACGTCTGCTGACGCGGGTCTTTCTGCGCTAAATTCGTCATTGCAGCTTTTCGTTTTTTCACGATGCGATTGTTAACGTCTTTTATAAGATTTAGACCTATTGCCTCCGCCACAGCATGGTGGTTTGTGGGCTGGCGGACAGCAGAGGAGTTGCTTGCGCCGGTGTGGGCGATGCAGGAAGCTTAGCCTGTGCGATTTGCTCTCCCAATGCCGCATCGGCCAATAGTTCCGCCGTCTCTCCACCGGGCTTGATAAGACCATCCGGCTTTAAGCCCACATCCGCCTGAAAAGCGCGGATTGCATTTTTGAATTGAGCCCCGAACCCAACATCTGCGTCCGGCAAGTGGCCGTTCGCCACTAACTGCTTCGCCACATTGCCTAAATCGAAGGCGCTATTCGTGCCACCCGCGCCGACGCTCTCTTCCACACCTTGAGATGTAGCACCACCGCGCGTGCCTTTCGCTTCGCCGAGTGCCGCCCGCAACCCCCGCGCGGTTTTATCGCCCGGTGTGATTTCACCGCTGGGCGTCAAACCGCTCGCCTGTTGAAATTCCTTCAAGCCGTCGAACAGGCCTTGTTCCGTAACCGGCGTAAACTCGCCCCCGCCCCGCGACGGGGCAGGCTCAAAGAAACCGAGCTCATTCAAGACACGCTTGGTCTTCACCACATCGCGCCCATCGACTGACGCTTTCGGATTGATGGGGCCTTCCAGAACAAAGGGAATGGGCATGAGAAATCCTTTCTAGTTTGGTGGTGAGGTGAGTGCATAAAAAAACCGCCCCGGCGGTGAGCCCGCGGGGGCGGCTTGAACAGTTTAAGCGCTTCCGTAGAAGCGAAACGCTCTATTTCAAATGTTTATCGAAGAAGGTGATCGCTTTGCCCCAGGCGTCTTCGCTGGCGCTCTCGTTGTAGCGGTCTTCAGCGAAACTATCCTGGAAGCCATGGCCTGCGCCGTCATAGCCGTGGAATTCATGCTCAACACCGGCAGCGGTGAGGGCTGCGGAATAATCCGCGACGTCTTCCGGCGACGGGCCTTGGTCGTCATTGCCAAAGCAGCCTAAGACCGGGCACGGCATTTGATTAGCAAGCTCAATCGCCGGCGGTGTACCTTCGCCCATGGCCGCCTTGATACGGCCACCATAGAAGATACCACAGGCTTTATATTTCGGATTGTTAACCGCGGTGACCCAAGACACGCGCCCGCCCCAGCAATGGCCGACAACACCGATCGCATCGGCATTAACCGCATCGTTACCAGCAAGCCAATCGAAGGCAGCCTGGCAATCAGCCGTCGCGCCGGCGTCGTTGAATGCATCCCGCTTGACCTGCATTTCCTCTTCTTTCGGCCAATAATGGAAGATGAACGGGCACGCAACCGCATAACCGGCTTCCGCATAGCGCTCGCAAACGCCGAGGGTAAACTTGTCATTCTCAATGCCGGTATGGCCGATAGGGATATGCATCGCCACCACAAGACCCGGATGCGGTCCGTCGCCGTCGGGTAAATAAGTGAAGAGTTCCATCGGGCTGTTATTGACGGTGAGTGTTTCAATTGTGTGTTTCATGGTCGCCTCCCTAAAAAATTCTTTGTACTAACGCGTGGTTCTAATGTGTGGCTGGCGCCTCGGATTCAAACTCCGATTTTGGCATGGCCGGCCCAAAGGGTCTTGTGCCCTTCAGGATGACCTTATGCAAGAGTCTTATGTCAGTCTCTTCGTAATCAAAATAGGCCTGATGCAGCGCGGAACGATTGTCCCAAATGAGGATGTCGTTCTTGCGCCATTGGTGTTTATAGAGAAATTTGGAATGGTCGAGCCGGTCAAGAATATCGACCAACACGTCGCGGGTTTCGTCTGGGGTCAGCCCTTCGATATGATCCACCTTCACCGCATGGAAATAGATGGCCTTGGTGCCGGTCTCCGGATGTTCGCGCACCAATGGATGGCGATTGCCTTCCTCAAGGCGCGCCTCTTCATCGAAGATAAAACCTTTCACGGCTTCGGCCAGCCTTGCCCGACCGCCGGTTCGGAGCGGCACCACACGCATGGTATCGAGCTGGCGGCGCATGGTGGCGGAAAATGATTCATAGCCATCACGGGTATTGAGAATACCCGTCGCGCCCCCCTTCTCTGGCACCTGCAAAGCATAGAGGACCGTGTAGTTCGGCGGGTCAATTTCGTCCGCGTCGTCGGTGTGCCAAATTCTGCCATGCTTGATGCGCGTGCCGTTGCGATCAAAGGCCTGGTTTGAAACTTCCGTCACCAGCGGACTTTCGGGGATACCGAATTCAGATTTGTAGCGCTCTTCTTTGATATCGCCGAATATCTGCATCGCTTCAGCATATTGCGGCGGGGTCAATTCCTGATCGCGGATAACGAGGGTGACATAGCGCAAAAGCGCATTGTTCAGCTCGGCCTTCAGCGTTTCATCCCAGCCATCTTTAAGATCCATGCCGGTGACTTCGGCCGCGTGCGTTTCTCCTAAGGGCGTAATCTTCATGGCCTTGCTCCCAACAAAAGCCTTCTTGAGCAAAAATGATAACGTGGGAACGGGAGTGCGGCAAGGAAGGCGGCGAATTAACCTTTGCCTAAATACGGCAGTACGGCACCGCCTGCGGCCATCGGCGCTGCGCCCAGGCCACTGATCAGTGCCCAAGTAATTCTTGATTTAAACGCGTCCAATTTTTCGTGAACCCGACGGATAGAAATATCACGCTCTTTGCGCTCCAGGTCCAACCTGTCTCGGGACGTCTGGTCCATTCTCCTGGTTTCATCTGAATGTTGGCTCTACCGCCAGCAGCGAGCGCAAGCGAACGCCACCAACGAGATGGGGCGCTTCTTCAACACCCTGTCCCAACCCCGAGCACCCGTAAGCAGACGCATGAGCAGCCCTATAAGCAAAGAGGCACATGGCCAATGATCCTACCGATCCGCAAAGTCGGCATGCCCCGCGGGGGCCTCTCACGCAACCCTCGCCAGAAACCTCGTCAGAACCCTCGACAATCCCGGGGGGAGCGGATCATTCCACCGATCCCGCGCCCGAAACCATCGCGCAAAACGCCCCCTGGACTCACATTCAAGAAACCACTGCATCCGTTTGTTTTGGCTGAGAAAATAGCCGCCGCGCACCGCGCCCAACGACGGCGCAAGGTCGCCGAAGTGGCCATCGTCGTCGGGCTAACGCTGTTCTTTGGCTATGCACTCGGCGCCGCGTTGACCCATGGCTTCGACAAAAAGCCGAAGGAACATCCGGTGATGCGCCTCGAAAAACTCTTTTAGGCCCGCCCCTATGACCGCTTTAAACGACCGTTCAGGATTCGACCGCAAGGCATCGGATTCCAACAATAAACTCGCGACCTTGCTCTGCGTATCGCTCGGCCCCGGCAATGGCGCACCGCCGGATGTGGCCGCGCTCGATGCCGCCCTGTTGGCGGTTACCAAAGGCCTCGAAGAGCTGGCGACGCTCCTCTCGGTCGATCTTTCCGCGCTCGCCGATCGCGAATTAGCACGCCTGCCCAAAAGCTGGGCCAACGCCAAACTGATCCTCCCCCTTTGAATTGGTCCATCCTATTGTTGAGTAAAAGGAGGACTGAAGAT
>Ga0055584_100001222_pt1 | contig 25242 bp, 21 predicted proteins | sample OSDHelmetaG_FD_58716 | JGI IMG/M metagenome (GOLD analysis project Ga0055584, IMG submission 58716) | Pelagic marine sediment microbial communities from the LTER site Helgoland, North Sea, for post-phytoplankton bloom and carbon turnover... | ecosystem: Environmental > Aquatic > Marine >...
TGGAAACAAATAGTTCCCGATCAGACCAGTTAAGTTTGTAACAAATCCTCATTAGATCTGTCAGTCGCTGTTTCGCCGATAGGCGTCGTTTGTGTTTGGTAGAAGCTCGGCCAATATCAATAACGTAGGGTTGAATTTGTCCCTCGTTATCTTCTTGTAAAAGCAGGTTTCCCGCCGAGAGATCCCGGTGAATTATTCGCCGGTTGTGCATATTGGAGATAAAGGCAGTCAGTTTGTCGAACCATTGTTGTTTGTTCAGGCCTCGGTATGTTGATTCACCTTGCCGAAATGCTGCAAATACTTGCCGAGCAGAAAATGCATCGCTGAGAAAATCGCAGATATAATAGCTGTTTTCAATGCCGCTGTTATTGTGACGCTCGTAGAAAGCAATGGGGGTCGGGGTGCCCACGCCGCGTCGCAACATCTCACATGCCGTATTCCAGTGGCGCTTGCCTTTACTGAACTGAAACCGATAAGTGATACGTTTTATTCCTCTGACACGGTTGAGTTTTACAGTAAGTTGTTGTGGTTTATAGGGGTGCTCAATGTTCCACAGACGGTTTCTGGTGTCGCGCAAAACCTGCAGTTCAGGCATTTTTACCAGCTGTGAGGGATTAAGATTGTCGCCGAGATCATCGTGAATATCTTCTCGCCAGTTTGTAAAAGCTCCCTGCCAATGTTGGTTCTGCCAGGGTGTTGATTGCCATTGTGATGAACTTAAAAACACTGTGTGTTCGCGGTATAAATTGGGCGTTGCTGCCAGCCTGGAACGCTCAGGTATTAATGTTGATGAGTTACTGGCGAAATCAATGATCAGAGGGTGTTCGCTTGCAACACTAACGTCCTGCAGTGGTTCTCCACAGGCGTCACTGAAGCTGGCTTGCGCCAATTGCTCGGAATCATAAATATAGCTTAAAGGCAGTACCAATCCGTCTCTGCACCAGCACAAATGAAACTGGTTACCTTCGGTGGATTCAAATACAAAATGGGAAAGGCCATTGTCTTCACTAAAAGCGTGCAGGCAACGAGTATTGCGTAGTTTGGCAACTATGAATTTCAATGCATGGAAGCTGGGAGTAATTGTAAAGTTTGCAACTTCACCGCGAACCTTGCGATAGAAACTAACCTGGTCTATATCGGGATAGTCTTCGGTCTGATCATCTATTAGGCCATCTCTGCTGCAGATAAGTGGTCCCCAATAGACTCGTGATAGTGAGCCACTGACGGTGGCCAACACCAGATAGCGCACCAGATAGTCGACTTTCTTGTCCTGGGGTGAACCAAATAATCGATTGAGTCGCTTTGTAGTCCAGCATTTATAGGTGCAGATAGTTTTTTCGATATTGTATTTGGCACCCATACGGTGAAGGATGCGGGCTTTTTTAACCAGATTGAGTTTGAGTATGTTTGTCGCCCAGCGACCCAGAACCCTGTGGTCGTAAGCTTCCGGTTCTATGACGCGTTCAACAAAAAGATTATCAGTATGAATCTCAGGTGCTCTCGCGACACGTTCCATGGCAGATAAAAACAGGGTGTTATATAGCGGTTCAAAATCGGAGATATTGGGGCCAGCCAGCTGCAGTTGCAGCTTTTCTGATTCCTGACAGGCTATTTCCCAGGCCTGTACATAGCCACGGGCATCAAAGCCAGACCAGCGTCCACGGTTTGGAGTGTTACCGATTTCAAATATTTCTACCGATTTTCCATATTTTGCAAAAACATCGGCGAGAAATTCTCTCCAGCGATCTTGAACGACGACATCTCTCAGCATCATTTCGGCTTCAGGCAGCGGTGGGAACAGATCCAGCATTACCGAATAATTTTCATCAATGAGTCTTTGAAGCAAGCGCTCGGCGTGGCTGTCAATGCTGCAATAGCTGAAGTCCATGCGCACATAGCGGATTCCCAAATCCTGTAACCTGGCCAGCAGGTAGTCGTCACATTCGGGATCTTCGGAGGTGGCTATATTAATGCCGATAAAATCTTCGGCTATATCTACAGGCTGTTCAAGGTTGTGGTCAGTATTTCTCCACAGGGGAATATTGAACAGGTTTGCCAGCACATCCTTTGCCGCATAGGACCAAAAATATAATGATTGGATGTTTTTGTTCACAATGGCATTAATCTGGCTATGTAAGATAGTGGAGCAATTAAGCTCAGGAAAGCCGTAATTGTACCACGGCTTTTAGACCAGAGAGCAGTGTAAAGGTACTTGGTGAAACCGGTTTTTGCCTATTGCTACTAGACCTTGCGCTCTCGATTTTCCCAGTAGGGATCACGCAACCGCCTTTTGTATAGTTTTCCATTGGGGTCTCTGGGCAACTCATCCAGATAATCGATGGATTTGGGCAGTTTCATTCTGGCGATTTCGCCTTCAAGAAACTGCAGAAGCTCCTGAGTTAATGCCTCATCACCTATTACACCAGGTGCGGGTTGTACTACCGCTTTTACCTCTTCGCCCCAGTCTTCATTGGGAATACCAAAAACTGCACAGTCAGTGACCTTGGGGTGGAGGATCAGGGTATTTTCAATTTCAGCGGGGTAAATATTTGCACCACCTGAAATGATCATATCGATCTTGCGGTCGCAGAGGAATAAAAAGCCATCCTCATTGAGGTAACCAATATCACCCACGGTGAAGTAGTTCGCAATACGCTCTTTTTGAGTCTTGGCCTTGTCGCCCTTGTACTCAAAATCGCTGCCCTCTGGCAGGCGCATATAGATAGTGCCCTGTTCTCCAGCGGGCATTTCCTTGGCGTCATCATCGTAGATTTTTATGTCTGAATTGGGCCACTTTTTGCCAACTGTACCAGGGTATTTGAGCCAGTCTTCTGGGGTGGCGTAGGCGCCACCGCCCTCGGTTGCTGCATAGTATTCGCATATACTTGGCCCCCACCATGCCATCATCGCTTTTTTGACTTCCGGCGGACAGGGCGCTGCGGCGTGAACCATATAGCGGGTAGACGACATATCGTATTTATTGCGTACATCTTCAGGTAGTTTCAACAAGCGGATAAATTGGGTCGGTACCATGTGGCTTGAAGTGATTTTGTATTTCTCTATCAAACTCAGCATTTCTTCCCCGTCCCACTTGTCGACCAACACCAGGGGGTGATGCATATGCATAGCAATTGAAGCCCAGGCCATGGGTGCTGTGTGGTAAAGTGGCGAGCCCGTGTAGTGCACATTATTGTCATCAGCCTGCATGCCAAACATTAAGAAAATACCGGTAGACATTGCTGAAGCTTCTTCAGGGCTTTGATCGCCAAGGGGACGCTTAACGGCCTTGGGTTTACCGGTGGTGCCGGAGGTATAATTCATGGTTTTGCCAGCACTTCTGTTTTCGGGCAGCGAGGTCGGCTGGCCCGCGGTTAATTCGGCATAGGGGCGAAAGCCGTCGATAACGCCAATAGAGAATGTATGTTCAATTTGAGCTTCCTGATTGGCCATGATTGCAACATCGGCGATACGTTGATGGGCCAGAAACACCCTGGCGCCGCTGTCTTCGACAATATAGGCAACTTCATGGCCGGTCAGGTGCCAGTTTATAGGCACCATATAGAGACCTGTCTGGGTGACAGCCAGATTCATGGCTACGTACTCAGCACAATTAGGCATAGCAACAGCTACCGCATCGCCCCTGTTGAGACCCAATGCACGCAAGCCGTGTGAAATACGGTTTATTTCATCGAGAAATTCCCGATTACTCCATTCTCTGCCATCGGGGTCAACCAGTGCCAGTTTGTCGGGGTTCTGATGGGCGTAATGCCAAAAACCTATATCAGTCATTGTCCTACCTTGTCATTATTAGAGAAATTGATCGTCTTTTGACCACACTTGTGTGGGCGGAATTATTGCAAGCGGCAACTATATAACACGTGTATTACAGCTGCATAGGCTTTTGGGGCCATCAGGGCTTGTCTAGACTGATTGAAATGTATCTGTGGTGGCTAAAAAGCTACCAAATTAGGCGCGAGGTCTGTGGTTTGATTATTCCAACTGTCAGACGAGCATGCCCAGTGGTGACTTTTAAGTGACAACCCGCAGGGCTGGAGCCATTGTTCCAGCCAGTGCTGTTATCAGTCAGTCAAAGCGAATCACTATTGGACCGCCACTGCTTAGCCAGTTAGAAAATGACTTACAGTAGGGATGCGCAATAAGTGAAAATTGGACCAGCTTTACTTATCGTTGCCAGGCTTTATGGTAGACACAGTTATTATTGAAATTGGCAAGTTTTGCAGGGGGTTTTTGTGCAGAGGTTAGGAAACAAAGTACTAGGCTTATTGTGTCTGGCGGCGTTGTTCGTTGGATGCAATCAAGAGGCAGGTCAGCAGGCGTCCATAAATGAACCCAAGACGGTTGTGTATTTCAACGGCGATATTATCACTGTAGATCCAAACCAAGTTGAAGCTGAAGCCGTTGCAGTTAAAAACGCACGTATTTTCAAGGTAGGTTCGACAGAATCAGTACTGGCAGAGGTGGGCAACAATGTAATACTACAAGATCTTCATGGCCAAACCCTGTTGCCGGGCTTTATTGACGCCCATGGTCATATCAGTTTTACCTCTAATGTGTTGGCTTCGGTAAATCTGTCGTCGCCCCCGGTTGGCGAGGCAAAAAATATCGATGATATTATTCGTCTGCTTAAGGAGGGGCGCGAGCGCTTCCCCGATGCCGCCTGGTTAACGGGTTGGGGTTACGATGATTCTCTGCTGGCTGAAAGGCGCCACCCCAACCGGGAAGATCTGGACCAAGTTTCTACCGACCTGCCGATTATGTTAATTCATGTGTCGGGCCACCTTAACGCCTGTAATTCAAAGTGTTTGGAACTGGCGGGAATTACCGCAGACAGTATTGACCCATCCGGTGGCGTAATACGTCGCTTCGCCGGCACAACAGAACCTGATGGCGTGCTGGAAGAATCAGCAGGACATGTGGTGAGAAGGGTTATGCCCGAGGCGACAGATGAGCAGCGCTTGCACCTGCTAGAACAGACCCAGCAGTATTATGCCAGCTATGGCATTACCACTATCCAGGACGGTGCGACCAATGTAAAGGAGGCCGCTCTTCTTCAGCGGCTCGATTCGGAGGGTAAGTTATATCTGGATATTGTTGGCTATTTATTCAGGCAAATTCCCGACTTTCCATTTGAGGCATTGACGGGTGAAGGGCAGCACAAAGAGCCCCGATCAGGCCATTATCGCTACGGCGGTCTGAAACTTATGTTGGATGGTTCGCCCCAAGGTAAAACAGCTTATCTGACTAGACCTTATTTCCATCCGCCCCATGGCCAGCCAGCTGACTACAAGGGTTATCCAGCGCTGCCCAATGAACAGGTGAATACCTATGTTGATGAGGCCTTTGCAAAGGGTATTGCTGTTATTGCGCACGCCAATGGCGATGCTGCGGCAGATCAATTAATAGCTGCAGTTAAACGGGCCAATGTAAAATATGGCAAGGCCGATCGGCGCACGGTGATGATCCATGCTCAAACTGCCCGCGAAGATCAGTTGGATCAAATGAAGGAGGAGGGCATAGTGCCATCATTCTTTTCTGCTCATACCTTTTATTGGGGAGACTGGCACCGTGATTCAGTTTTTGGTATTGAACGGGCTTCCAGAATCAGTCCATTGAAGACTACTGCTGATCGCAATATGCCCTATACCACCCACAACGATACGCCGGTAGTACCTCCGGATATGATGCGCTTGCTTTGGGCTAATGTGAACCGTATTACTCGCAGCGGCAAAGTGCTGGGTGAGGCCCAGCGGGTCTCGCCTCTTGAGGGGCTAAAATCGATGACTATTAATGCTGCCTATCAAAATTTCGAAGAGAATGATAAGGGCTCAATCCAGGTGGGCAAGCTGGCGGATTTTGTGATTCTCAATAAGAATCCTCTAAAGGTTGATCCACTGACAATTAAAGACATTCAGGTTATGGAAACTATTAAAGACGGTATCTCGGTTTATAGAAATCAATAGCTTTATATAATATCAGTCGCTGTGTTGGTGCATAAAAGAGGCTGCTCTGGACAGCGCTTGTTGGGCCTCCGTAACGCCAAGATTGGATAGCCCATGAAAGCCGTGGATCATCTCGGGGCTGATGTCCAATACAACATTTACGCCAGCATCCTTAGCTTTTCTATAGACTATCTCTGCCCCTGCAGACGTGGGGTCGACACTGCCGGCCTGCAACAGCAAAGGAGGCAGGTTTTCAAAGTTACCGTAAACGGGTGAGATTAAGGGATTACTGAGGGGCTCACCAGCGGCATAGTCTAGCCCACGTTGGTTGGTATACGCCTGGTAATAGAGTGGGTCTCGGGCTTCACTATCGGTAGCCAGGTCAAACCAGCCGCACAGGCTGATGCCACAGGCAGGCATTGGTGCGTTGTCATCGCGCAATTTTAACAGTGTAGTCAGTACCAAACCTCCACCACAGGAATCACCGATAAAACTGATCGACGAGGCAGCAATACCGCTGTTCAGTATGCCTTGATAGGCCTTGCAGCAATCTTCCAGTGGTCCCGGAAATCTGGCGGCTGGCACCATTCGGTAATCGGCCATGATCACGGTGCAATCCAAGTGGCGAGATAACATTTCGGCATAAAACAAAAAGCCGTTGCCACCGGCCGCAATAAAGGCACCTCCGCGAAAATATAACAGGTAGTATTCGCTTTCACTGATGCCCTGAGCACAGACAACGGCGCAGGGTACACCGCCGTATTCAACCCAGCGTGCGCTAGTGCTGGGGTCAAGCGGGTGGCCATGCACCGCTTCCATTTTTGCCTTGGCGGTTTCAAAGTCATCTTCAGGCAGGGTCAGTTGCCAATCGAGGGAGTCCAAAACGGCGTTGTATATTTCACTGGGCATGGGCGGTTCCGGTAGTTGTAGTGGCTAGTTGATGCGAGTCGTTCAAACCAGTCGTTATAACTGGTCAATATAGGTGTCAGTGCCCGGGACAGTCGGCAAGAAAGGCGCCGCCAACACAATATCTGCACACTTGGTTTTTTCCAAAGCCCTACTGAAATTAGCCATAAATGCGGGCCAACATTGCCCTGGATCCTCCTCAAAGAAATGAACAATGACGCTGCGCTTTCTCAGAATGCTCTCGGGGGTTCTCGGAACATAGGAGGGCACTGAGTCGGGTAGAGGCAGTGTTTGCAGGCAGAGGCTCATGGCGCAGGCTGAATTAGCTTGAGCGGCCTCGAGAGCCTGTGTGCATTGCTTTTGAAAGTCTTCGCGACTCCCTCCCTCCCGGCTGTCGATATAGGTCATGGCTACCCCTTTGTAGGGATGCTCCAGAGCGAGTTCAGCTGGCACGCCATCAGTATCTCTAAAGCAGCCCCAGTCATACCGATAAAAGCCTGAAGAAATATTGGTCTTGGTCGGCCCCATCCGCTTCTGATCATGCAATTGATGAACTTGTTGTATCGACCAGTCCAAGGCCTCTTCATAGCGGCCCTCCAGCATCCAGTATATGGTCAGAAATGAACCTTTAGATATATCTTCAGTTATCGGTGATTGGGCAGGGAAGCGCATAGCCTTAAGTGGACGCGTGGCAACATAGCGACGACCCGAGAAAAAGTTGGCTCCGACCATGCAGCCGGAATAGAAATGATCCCGCTCGTACCAACGATGCAGTGCTTTCTCCTGACCGGGTTCGGCTTCCAGTAGGGAGATTAATACACTGCCCAATTTAATGTCAGGTATTTGACTCATAATGCCTCACTCTGATCTGCTCGCTTAGCCCATGGCCGATTACCGTAATGATTCAGTGAAACCACATCCCCTACGGGTTTACGACTGATTGGCCCATAATTACCCTGGGGCCAGCCCAGGGTAATTATGGCGGCCGGGGTGAGGGCAGAGGGCAAAGCAAGAATCTTGCGACATTTACGGTTGTTCCACAGTGGCATGGTGGCGAGGTTGGCGCCGAGACCCACCGATCGTGCTGCGAGCATGATATTTTGTACAGCGGGGAATATAGAGGCGAAATGACTGGCGATCATCAGCAGCGGCCAGGCGAAGCGCCCACCGCGATAGCAGGCAATAATCATCGCCGGGTAATGCTCAAAGTTTTCTGCGGCCCAGTCTAGAGCATCGTTGATCTTCTGGTGCGAAGGGTCACGTTTGGCGCGCTTCGCCTCACCTTTTTTAATGCGTTTGTATAAGAAATAGTTCTGCTCAGCCAACTGCTTTTTCACGGCGGGGTCTTTAATAATCATAAATTCCCAGGTCTGAGCATTACGGGTGTTGGGGGAGTGGGTGCCCAGCTCAATAATATCCAGCAGTAATTGATCGTCAATGGGCTCTTTAGTGACTCTTCTGATAGAACGCTGGGTGCGCATGGCCTCGTCTAGGGGCATTTTAAAGGGAGGATATTTGTTCATCTGCCTGCTCGCATTGTTTTTAACCTAGTTGGGGACAGTTTATTGTTATGACGCCAAATGATTCTAGGGCAGGGTCTGGGTGAACACAATCGCTTGAAAACAACCCAGCCAACAGCGGATCAACTCTGTCCGCTGTTGATACCAAATATCAAGATTTAGGCATTAATTAGCAGTAAAGTTAACTGCCAATCACAGGTTGGTTTTAGGTCTTTAAATACTTGATAACAGCGAGGCTGTAATAGCCCAGATTGCAACAGATGAATAACACAATGCAGACAGTTTCGAGGAAAAAACGATGCCGATAGACTGGAAACAAGAACTTAACCCCGATCATACGGTTATTCTGTGCATGGAAATGCAAAAGGGAGTGGTTAGCAAAGAGGGTAGTATCCGTGAGCTTGCAGATGCCGTAGATAAAAGTGGCATCGTAAATAATGGGCAAAGATTGCTTACTGAAGCTCGTCATAGGAGCGTTAACGTGATCCACTGCACCGCTGCCTTTAGAGAAGATCGTCGGGGCACCACTGTCAGAATGCCTCTGGTAGCTGTTATGCTGAAAAACCCCAAGCATATGCTGGAGGGAACACCTGCGGTTGAAGTAATCCCTCAATGGTTTGATGAGACAGACTTGGAGTGTCGTCGCTATCACGGTGTATCCCCCTTTTCTGGTACTGGTCTCGACACCACATTGCGTTCAATGAATATCAAAACGGTACTGGCTACCGGAGTGTCACTAAATTTGGGGGTGACCAGCATGTGTATTGAGGCAGCTAACCTGGGATATCGAGTGATAGTGGTCAGCGATGCGGTGGCTGGATTTCCAGATGATTACTGCAAAGCAATAATGCAGAATACAATCTGTTTAGTCGCTAAGCCGATGACGGTCAACGATATTGTTGCAGCGTGGACGTAGCTTGCAGTTGTATCGATTGCGCGATAGAAAATAAAATAGGTAACCATAATGAAAGTGAAGTTGTTGATAGCACTGCTGTTTTTTTCTCTTATGCAAACAGCAATAGCAGGCGAATTTAAAAAATCCATAGCCCTGATTCAACCATTAACTGAGCAAGACTGGACCCCCGAACAGAAAAAAATCTTTGCCTATCTCAATACTGAAAATGCCGATGGTAAAAAGCCCCTGAATATTCTCGGTACCATTGCCCACCATCCAGAGCTACTGAAAGCTTTTATGCCCTGGGCAACTGTTCTGGGTACAAATACTGTTCTGTCTGCCAAGGACTTGGAGATACTCGCACTTAGAACCATCTGGCACGCTGACTCAGACTATGAGTTAGGCCACCACACCGATTTTGGCAGGGATGCGGGTTTGACTGAAAAGCAGATGCGAAATCTAAGAAGAACAGAGCCTAAAAAATCCCAGTGGACACGCAAAGAACGTTTGTTGATAAAGGCGGCCGATGAATTGATGACTGGAACCAAGATCAAGCGAAATACGGTTGAAAAACTACTAGCTCAATATAGCAAAAAGGAGTTGGTAGAAATTATCTGGATCGTTAATCAATACAACAGCCTTAGCAAGTTTGCCAATAGCCTCAACGTTCAACTTGAAGAGGTTTACTTTAAGTAATTTTCTCTGAGCGATGGGTATTTACTCATTGCTGAGCGCACCCTCGAGTAGACTGTGCAGATAGTGCTGCGCAATTGTAAGCGTATGCTTTTTATTATAGCTTTGTAGAAATGGTCTATGCCTTCTTACTCGTTGCGACGAGACTATGATGGCGCCGGTAAAATTTATTACGGGGAAGCGTTCAGTGGAAGAGTACGATGTCTTAATCAAGAATGGAATGGTGGTCGACGGTACGCAGAGCCCGCGTTACCAAGCCGATGTGGGCATTCGCGACGGTGCTATCGCGGCTATCGGCCGACTGTCGAACGCACGTGGTCGCCGAGAAGTTGACGCCAGCGGCATGATTGTCGCACCTGGCTTTATTGATCTCCACACTCACTACGATGCCCAAGTATTTTGGGATCCACATTGCACAGCTTCCGGCTGGCATGGTGTGACGACGGTGACCGTGGGCAACTGTGGTTTTGGTTTAGCACCTGTCACGGCAGAAGCACGTGAGCGCGCAATGCTGTCGTTGACGCGGGTTGAGGCGATTCCGCTCGCCGCCATGCGCGCAGCACTGCCTTGGGACTGGACCGACTTTCCGAGTTTCATGGCCAGCCTCAAAGCTATTCCCAAAGCTATGAATCTGATGGTCTTTGCGCCGCTTTCGCCCTTGTTGATCGAAGTTCTCGGGTTGGAACGTGCCAAGGCGGGTGAGTGCCCCACCGATGTCGAACATCGAAGAATGCGAGAGTTGATGCACGAGGCTATGGATGCCGGAGCATGTGGTTGGTCGACCCAAATCATGCCGCCGGAAGGCCCTCAGGCATTCCAGCTCGATTTCGATGGCAGCCCGATGGTGACCGATCTCATGCACGGTGAGACCTGCCTGCAGCTGGCCGAAGTGCTGGCTGAACGTAACGAGGGCTTTATTCAAGCGACGCTTGCCCTGGCAGACCCTGTTTATGAGATGGAGCTAATCGAGCAGATTGCGAAGGCGAGTGCTCGCCCTTATCTGTTCAACGCTGTGCATCCACTGTGGATACGGCCTGAGAGTCACCACAAGAAGATCGCATGGCTGGACGACTGTCGCCGACGTGGTCTTCGCGTTTACGGTCACGCTACTGCATCGCGGGTGGGTCAGGTATTTGAACTCGAAAATTTCAATATTTGGGATGCCGATGATGCCTGGCGTGAAGCTGCAATGGGAACTCACGAAGAGCAGAAAACGAAGTTTGCCGACCCCGCTCGACGGGCTGCGCTGCGGGCTGCCATTGTGTCTACCACGATGCCTATTGTGACAACCCGAATTGTGGAGGTCACACGGCCTGAAAACAAACAGTATGAGGGTAAGACCGCGGAGGAGGCCGCTGCGATGATGGGTGTGCCTCACGCGGTCGACGCGATACTCGACCTTGCCGTTGCCGAGGATCTGAAAACGGTGTTCTCAGTGGGCGGTAGTAATGACTTCCCTGGTGCGGTCGAAGACGTGATGAACCACGAATTCTTGCTGCCCGGATTCTCGGACGGTGGCGCCCACACTAAGACGTTTACAGCCGCCCGGTTTACCACCGAAGTTATTTCCGAGTTCGTGCGCGATCTCGAAATGTGCAGTCTCGAGCATGCTCATTGGCGGCTCTCGACCTTGCCCGCGCACATTGCCGGTTTGCAGGACCGTGGAACTCTCGAGGTGGGAAAAGCCGCAGATGTGATTGTCTACGACCTAGAAAATCTCGAGGTGCTGCCGGTCGAAGTGGCGCATGACCTACCCGGCGGTGAATGGCGGCGAATTCAACGCGCCCGCGGATACCGTGCCGTTTTCGTCAATGGTGAGCTCACCCTGGAAGACGACAAAGTGGCAGACGGACGATCCGGACAAATGCTGCGCAGTCTGTGAGGCTATGATTGAAAATAACATCAAAAGTACATAGGCAATTTAAAAATGTTAGGCGCTAAAATATGAATCTTAGTTTTAACAAAGAAGATGCCAGTCAAGTGGCTATTGGCTCATTTGCTCTGGCGGTGCCTATTTCATTTTCGGAAGAGGCATGGAAATTGGGTGAGACACTTCCGCTGGTAAACTTGGCACTGATTTTCTCACTGTCTGTTATATTTTTGAGTTTTTTCGCGTATGAAAGCGTATTTCAGGGGAATATAAAATATAGAATTCCTATATTTATAAGCAGAATATTCATTGCATATTTTATTGCGGCGTTTGTAGTGATTTTGGTTTTGTTGTCATTGAATAAATTCCCGGTAATATCTGATCCAGTTATTGCAATGAAACGTCTGATAATTATTACGATGCCTGCATCTATGGGTGCAATTATTGTTGATAGCTTTGATAAAGAGTGAGGGCCAATACAACGCAATCTGCCACAGATGTAGTAGTTGCGGGTGGCCCTTGAAGGTGGTTGAAAATTAGTGCCCAGTAAGAAATTATTTTAAGCAATTGCAGTAAGTATTGAATTAATATTAACTGCCTCAAAGACCAACAATAATATTGCAAGGTTTTTCAGATTATGAAGCGACATATAGCTGTTTGCAGTACCACTAAAAGTTACAATATTGTGCTTGTTTTTGCTACTTTTCTTGTTGCGGCATCCCTGTCGGTTAGCGCAGATGATTTAAAGGATGTTAAAGGTAAAGATGAAGGCTTGTGGAACAAATTTAGCTTGCTGGAATGGGTGTCGGATATTGGCGATGAGCAGAGTTCTTACGATGAACTCGAAAGTGTTAAAAGCTTTGAAGCATTACAGCAGTCTATCGAAGAAGTGAAACAGATGGTGCTGGAAGATGCCCGCTCAGAGCGTGAGGCGGCTGAAGGCCTGCGTATGATTTTAAAGCATCTTGCCAGTGCAACCACTGACTGGGTCAAACCTGATTTCAAAAACCCGTTGCGCTTAAAACATGATCCTAGAAACAGGGATATTGGTGCCTATAATCCTGATGCGGAATATGATCAGGCGTTGATTGATGGTCGCTTTGATTACAAATTGTCTGGCAATGTGGGCACGGTACCTTACCTCAGTATCACCATTAGCGGCCCGGTAAACGGCAAGTTTAGCGAAGTGGTTGCCTATTTGAATAATGAAGCTATTCAAAAGCATGTTGATGCCGATAATAATTACACTCTGTGGCTTAGCAAGACAAAGCCCGATATGCCCGGTGCCTGGGTAAAAATCCCCGATGAAGCTAATAGTGTGGTTATTCGTCAGTATGTGGCCGATCGACAAAAGAATCAGCTAGCGGCCTTTACTATTGAAAGCGTCGGCACTTCACAGCCTGATGTGGAACGTGTTTCTGATGCAGAAGTGGCTAGCCGTCTGAAGCGAGTGGCGGACTATTTGCTGATTAGCTCAACTTGGCACCGTACCCTGTTGCCACATATGAAAAACACACCTAATCAGTTTGTGTCGAGTACTGGCGGTGATATCGGTGCCAGTGCAGCCAACAGTGAAAATTATTACCAGATGGCCTATTACGAACTGGGTGAAAATGAAGTGCTGCTGATCGATCTGGATCCACCCGACTCGGTGTTTTGGAATTTAACATCGGCTTCCTATTGGCACGAGTCCCACCGCTACTTAACCGACCCTGTGAGTTTGACTTCCAGCGAAGTGAAAAAACGTAAGGATGGTTTGGTGCGTTTTGTGGTTGCGCGTGATGATCCTGGCCATCCCAACTGGATTAACAGCTTTGGACACGATCGAGGTTTCTTAATTCTTCGTATGGTGGGGGTTGTTGATAATGAGCTGCCGCTTGTTAGGAAAGTATCGAAAGCCGAATTACCAGGTTATTACAATCACTGAATATAATAAATGAGATATTTGGAGGGATAATAGATGCAATTTCGCTTTAACCATATGGAGCTCACTTTTGCGCCGGGTGCGCTCAGAGATTCAATTGATGATATCAAAGCCTTTTATGGCGAGGTGTTTGATGCCAAGGTCGTCGACCTGCCCTTATTCGATGGGCAGTTATCATTCCAGATTCAGCTAGATGAGTATAATAGCCAATTTTTGGTATTGGTCGAAACCGAAGACTACATGCAATCGCCGGGCTATGATCATTTGGGAATGTTGTGTGATTCCCGGAAAGATGTCGACGCTTTGCTGTCCAAAATTAGAGCTTGGCAGGCTAACGATAGTCGGGTGCAGATTAAGGACTATGATGATTTTAAATCAGAGAGAGCAGTGACCCGTGCATTTTATTTCAAGCACTTGCTGCCGATCTGGTTTGACGTGCAGGTGATTGAATTCAAACCTGAACATCAGCAAAGTAAATCATGGAAGTTTTCCTGATTGGGTTAGTTAACTAGGACAGGGTTGTCCACAACCCCATACTGCTGGCTGTGAGCAGGGCCAGTCCCAGAAGTCTGTAAAAATGCACCGGGTGCTTGAGCAGCATTCGGTCGTGCAGATGCAAACCAAGCAAATGGCCGATGTAGGCACAGGGAAATAACCACAGGTGATGAACAAGCTGCAGATCTACACCCACCCAGATAAAAGCAATGAGTTTGATGCTTACCAGCACAAACCATAGCGCGAGCATGCTGTCGCGCAATTGGTGTCGCCTGATATTGCTGGCAAATACTGATGCAACCAAAGGTGCTGCCATAAGGGATGCACCACTGACATAGCCGCCCAGCATCAATAACAAACCCTGCCCCAGTTTGCTTTGGCTTTTGAATTGTCGATCGAAAATATAGCTCCAGGCATAAATAAAAATCAAGCCAAAGATAAAGGTATTCATGATGGTGGTGGGTAACACCACCAGACCCAGCACCCCAATGATTTTGGGAATGATCATAATCAGGAGTGCGTAGCGCAAGAACTTCCAGTTCACAGAGCTTTCGGTTACGTGGTCATTTGCCGACTGCTTGCGGTGGCTTCGATGTATGGTTAAGACTGCAAATACCAGCAAGTGAACGGAAATAATAGGCAAAAATACCAAGGGTTGGTTGTAAATGAGCAGCAGAAAGGGCAGCGTTAAAACCGATCCGCCAAACCCAAGCCAGGAGCGCACAAATCCACCCCAGATAAAGCATAGAGCGATCAATGCTAGTTGATATAAGGGTAAGTCAAACACGGCTTATTATTGATTGTGCTCTTCGATATTAAGGCCCATTTTTTCAGCCCGTTTTCGCCATTGGCGTCTGGCCAGTTTTTGCATGTCCTCAATGGTGTCGCCTTCATCGATAATCTCCAGGCCCATCAAGGTTTCAAGAACGTCTTCCAGTGACAGCAGACCCTTGTGGCTGCCATATTCGTCGATTACCAACATAATCTGAGCGCGTTCTTCCAAAAACAATTCAAAAGCCATGAGTAGGGAGAATTTATCCAATACTGCTATTATATCTCGACGATAGTTGCTTAAGGGCGTGCTGTTGTTACCTCTGGCTTGCGCGGTAAGTAAATCGCTCCTGAGCACAAAGCCAGTAATATGATCAGTAGTGTCCTCGTAAATTGGTATACGAGAAAAGCGTTTGTCGTCGTGTTTGTTGAAAAAATAGTCGACACTGCTGCCGGCCGGCAAAGAAAAAATAACGGTGTTGGGAGTCATTACATCACAGACTCTGGTGTCTCTTAATCTAAACAAGTTCTGCAGAATTTTGGCTTCGCGATCTTCTAATTGTCCCTCTTGGTGGCCGAGGGTGGCCATTGCAGAAAATTCCGCTCGGCTAAAGCCGTCCAGCGTTGGGTGGGCGGCAATCTTCCTGGTGAGTTGGCGCGACAACAAAACAAATGGGTAGAGAGCTATGATCAGATACTTTAAAACATAGGCAATGCTAGGAGCCAGTTGCCGCCAATAATAGCTGCCCAGAGTTTTTGGGATAATTTCTGAAAAAACTAGAATTAGCAGGGTCAATATAGCTGAGGTTATACCTACAAAACCGCTGCCAAAGACCTGAGTTGCCTGGGCGCCAACACCGGCAGCGCCAACAGTATGGGCTATGGTGTTGAGAGAAAGAATGGCAGCTAATGGTGCATCGATGTCAGTTTTAAGCTTTTGCAGTTGTCGTGCAGAGGGTTTGCCCTCCTGTTCGAGTACGCTGATGTAGGCAGTGGTTACACTCAATAACACTGCCTCGGCAATTGAGCATAAAAATGAAAAACCCAGGGCAATACCCAGATAGATAAATAATGCGGTCATAGACGGTGGTATTTCATCGGCAAAGTAATGTCTTAAAAATCCATTGGTAAGTGCAAATACTGCTCAAAAATATAGTCTCTATGCTCAAAAACAATATCCCGTGCCGAGTCTTGGCTAGGATGATTATCGGAGAATCCAAAACGCATACCTTCAGGCATAGGGATTTTTTCGTGGGGCAGTGGCTTCATCATTACGGCGATCAACACAGCGGAATAGATGTCCAGCGCGGTCAGGCTATCGCCAATGTAGTAGGGCGAGCCCTTGGTTTTTTGCGCTTCGAGAGTATCTGAGCAAAGTTCTAGTAACTGGGCGGTGCGTTTATATGAAGCTTGTAGCTCGGTTTCGCTATAGCCATATTTATTGGCCAAGTATTGCAACACAGGCGCTGCATCAGGACCTCCAGAACGAGCAAGGGATTGTAGGCGTCGATCCCAAGCAAAACCGCATTCACCGGCGAATTCTCGTAACAGGCCAAACATGGCGACTCGATCTTTGGCATTATCGGGAATTAATCGGGGTGTTGGTTGCAATTGCTCGGCTTGCCAGAGCATGTTCTCCCAAGTGATTCGAATACGTTCGTCATTATTGGCCGCTACTGGAGCGCTGGTTTGGCCAGTCCACTCTAGCAGATCTTCATTGGCCTCTCCCATTAGTTGGGCGACAGGTTTATAGTCAATGCCCTTGACGTGATAAACCGCCTTTACGCACTCACCCCATGCGCCGGGAGTGCCTGCTACTAAAACCAGGCGTAGACCATCGGCTTTACGACCTTCCTCAATGCTCAAATAATCCATGAAATTTTCCAGCTACAGATTTTGTTTTGCGCAATATAGCAAATATAAGCATGGAAGGTGGGTATTAACAAAACGAAGCATATTTTAGTGTCATAGAATTACCGTGGCCGACTCAACTTGCTACGGAAGTCTTTTCGGCTATGTCGTTAATCGAAGCCTAGAATTTTCTAAGTAGTTGTAGCGAGGCGACTTTCCCCTGATCTCCCTGGGAGAAGACAGCATCCCCCAAAATGAGTTCCTTGCGGCGTGAATAGCGATAGAAGTAGCGTATAAATGCTTCATCCATAGCCGGGTCGCCGGCGAGAATTTTCTTATCCAATAGACGCTGACCATCTTTGACCGATTGTGGACGCGAACCCAGCAATTCAGTCATTTCGTCCAATTCCTGTTCTTCCATGGCGGGTCCGAACTTATAAGCGGTGCGCAGGTGTTCAAACAGATAGGTCGTGGAGCCCATTCTGTGAGCTTGATAATCGTCCTCAATTAGTGGCTGCTGCTCATTTTTAAGATCGCTATAAACGCAGTCATATAGTCTCGACATTTCTGTACTGGGTGGTTCTGGTGGTAATTCGACAACTTCATTACTGATATCAATGGCCATTGCCTCAGCCAGGGCTTCAGCAGTCACTCTAAGAAACAGTGCATTCCAGGCCAAACGCTCGGCAATATCGGCATGCTCTTTAGGATAGAGCAGTTCGGGGCCGATCAAGCACAGTGGAGTATTAATTAAACTGCGCACGGTGTAGTAGTAAATGAGATCCATATCCAGGGGGGTGCCGGAATATTCCTCATAGGCTTTAAATCGGGTCATCATGTCGCCGAAGGGGTAGAGTAGATCGCGTTGGCGAATCTGACCCAACTCTTCCATTGGGCAGCCCCAGTGGGCTGATTCCCAGTCTACAATGGCCTGTACCTGACCATCTTTATAAATGAACTGGCCAGGGCCAGTATCTCCCTGAACAATCACGGTGCCACAGACATGATCGGGTTCAAAGCGCTTGAGCCACTCTACTGCGTAGGTCATGAAGGGTTCAGGGTCTTCGATTGAATTGTAGTGAACATCAACCCAGATTTGTAAATCGTGCCAGACATGATCATGGGCTGTAGTAGGTACATGGAATGTTTCTTCGGGCAGGTTTAGATCTTCCGGCTTTAGAGCATGCAGATCAGACAGGGCTTTCATAAAATTATTGCCCACGGTTTCACGGTAGTCGTCATCATCGATATGATGAAAAAAGACATCGCCATAGACGTGCTTTTGCAGCAGGGCCTTGCGCTCGCGGTTGTAGCCCAGCGAAGGTGGCACCAGTACATTGGTTTTTTCCAATTGTTCCAGCAGAACCCACTCTCTGTCTAAAGAATAGTATTCAGCAATTCCACCATCGATTGCGCGATCACCACGCACGTAAAATCGATCTTCACCACATTCGACAAACCATGCGTCGCGGCCACGCTTTTGCTTGGTTAAAGCAGTGACAGCTTTGCCAATAGTTTCTTCGATCCATTGAAACAGGCCTTGCTCCATATTCGCGCCTTGCCACAAATTTGCTGAATCACGTGTCATTATTAGTCCTTTACATGTCGAATATAAAATAGGCCTAGAAGAAATAGGTGCAGGCACTTATTTACCTGAGGAAGCTGCTTAAATTTTTTCTGGTGTTATTTTGCTCAAACTTTATTAATGACTTCCTCGTCGAACCAGCTAACGGCATCAAAGTACAATTGTTTGGAATCTGACGGCAATGTTACGTTAATCCAGGTGACGCCCAGTTCGCGCATTTGCCTGATTTGTTCGACAAGGCTTGATGAATTCCAGTTCATATCTGAGCGCATGTCCATACCAAAGGGAATCATACATATATCCAGAGGTTTAATTCGGTCGAACTGGGTTTCCAGATGACGAATAGTCTCAATGGCCAGCTTCAGGCTTTTCATATCTGCCAGTGCACTAGTTTTTAGTCTGGAGGACAGTTTTTTCGGCACCGGCATGGGCAGCCAGCCATCACAGTATTGGGCAGCGCGACGCATGGCGGCTTTACTGTTTCCGCCAACCCATATTGGTGGGTGGGGTTTTTGAATTGGAGTGGGAAGTACGGTGTTTCCCGGCGCATTAAAATGTGTGCCTTGATAGCTAAAGGAATCACCCGACCAGGCAAGTTTGATCGCCTTATAGGCATCTTCCATACGTTGGCCACGGTCTTCCATATCGATTCCAAGGGCTTCAAATTCTCCTTTTAGGTAGCCGGCACCCGTGCCAAGGATAAGACGACCATTGGAAATGACGTCCAGGCTGGTGGCAGACTTGGCAACCAAAAACGGGTTGCGGTATGGCAAGACAACAATATTAGTCATCAGCTTGATGCGTGTCGTACAGCTTGCAGCCAGGGTAAGTGCCACAAAGGGGTCGAAGCTGTGATGGCCTCCGGTGGCGAGCCATTTGTCTTCAGGTACCGGGTGGTCGGTGACAAAGCATGCGTTAAAGCCCGTGCCCTCTACGTGGTTTGCGCAGTCAGTAATGCCTTGAGATGAAGCAAATTCATCGCCGAGACCAACTTTATCGACGGGTAGTTGTACTGCAAATTGCATTGTTATTGTTTCCTGTCAGCAGGGTGTTTTCAGGCACTGAGAGCAGTTCTACCCAATCGTTTACCTAGTTGGCAAATTTCCAGGGGGTCTTATCGGGACTATTCTGTGTCAGGCAGACTAAAGGCTATTAGCGCATCGCCGGGCTCGGACCAACCGTGACCACCAGCAGCGAGCACTATATATTGCTTTCCAGTTTTGCTGAGGCGATAACTCATGGGCGTGGCATTGCCGGTATAGGGCAGGCTATGACGCCAAGCTTCGTCACCGGTTTTAGCGTTAAAGGCCCGAAAATATCGATCTGTAGTGGCTCCGATAAATAGTAGCCCACTGCCAGTGATTACGGATCCTCCGGTATTGGGTACGCCGGTCTCAAGTCTGAGAGACATCGGTGCAAGGTCGCGGGTGTTACCCAATTCACGTTTCCATACCACTTCACCGGATTTTAGATCTACTGCTGTCAAACTGCCCCAGGGGGTGGGTACACAGGGAGCTCCGAAAATTGAAGACAGGGGAAAGCGTTTGAGGCCGTAGGGAGTGCCTTCCATTGGGTAAAACTCATTGGGATAGCCGCCGATAGGAGGATCGAGTGCATCGAATTCGGCTCTGGGAATCATTTGCACAATGCTAGCGAAGTGCATCTGGTTGGCATACATCATGCCGTTAACTGGATCGATGGCGACACCGCCCCAATTTATTCCACCGGAACTATAGGGGTAGAGAACACTGCCCTCCAAAGTGGGTGGCGTAAAGATACCATCGCTGCGGTAGTTACTGAGATCACGTTGACATAACCATTTGTCGATTAGCGCAAAACCATGCATATCATTTTGAGTTAGGCTGGCAGGATGAAGCGGTTTAGGGTGCGTTGGAAAGGGTTGGGTGGGCGACAATGTTTCACCGGGCACACCACCTTGGGGAACCGACCGTTCCTCAACAGGATACAGGGGTTCGCCGGTTTCACGATCCAATAGAAATATATGGCCGGTTTTTGTGGCCTGCAAAATTCCGGCTCGACCCTTTCCTACACCTTCAATACGAAAAGTTTGTGGCTGTGAGGGTACATCGTAGTCCCAAACGTCGTGGTGAACCGTTTGGAAATTCCAGACCACTTGGCCGGTCTTTTCATCCAGGGCTATAGTTGATGAGCCGTAATAATCTATGCCGTCGCGCTGACCGCCATATACATCAGGCGACGGATTGCCAGTGCCAACAAAGACCAGCCCGAGTTTCGGGTCACCTGAAATGGGTGCCCAAACATTGGGAGTACCCTGATGGTAGAGAACGTTGCCATCTCGGTCTCTACGCTGTTGTTTATAATTTTCCGGTACTGGGTCCCAGGCCCATATCAATTGCCCTGTGCGCACATTAAACGCACGCACCACGCCGCTGGGTACATAAATACTGTCGTTATCAGAGACCATTGCCCCTATAACAGCCATGTCGCCACTGATATAAGGCGGAGTTGTCGGGTAGTAGGGGAACTGGTCGGCACCGGGAACGCCGACTTTAAGATCGACTTTGCCGCCATTGCCAAAATCAGCGCATAATTTGCCTGTATTTGCGTCCAGCGCAAGAAACTCGGCGTCGCGAGTGCCGTAGAGAATACGTTTACTGCAAGTCAGGGTATCGTCTGCGCTTTGGTCCTGCCAGTAAGAGACACCCCTGCATAGCACTGGGTAAAGACCCGAGTTCTTGTTGTTAACCTTGGGGTCAAAGACCCAGTTTTCTTCTCCTGTTTCGGGGTTGAGCGAAAAAACCCGACCCATTGGAGAACAGTAATAGAGGGCATCATTAACTTGAATAGGCGTCACCTGCAGCGAGGTGAAACCCCATTCGCCACTACCGTCGGCGTAATCACCTGAGCGATGCTGCCAGGCAACTTCCAGCTGGTTAACATTGTCCAGGGTGATTTGGTTGAGCGGTGTATAGTGATCGCTGTTTTCAACCCCACTGTAGTGAGGCCAGTTTGAAGTTGGACCGCTGTAGTCTATTGCAGTGACAGAGTTACTGGTGGGCAGGCAAGCCGATAGCAGTAGCGCGCTGAGGGTTACACAAAAAATTTTATTATTATGGTTGGCCATGGATAATTTGATCTTGTCGTTTAATAGGCGTCTGATGCCGAAGAGAAAGCAGGCTTTTCTCCACCGCCGTGAACGGTGATTGAACCACCGCTCATATAGCTGGACATGGGCGAGGCTAAAAACAAACAGGCATCACCAATATCTTCAGGTTTGGCTAAGCGGTTCAGTGGAATAGTATCGGCAACAGCTTGAATGCTCTCTTCACTCCCGTAGTGAAGGTGTGCCTGTTCGGTTAATACCAGGCCGGAGATTACAGCATTCATTCTTACCTTTGGTGCCCATTCTACAGCCAGAGATGTGCCCAGGTTGACCAAGCCTGCTTTGGCTGCTCCGTAGGCGGCAGTGCCGGGGGAGGGGCGAATCATGCTGACGCTGGCTATATTGATGATGGAGCCACCTTCATCCTGAGTTTGCATCACTGCATTTGCTGCCTGTGAGAAGTTCAGTGGCGCAATCAAGTTAAGCTTGATGATGGACTCTGAAAAACGCGGTGACACGGTGGCGGCATCGGCAATCGGTGCTCCGCCAGCATTGTTTACCAACGTATCGAGTCGACCAAACTTCTCCACAGTAAAATCTACGCAAGCTTGAATTTGCTCTACATCCTTAACATCAACGGCGATAAATACCGCTTTCTTACCACCCACTTGAGGTACGGTTTCTGGTGCACTGCGGCCACATATGACCACATCGGCGCCAGCTTCCAGAAAGCGTTTTGTAATTCCAAGGCCTACGCCTTTTCCCCCGCCAGTTACAATGGCGACTTTTCCGGTCATATCCAGGCGATTTTCCATAGTTTCCTCAATCTTTAGTCTAAATACTCAGTCTTGCTGACGCTGATGTCTTTGTACAGTGCCATAATATCTGTCTGGAGCACTGTCTTGAACCCGGGTGCTTGTGCTCTATTGCCTATTTACATAAGATGCGCGGGCGGCGCGTATCGTAACTCACTTTGAGTGGACGGGAAACGCTCGGCCGTAGATATCTCAAATTTGAATTTAAAGAAGTGAATGATTATGAGTGAAGCTCTTCCCACTATTGCCATTTTAGGTGGTACAGGTGATCTTGGTACTGGTTTGGCCCGTCGTTGGTCAGAAGCAGGATACCGAGTGATTATTGGATCTAGAACTGCTGAAAAAGCTGAAACAGCGGCGGCCGATCTGCGCGATGTCATGGCAGCCCGCGGTATTGCCGAAATCAATGTTGAGGCAATGGAAAATCTCGAGGCAACCACCAGCGCTGATATTGTTGCGATAACGGTTCCCTTTGATCACCACGGTAGCACCCTTGAATATGTTAAAGATGCCTTACAGGGCAAAATACTTGTCGATGTAACTGTGCCCCTGGTTCCACCCAAGGTAGGTCGAGTACAGTTGCCTGACGGTGGTTCTGCCGGACAAATAGCCCAGGATTTATTGGGTGAAGGTGTGCAGGTGGTATCAGCTTTTCAAAATGTCGCTGCGCATCACCTGCAGGAGGGCCATGGGCTCGATTGTGACGTGCTGGTCAGCGGTAACAGTAAAGAGGCACGAGCTACTGTAATTGAATTGGTCGAAGCCGCAGGTATGCGTGGATTTCATGCTGGCCCTATCAGTAATGCAGCAGCGGCAGAAGCACTGACATCTGTGTTGATAACCATCAACCGCCAATACAAGTGCCATGCCGGTATTAGTATTACAGGTCTGGGTGATAGCGAGAAATAATCCTTGTCGGTCTCACTATCGATTCACCCCCTGGAGAACTTCCCATTAGTGGAGCCGGGGGATAACCTCAGCCAGCTTATTGCCCAATCTCTCGGTGATAATAATCTCACCCTGGAGCAGGGGGATGTGCTGGTTATTGCCCAAAAAGTCGTTTCAAAGGCAGAGGGCCGCTATGCTTATTTGAACGATATAACAGCGAGTGCTGAAGCGATAAAACTGGCTGCAGAAACTGACAAAGATCCACGGCAGGTAGAATTAATTTTGCGGGAATCAAAGGAGCTGCTTAGGGCCCGCCCTGGCGTAATCATCGTTGAGCACACATTAGGTTATGTTCACGCCAATGCAGGTATCGATAAATCTAATATTCAATCCGATGATAATAATCCAAGATTACTATTATTGCCCGAAGATTCAGATCGCAGCGCCAAACAAACTCGAGACTATCTCAACCACAAATTTGATACAGAGATTGCCGTTATTATTAACGACAGCGCTGGCCGTGCTTGGCGAAATGGCACAGTGGGTATGGCCATTGGAACCGCTGGCTTTGAGGTGCTGGATAATCAAATTGGCGATTTGGATCTGTTTGATCGTGAGCTGGAAGTTACCGAGATTGCCGTAGCAGACGAGTTAGCCGCGGCAGCTTCTTTTGTCATGGGGCAGGCCAGAGAAGGCTTGCCCATTACATTGATTCGAGGCGCTAAACTCAAGCCCTCTGATAAAGGTTCCAGTGCACTGATCAGGGACAAATCTCTGGATATGTTCCGCTAGCTGATGGAGTCCTATGTGAATAACCCAGCCCAGAGAAAAATACTGGCACTCAGCGGCGGTGTCGGAGGGGCCAAACTGGCGTTGGGACTGTCCAGGGTAATGGCTGCAAATGAGCTGACAATTGTCGCTAACACAGCTGACGATTTTGAACATTTGGGTCTGCATATATCCCCTGATCTGGATACAGTGATGTATACCCTGGCTGGCCTCAATAACCAGGAGCAAGGTTGGGGATTGGCTGGTGAAACATGGTCGATGCTTGCCGCCATGAAACAGCTTGGCGGCGAGACCTGGTTTCGTCTTGGTGACAGGGATATAGCCACTCACCTGCGCCGCACCGAATTATTGGCTAACGGAAAAACGTTAACCGAAGTTACAACAGAGCTGTGTCAACAATTGGGTTTGTCCCAGACCCTAATGCCAATGAGTGATGATCCGGTCCGTACTTTTGTAGACACTGAGCAGGGTGAGCTTGCATTTCAGCACTATTTTGTTCGCGAGCAATGTGCTCCGGCTGTTAGAGGTTTTAGTTTTAAAGGCTTGGAATCTGCCAGCCCGAACCCGGCGCTATTGAAATTGCTGAATGACGATATTTTACAGGCAGTGATTATTTGTCCATCGAACCCCTTTGTCAGTGTGGACCCCATTCTCAAGCTAACCGGTGTCACAGAAGCACTAAAACGCTCCAAGGCAAAGGTTATTGCAGTCTCGCCAATTGTGTCAGGTATGGCAATTAAGGGCCCCGCAGCGAAAATGATGAAGGAATTGTCGATGCCGGTTACCGCAGATTCTGTAGCTCAATATTACGGTGATTTGCTTGATCTGTTTGTTATTGACGAATCAGACGCTACACTGGTCGAATCTATAAAGCAGATGGGCGTCGCTGTGGCAACAACCCCAACAGTCATGAAAACCATCGAAGACCGGGAACATCTGGCTCGCTTTGTTTTGGAGCAGGTATAAGGCATTTTATGGTTTGGGTTATTTTGCCAATTAAGGATTTTGTGCAGGCTAAAACGCGGTTGTCGGGCGTATTGGCTCCACATGAACGTCGTAGTTTGATGCAGGCTATGGTTGAGGATGTACTCAGTGTTCTGTGCAGCCACTCGGAGATTGAGCGAGTTGTGCTTGTGTCGGACGATCCGGCCGCGGAATTACTGGCGGGTAAGTATCAAATTGAATCTTTAGATGA
>Ga0055584_100001223_pt1 | contig 25241 bp, 20 predicted proteins | sample OSDHelmetaG_FD_58716 | JGI IMG/M metagenome (GOLD analysis project Ga0055584, IMG submission 58716) | Pelagic marine sediment microbial communities from the LTER site Helgoland, North Sea, for post-phytoplankton bloom and carbon turnover... | ecosystem: Environmental > Aquatic > Marine >...
GATGAGATCCTGGCGCTCGTGACCGCCGGCGCAGTCGCGGCCGTCTTTGCGCTCGGACCGTCGCCCGGTGGAGCGAAAGGGCCGTTCCGCTTGCTGCACCGCTTTGTGCCGGGCTTCGACGGCATCCGGGTGACCTCGAGGTTCAGCGTGGTGTCGTTCATTGCGGCCGCGCTTCTCGTCGGGCTTGCTGTTCAATTCCTGATCGACCGTGTGCCTCGACGTCGCGGCGCGTGGGTCGCGCCGTTGATCGTGGTGGTCGTGCTCGCCGAGGTCGCGGGACCGATGGCACGAGTGGAGGTGCCGGAGGGAGACAGGCTCCTCGTCTACGAGGCCCTGGCCGATGCCGAGGATGGCGTGGTGCTCGAACTGCCGATCTACACGCCGGCCGACGGCGTTCGCTGGGCATTCGTGGAAGCGCCGCGGATGTATCACGCCACCACCGACTGGAACCCCCGGATCAACGGCTACTCCGGCAGCGTGCCACGCGAGTTCCCGGCCATCGCCCAGACCCTCGGCACGTGGCCCTCGCCGTCTGCAGAGCAGCTCAGTGAAGAGCTGTCGATCTCCTATGTGGTCCTTCACGGAGGCGTGGAGCAGGGCACCGAGGCGTTCACGGAGCAAGAGCTCGCTGCGCTGGTGGAAGACGCCGAACGGCTTGGTCACACCGTGTCGCAGCACGGCGAGGATTGGCTGGTCACACGACACTGACCTTGGCGAGGGTGTGACGAAGGTCCGTGGTCTCAATGGCCTATATTTTTCAGGCGCGGCCGGTGCGTTCCGAATGAGTAGGCATGGTTCGACGTTTTCTTGCTGCCACCGCTGCGCTCGCCCTCGCGGCAGCCGTGCTTGGCACCTCCCCAGCCGCAGCGGGATCGATACCGTTCGAGAAGGACTGGGCGTTGTTGATCGACGGCTGGAACCGGAGTTCCGCACCGGTGATCGCCGACATCGATGCCGACAACCAGAACGAGATCGTCTTCGGCCATCAGGACGGCACGCTGCGTGCCTATGAGGGTGATGGCACTCTGAAGTGGGCCACAGCGGCGGTGCCGTCGCTCAACGCCGGCTGCAACGGACAAGGGGGTTCGTCGGCGATCGACTCGAGCCCGGCCGTGGCCGACATCGACGAAGACGGCACCCCCGAGGTGATCATCGGGGTCGGCTCGACCTGGGCGGCCAACCAGAACGGCGGCATCATCGCATTCGACGGCAAGACGGGTGCGAAGGAGTGGGGCAGTGCAGTCGGTCGAGATACCGGCAACGTGTGGGCCAATTCCGGTTCCCTCGACGGCTGGTGCGAGGGCGTGTTCTCCACGCCGGCCATCGGCGACGTCGACGGCGACGGTCACCTCGATGTGGTCTTCGCGAGCTTCGACTTCTACATCTGGGCGGTCGACCGTTTCGGTCAGCCGCTGAGCGGATTCCCCTTCAACAACGACGATTCGGTGTGGTCATCCGCTGCGCTGTTCGATGTCGACGGCGATGACGACATGGAGATCTTCATCGGCGGCGACAGCACACCGGGTGGCTACTACGACCATCTCGGCGGCGTCTTTCGGGCTCTCGATTGGACGCCCGGTGGTGTCGTGAATCTCTGGAACGCCGAGGCCAATGAGGTCTTCCACTCGTCGCCGGCGATCGGCGACATCAACAACGATGGCGTTCCCGAAGCCGTGATCGCCACGGGCAACAACTGGCACACCGAGTGCGGCAACGGCCACCACCAGTGCGGTCCGGGGGACGGCAGCGATCACTCGAAGGTCTTCGCCTTCCATCTTCACGACGGCTCCCTGGTCCCCGGATTCCCTGTGAGTACCGGCGGAACCGTGATCGGTTCGCCGGCGCTCGGCGACCTCGACGGCGACGGCGGCCTCGAAGTCGTGATCGGGTCCGAGGACAACTACGTCTACGCCTGGAATGGCGATGGCTCGCTCGACTGGAAGGTCCGGCCCAGTTTCAATCATCTCGGCACCGGCCGAATGCAGGGTTCACCTGTCATCGCTGATCTGGACGGCGACGGCGGACAGGATGTCGCCATCGGCGGCGATAAGGGTCTGGCCGTGCTCGACGGCACGAACGGTGCCTCGCTCGAAGCCGGCGTCCCGTGGCAAGACGCGTTGAGTCGCTGGTCGCATGAGTCGGCGCCGGCGGTGGGGATGATCAACGGATCTCGACACATCGTCTTCACTTCCTTCGACACCCCTGGCGTCAAGACCCGGCTCGCCGCCTACAAGCTGCCGAACTCCTCGGCGGAGGACGCCTGGCCGATGCTGCGCCGCGACGCGATGCGTCAGGGCAGTGCCGACACCGTCGCCTGTGGGTTCAGCGTGAGCGGCACGTTCTGCGACGTCGCCGAGTCGGCTTTCTACGCCGACGCGGTGGCCTGGATGGTCGATGAGGGCATCACCAACGGCATCTCCGATCTCCTCTACGGACCCAATGTGACCCTGTCGAGGGCCCAGATGGTGACGTTCCTTTGGCGCAATGCCGGTTCGCCGACCGGCAATCCGAGTCATGGATTCGGCGATGTCCCAGCGGGCGCGTATTACGGCGAGGCTGTCGCCTGGGCGAAGGCCGAAGGCATCACCACGGGTACGTCACCGACGACGTTCGCACCGAGTCAGGACGTCAGCCGCGGGCAGCTCGTGACGCTGCTGTGGCGCATGGCAGGCGAGCCCACGGCTCCCGATGCCGGGTTCGTCGACGTCGAACCCGGTCGCTATTTCTCCACCGCCGTGGCGTGGGCGAAGCAGAACGGCATCACCACCGGTACATCGGCCTTCACCTTCTCGCCGCACGAGCCTGTCACTCGTGGGCAGGCCGCAGCCTTCCTGCACCGATACGTCCTCTGAGCACCCTCTAGCCTGGCGCAATGACAGACACGGAGGCACCGCTCCAGCTGGCCGGTGTGACGATTGAGGCGCCGGAGACGCCAGGGCACTATTCGGTGGAGCTGACCCTGGTCCAGAAGGGTTACGTGTGGTTCGACCAGCTCGATCCGGATGCCCGGGCGACGATCGATCTCTACGTCGAGGCGACCGACTCGTAGATCTTCGTCATGGCGGCTGCCGCATCGGCCCAGGTGTGGCGGAGCACGCGCTCGCGGAGCTCGCTGGGCGCCGGGGTTTCGAGCGATTCTGCCACCGCGTGAGCAAACGCATCGTCGTCGCCCGCCGGCACGAGGTCGACGACGTCGCCGATGAGTTCGGGGAGCGCGCCGACCGCGGTGGCGACGATCGCGGTGCCGGTCGAGAGGGCCTCCAACGGTGGCAGCGCGAAGCCTTCGTAGCGCGATGGCCAGAGCAGCAGCTCGGCGCCCGAAACGAGCGCGGCCCGGTCGTGGTTGTTGACCGTTGGCAGGCGCACCACTCTGCCGGCAGGGAAGCGCTCGATTGCGACTCGAAGCGCGTCCTCGTCGTTGCCCGACGGGCCGGCAACGACGAGCTTCACATCGTCGGGAAGGCCGTGGAGCGCGGCCACAGCCGCAGGGAGATTCTTGCGCTTCTCGACACGGCCCAGTGTCAGGAGATAGCGCGACGAACCTGCGAGCTTCCGGCCCGACTCAGCCGATCCGCCCACGAGCGGTGCCACTGCATGGTGGACCAGGCGCACTCGCTCCTCCGAGACCGAGAACTCGGCGAGGGCCTCCTGGCGCACGAGTTCGGACGACACGTGCAGCGTCGCTCCCTTTCGAATCGCCCGGCGCACCGGCTCGGCCATCGCGGCCACCGATGGTTCGCACCACTCCGGGTGGGTCAGTGGTGTCATGTCCTGCAGCGAGATCACGCTTGATGGCGACGGCGGCGCGAGGAAATTGGTTCCGTGGACGACATCGGCCGCGCCGGCGACGAGTCGGCCGGGCGGGAATCCGCTTCGGCCCCATCCCCAGATGGCCAGTGAGGCCGGGACGCGACTTCTGCGGACGGGCACGGCCAGGTCGGGTGGCGTTCCTCGAGCGCTCAGGATCCATCCACGGAGGTCGAGGTCATCACGTTGGATCAATGCGTCGGCGAGTCCCCGTGTGACCTGGTGGATGCCCGTGGGCGCACCGATGAGCGACGTGACGTCGAGGGCGACTCGCAGCCGACTCACGGCACGTAGACGCCGTTGAGGGCCAGGGTCGTCACGACGGTGAGGGCGACCGCGGAAGCCGTGGGAAGCCAGCGGTCGAGACGTTCGTTTCTGCTGATGATGGCGGCGGCGATCACGAGCGGGAAGACGCTGAGCGCGTAGCGCTCCATCGAGTTCAGGTTGTCGGCACCGACCAGCAGCAGCGTCGAAGGCACTGCGTAGATCCACAGATCGGTCGAGAGCTTCTTGACGACATAGACCGCGAGTCCGATGAGGATGAGTGCGGCGAGTCCGTGGAAGAGCTCGCCTTCGTCACCGCGGAGGCCGTCGTTGATCGCGCTGAAGAGGCGAGAAACAGGTTCGGTTATCTCGCCGCGTAGTTCGCGTTGGGCGTCGATCGGGGCCCTCCAGCCGCCCTGCTCACGTTCCGCCCAGAACAGGAACGTGAGGGTTCCGAGTGGGGCGGAGGCAACCGAGAGCAGTGCCATCGGCGAGCGTCGATCGGTCTGCCATGCGCGGATGGCGGCGGGAAACGCGAGCAGACCGGCCACGGGCCGGGTCAGTCCGGCCAGGAATCCGAGCAGCGCAGTGAGCTGCCAACGTCGGGCACGGGCCGTCAACACGAATCCCATGGCAAGGCACAGGTAGAGGGCCTCGCTGTAGCCGAGCACCAGGACGAATGCTGGGGGGAAGAGAGCGAAGAGGCGTACCGCTCGGCGAGCTGCTCCGTGGTCGCCGGTCTCCTGCACCGTCAGGCGATACAGAAGCATTCCCGCGACGAGCGCCAGCACGTTGGCCAATACGACAAGCGCGATGTCGGGACGGTCGCTGATGGCGCCGAACAGGCGACCGAGAAGCGGCCACAGCGGGAAGAAGCGGATGCCTCCCTCCAACGCCGGCGAGTCGTAGCCGTCGAGAGCGAGGTCGCGATACCAGGTGCCGTCCCAGGGGATCAGTCCGTCGTCGATGGGGGAGAAGGCCGGCGGAGGCTCGAGGCGGTCGAGGATCGCCCAGGCGGCGATGTAGGCAGTCGCGACGTAGAGGCGTGCTTCGGTCCAGGAGGTGAGTGACGCGATGAAGTCGCGCTTCCAGCCCTTCACGACAGCGGCTCGTAGCGCGTGAGGAGCATGGGTTCGAACACTTCCGACGGGGAGATCACCTGATGAGGCCGATGGGTTCGGTTCAGTGACTCGATGATCGCCTCGCAGCGGTTGCCCAGGCTCTTGTAGCCGAGCCCGGTCACCAACCAGATGTCTCGGCCTGCCGCGACCTGGTCGACGCGGGCGAGGAAGTCCTCTGGCGGGGTGTCGGCGATGACATCGGCGTAGTCCTGCCAATCGATGAGGTTGCCGTCGCCCCGGGGGTAGGCGACGGCCGCCAACTCGGCCTGTAGCGCTCGATGTGTGGCCGGCCCGACCTGGTCGGGGCAAAAGGCCACGATGTCGCCGGGCTGGTGTTGTGAGTCGATCGCGGCGGCGACCTCGCCCGCCTGGCTTCGATCTCGCCGGGCCTCGTCGACCCCGATGGCGAGACCGAACAGCACGAAGACCGCGAGCGCAGCGGTGCCGATCCACCCCGGGAGCAGGCTCAGACCCCGTGCGGCGAGGAGAAGAATGAAGGGCACGACGACCGCGGTGTAGCGCCCCTCGAAGGCTCCCGCGGTGACCAAGGCGATGCCGCCGCCGATCGCCAGTGTGGCGGCGACCGCGACAAGGGCGACGAAGAGTGGGCCACGCGAGAAGCGCAGCTCGATTGCGTCGCCTCGACGTATCCCGATCGCGCCGAGCAGAACGAAGACGAGGATGATCGCGCCGAACAACTCGCCCTCGAACCGATTGTTGCCGCCCACGGCCTGCATGGACTCGACCACGATCTCGGCGGGACGGGCTCGGTCGGCCCACGGAGTACCGGTCGAACCCAGCTGCTCGAAGAACACGCTGAGCCAGACAACGAAGGTCGCGGACCCCGCGACCACTGCGCCGCCGAGTTTGACCATCAGTGGCCGCTGGTCGCGATCCATGAGGGCGACGGTCGCGATCAAAGCCAGAGCGGCCCCGATGAGCCAGAACGTCCAGTAGTGAGTGTGGATCAGTGCCGCGGTGAAGAACGCCAGGAGACTCAGGCGGCGCAGGGTTGGTTGCTCGGCGGCGCGTTCGAGCGCGAGCCAGGCACAGGCGGAGAGGAAGGTGAGCAGCGCATACATCCGCACTTCGGTGCCGTAGCGCAGCAGGAATGGTGAGGTGAGGCCGACGAGCGCGGCCACGGCGCCGAGTTGTGGGCTCCGACGGCGCCCGATCGCCCACAGCACAGGCACGGTCGCCAGCGAGACCACACCGGACAGGGCCCGCGCGGCGCCGTTCGAATCGCCGAAGAGATCCATCCACCAGCCGAGCAGCAGGTAGTAGAGGCTGGGGTGGCCGTCGTGGCGCAGGGCCTCGACCATGTCGCCGAATCCGAGGCCGGCGATGTGAACCGAGAGCGCCTCGTCGAGCCAGAGCGGCGATGGTGCGGTGACGCGCAGCACCACCCCGCCGACGACGGCGAGAGCGACGAGTCCGAGTCCGGCACCCCGCCACCGCCATGGTGGGGTTGTGTCGTCTTGCCCGTGAGATGCAGGAGCGGCGGTGGCCACGAGGGGCGAATCTAGCCGCTCACCTCCGTGTGCCCGCGATGCGGGTGTCGGGAATGTCCAACCGCAGTGTCCCGGTGAGCAGCGTGGTGGGGGCGTGTCTCAGGGAGCGGTGTCTCGGCGCGGAGGCGACAGCCCACTAGCCTCACGCTCGATGCCAACTCGAATCGTGATCATCGGCGGCGGACCAGCCGGCAACTCGTGTGCGACGACCGCCGCCCGACTCGGGGCCGATGTCGTCCTGATCGAGCGCGATGTCATCGGTGGCGCCGCCCACCTCCATGACTGCATTCCATCGAAGGCGATGATCGCCACGGGCAACGCCCGCCAGTTCCTCCGTCGATCCGCACGGATGGGGCTCGGTGAGGTCGGGTCCGAGGTCGACCTCGAACACCTTGCCGTTCGATTGCGAACGATCGAGGGGCGCCTCGAGTCGCAGGTGCGATCGCTGCTGTCGAGCCAACGAGTCGAACTCATCCACGGCACCGCGACCATTCTCGATCCCCACACGGTGCGCTCGGAGTCGGAGGCCGGCACGTTCGATCACAAGGCCGACGTGATCGTCCTGGCGACCGGCAGTCGTCCGCGAGTCCCGGATTGGGCCGAGATCGACGGTGATCGCATCATGACCACCCGCGACGCCTACCCACCGAAGTCGCTGCCGAGCCACGCGATCGTGATCGGCTCCGGTGTGACGGGCGTGGAGTTCGTCCACCTCTTCGAGTCGATGGGCAGCGAGGTCACTCTCGTGGTGAGTCGCCAGCAGGTGCTCCCGGGGAAGGACCCCGAGGTCGCCGCAGCGCTCGAGGAAGACTTCTTGCTGCGCGGCATCCGACTGTTCAAGGGCGCGAGAGCGACCGGTGTCGAGCGCGACGGCGACGAAGTCATCGTGCACTGCGACGACGGCCGTCTGGCCCGGGGTTCCCACGTGCTCCTGGCGATCGGTTCGATTCCCAACAGCGAAGGTCTCGGGCTCGAGAGCGCCGGTGTCGAGACCGACGGCGGCTATGTGCCGGTCGACTTGAACCTGGTGTCGAACGTGCCCCACATCTACGCCGCGGGCGACTTGTCCGGTCGCTTGCCGCTGTCGTCTGTCGCCTCGATGCAGGGCCGCAAGATCGCCGAGCACGCGATGGGTGCGCTGCACCCGGAACGCAGCCGACTGATCGACTATGACAAGGCGGCTTCGGCGATCTTCACCGAACCCGAGATTGCCGATGTCGGCCTGGCCGAAGCGGATGCCTTCTCGGAGGGCCGCAAGGTCCGCGTGACCAAGGTGCCGTTTGCCTCAGCCGCAAAGGCGCTGATCAACGATGATTCACGCGGCTTCGTGAAGATCGTCTCAGACCCCGCCACCGGCGTTGTGCTCGGCGGATCGATCGTCGGACGCCACGCGGCAGAGCTGATCTCGGTGATCGCGGTCGCGGTCACCAACGGTCTCACCGTGAGCGACATTCACGAGAGCTTGCTGGTGCACCCGACCCTCGCCGAAGCGCTCTCCGAAGCCGCCGAGTAGCCGACTCGCTGTCGCTCGTAGCGGGTGTAGTGGGTGTCTGACACCGCTGTGACGGGCTCAGACCGGGGGGACGCCGTGGCGGCGGCGGCTGAAGGAGCGATCCTTCGATGCGGCGAGGGCGAGGCGAGCGAGCAGCTCCTGGCGCAGCTGCGGCGGTTCGACGATGTCGTCGATGACCAGGTCGGACGCGAGGCGGAGGAGGTCAACGTCCTCGTTGAACTCGTCTCGGCGCTCGGCAATGAAGGCCTCACGCTCGGCGTCGTCCTCGATGGCGGCGATCTGGTTCGCGAAGACCGCATTGACCGCGGCCTCGGCGCCCATCACCGCGATCTCGGCTGAAGGGAGCGCGAGCACTGCGTCGGGTCCGAAGGCGGGTCCGCACATTGCGTAGAGGCCGGCGCCATAGGCCTTGCGCAAGATCACGCTCACCGTCGGCACCGTTGCCTCGGAGACCGCGGTGATCATCTTGGCCCCGTGACGAATGATGCCCTGGCGTTCGACGTCGGTCCCGATCATGAAGCCGGGCACGTCAGCGAGGTAGATCAGCGGCACGTTGTAGGCATCGCACATCCAGATGAACCGGGCGGCTTTGTCAGCCGAATCGACGAACAACACCCCGCCGTTGGCGGCGGGGTTGTTGGCCACGATGCCCACCGTGTTGCCGCCCAGTCGCCCGAGGCCGATGACGAGTTCGGGCGCGAACAGCGGCTTGATCTCGAAGAACGTCTCCGCGTCGACGATCGCGTCGATCACTGTGCGGACGTCGTAGCCGGCCTTCTCGTCGGCGGGCAGGAGATCGCTGGTGAACTCGTGGAGCGGCTCGGTGGCTCGCGCCGGCGGTGGCGGCTCTTCCCACGATGTCGGGAGGTACGAGAAGAACGCTCGAGCGGCGTCGATCGCATCGGCATCGTCGACGCACAGGTTGTCGCCACAGCCCGACACAGTGGCGTGCATCCGTGCGCCACCCATCTCTTCGAGCGTCACGTGTTCGTTGATGACCTCTTCGGCCATGCGGGGTGAGCCGAGATACATCGAGGCGTTCTTCTCCACCATGAACACCACGTCGCAGAAGGACGGAATGTAGGCACCGCCGGCGGCCGAGGGCCCGAACAGGCAGCAGATCTGTGGCACCCGCCCTGAGAGGGCCACCTGGTTGTGGAAGATCCGACCTGCGCCGCGGCGGCCCGGGAACAGCTGCACCTGGTCGGTGATCCGGGCGCCGGCCGAGTCGACGAACCAGAAGATCGGAAGGTCTGAGGCGAGCGCCTTCTCGGTGAGTCGAACCATCTTCTCGACGGTTCGCGCCCCCCATGATCCGGCCTTGACCGTCGGGTCGTTGGCCATGACGAGCGCCGGGCGACCATCGACCAGACCCTGACCGGTCACCACACCGTCTGCGGGGAGTCCTTCGGCGGTCGCGTTGGCGAGTCGACCGTCCTCGACGAACGTCCCTTCGTCGAATAGCAGACGGATGCGCTCGCGCACGTGGAGCTTGTCGTCGCGGGCGAGACGCGCCGCGGCCTTCTCGTCGATCACGGAGGTGGCGTCGCGCGCGGCCTCGAGCCGGGTGCGGATGGTTTCGTCGGGCACGGGCCAAGTCTGGCCCAAAGGGGCCGACTCCGGGTTACTCGATCACTGCGACGATGTCGCCGCCGCCGACCGAGTCGCCGGTGCTGACCCGAATCTCCTTGATGGTGCCCGCCTTCTCGGCGTTGACGTTGTTCTCCATCTTCATGGCCTCGAGCACCACGATCGGGTCGCCCACGGCGACCTCGTCGCCGACTTCGACGACGATCTTCACGATGGTTCCCTGCATCGGCACCGCGACATCACCGGACCCGGCGCCGCTCGCGCCACCTCCGCCGCCACCAGAGCGACGGGCCCGCGGTGTGCTGCCGCCGGCGGCGGGCGCCGACTCGGGCACCCACATCGACACCGAGAAGCGCTTGCCGTTGACCTCGACGTCGAGGTCGCGTTTGATCTTCGGTTCGTCATCGCTGTCGCCGTGTGCGGCGGGCGTTGCGCCGACACCAGACAGATCGAGCGTCTCCTCGACCCATTTCGTGGAGTGCGTGTTGGCGACGAAGTCGGGGTGTTCGAGGATCGCGATGTCGGCCGGGATCGTGGTTGCGACGCCCTCGACGACGAGTTCGTGCAGGGCCCGCAGCGCGCGCTTGATCGCGACGTCGCGGTCTCGCCCCCAGACGATCAGCTTGCCGATGAGGTTGTCGTAGTACTGGCTGATCTCGTCACCGGACTCGTAGCCGGTGTCGAAGCGTGTGCCGAATCCATCGGGAGTCTTCAGCGTGGTGATCGGGCCCGGCGAGGGGAGGAAGGCACCACCGGCCGGGTCTTCCGCGTTGATCCGGATCTCGATGGCGTGGCCGCGGATCTCGATCTCGTCTTGGGTGAAGGGGAGCGGCTCGCCCGAAGCGACGCGCAGCTGCTGTTCGACGAGGTCGATGCCGGTAATCAGTTCGCTCGCCGGGTGTTCGACCTGGAGCCGGGTGTTCATCTCGAGATAGTGGAACCCGCCATCCTCGTAGAGGAACTCGACCGTGCCGGCGTTGACGTAGTCGCAGCCCTTGGCGACCTTGACCGCGGCGGCCCCCATCTCGGCGATGATCTCGTCGGGAATGCCGGCGGCCGGCGCCTCTTCGATCAGCTTCTGATGGCGACGTTGAGCGGAGCAGTCTCGTGTGCCGAGGTAGACACAGTTGCCGTGGCTGTCCGAGAGGATCTGCACCTCGACGTGTCGGGGCTTGGTGAGGTAGCGCTCCATGTAGCACTCGTCGCGCCCGAAGTAGGCGAGCGCCTCACGCTGTGCGGAGTCGAGTTGGTCGGCGGCTTCGTCGGCGTTGCGCACGACCTTCATGCCTCGGCCACCGCCGCCGTATGCCGCCTTGATCGCGATCGGCCATCCGAATTCTTCGCCGAACGCGATGACCTGGGCGGCGTCGGTGAGGAGATCTGTGGAGCCAGGGACGCCGTGCACGCCGACCTTCTCCGCTGCCTCGCGAGCGGAGATCTTGTCGCCCATCACTTCGATGGCCTCGGGCGGCGGCCCGATGAAGGTCACGCCACGTTCGGTGATCGCCCGGGCGAAATCAGCGTTCTCCGAGAAGAAGCCGTAGCCAGGATGAACCGCGTCGGCGCCGCTCTTCTCGATGGCATCGAGGATGACATCGGTGTTGATGTACGACTCGGCTGCGGTCTGACCGCCGAGCGCGAAAGCCTCGTCGGCGAGCCGCACATGAAGTGCGTCGCGGTCGAGTTCGGAGTAGACGGCAACGGTGGCGACGCCGAGTTCGCGACAAGCGCGAATGACTCGGACGGCGATCTCACCGCGGTTGGCGATCAGAACCTTGTTGAACACGTGCTAATGGTTAGTCGAATGGAACCCTTTGGTGCGACATCAGCAGCCCGCTTTCTGCCAATGAGCGTCGAGGTCGCCGCGGCCGTCGGCCCTGGCCCCTTGCGCCACGTCGAGTCGACAGGGTCCACCAACGCCGACCTTGTCGCCGAAGCACGCAACGGCGACAGCTCTGGAGCTGTCCTCGTCACCGACCATCAGACCGCGGGCCGCGGGCGACTCGACCGGGTCTGGGATGACGTGCCCGGCGATGCGCTCTTGGTGAGCCTGCGCATTCCCGCCGAACAAGTCGACGCCGCAGCAGGCGTGCGGGCGCTCGGCGCTGCGGCCCGCGCCGCGGTCGACGGGATCTGCCGCGATCGGGTGCTCGCGAAGTGGCCCAACGATCTGGTTGTGGTCGAGGGAGCCAAGCCGGGCAAGTTGTCCGGCGTGCTCGCGGAGTACGTGCCGGCGACCCATCCGGTCGTCGTGATCGGAATCGGTATCAACATCCGTCCGATCGCGCGCCAGGATTCGGCGTCGTCGGTCGTCGAGTGTGGGGGAGCCGACGACCGCGACGCGCTGCTCGCGGAGTTGCTGCGCGAACTCGCGCCTCGACTCCGCGATGGGTCCGGTGTCATCGACGAGCTTCGAGCTCACTCCGCCACGCTGGGGGCAACCGTGCGCGTCGAGTTGCCTGACGGCGCCGTGCTGGTCGGAGAGGCCCTCGACCTCACGCCCGACGGGGCCCTGATCGTGCGCGATGGCGATGGTGTCGACCACATCGTGGGAGTGGGCGACGTGATCCACCTTCGAACGACCTGACCGCCCTCGAAACGGCGGTCGGCTCCACTACGCTCCGCCCGATGTCCTCGACCGGCACCGTCGTCCTTCGGCGTACGTGGCCCCAACGTCTCGTGATCCTGTGCACCGTCGGCCTGATCGCTGCGTCGGTCAGTGCTGCCTGGTTCCTCAACGACGTCTACGAATCCGTCTCGGAGATCGGCCGGGTACCGATCTCCGGCGAGATCTTGTTCACCGACACCGCTCCAGGCGAGCCCGTGAACTTCCTGCTCATCGGGACCGACAGCGCGCTCGGCCTCGATGCCGACGATCCGATTCTCATCGGCCGGAAGTTCGATCCGGACGGTCGCTTCTTCGCCGACAGCATCACCATCTTGCGAGTGAACCCCGAAACGGGGCAGGCCTGGGTGCTGTCATTGCCACGCGATCTGCTGGTCGAACGCAACGGCGAGAAGAACATCAACACGGTCTATTTCCTTGAGCAGGCGCCCGGTCTCATCGAAGCGATCACCGAGAACTTCGGGATTACGATCAATCACTTCGTGGCCCTCGACTTCGTCGGGTTTCGCGACGTCGTCGACGAGCTCGGTGGAATCCCGGTGTGGTTCAACCGCCCCGCCCGCGATGTCGACCAGAACGGCGTTGCTCGCAGCGGTCTCAACATCCCGACTGCGGGCTGTCACGTTCTCGGCGGTGTCGAAGCACTGCAATACGTGCGCTCACGCCACTACCAGGAGCTCAACGAAGATGGTGAGTGGGTCCGCGTCGGGGCGAACGACGACTTCGGCCGGATCCAGCGACAGCAGGACTTCTTGGTACTCGCTCTCGACCGGGCGATCGATCGAGGTGCACGAAACCCGACCGATCTGGCCTCGCTCATCGGCGCCGCGGCGCTGAGCGTGCAACTCGACGCCGAGCTCACGGTCGCCGAACTCGCCGACGTGGGCCGGTCGTTCAGCGAGTTCAGCCCGGAGAACCTCGAGCGGTTCGGCTTGAGAGTCGACACCGTCTTCGACCAGCAGGGGGACTATGTCGGCGAGCGTCCGATCCAGGCGCTCAACGACGACGTGCTGGCCATCTTCCGAGGCGTGGCCGACCTTCGTCCCGCCGACGAGATCGACTTCAGTCTCTATGTCGCCGACGAAGGTGCCGGCAACCGGATTGCCGGAGAGCTCGAAGCCCAACAGTTCGAGGTCGCAGGGGTGTTCGCTGTGGACGCTGTCGAGGCAGGGAATGTCGAGGCCGGGAATGTCGTGGTCTATCCCGCAGGCGAGCGGGCGTCGGCGGAGACGATCGCGCGCTATCTCGAGCCGATCCCACGGCTGGTCGAAGACCCCGACGCGACGTCGATTTCGTTGGTGCTCGGCACCGACCACGAGCAGGTCCTCTTCCTGTTCCCTCACACCGTGCCGAAGATGCGAGCCGCCGTGTCGGTGCTGGGGATTGGCCCGATCCCGACCCTCAACGGTGCAGTCGAGCTCGGGACGACCACCACGCAACCGAGCACCACGACAGTGATGCCCGCCGAGTTGCCGACGTCCACCACAACATCCACGACAACCACGACGACGATCGCGGTGGAGTCAGGGCCGCCCACGACGACCGGCGTGATCGGGAGAGCTCCCGAAGGCCAGTCCTGCGGCTAGTCGCCTCGTACACTCACAAACGGCCGGGATTCGGCCGATTCGAGTGAGAGAACTCGGAGGAGAGTCAATGACGAGCAAAATCGCGGTGATCGGAACCGGCTATGTCGGCCTGACCACTGGTGCCTGTTTCGCCCATCTGGGTCATGAAGTGATCTGCGCCGACATCGTGCCTGAGAAGGTCGAGCGTCTACGCAAAGGCGATGTCCCGATCCACGAGGCCGGTCTCACCGAGCTCGTGCAGGAGGGCATCGATGCCGGTCGGCTGTCCTTCGTGCTCGGGGCAGAGCACGCGGTGGGTGAAGCCGAGTTCATCTATCTGTGTGTGCCCACGCCGCAGTCGGCCGATGGTTCGGCCGACCTCAGCTATCTCCAATCGGCCGCGGCAGAGATCAGCGCCCACCTGCAGCCCGGCGCGATCGTGGTCAACAAGTCGACGGTACCCGTCGGGTCGACCCGGCTTGTCGAGCAGGCGATGAAGCGCTCCAACATCCCTGTCGTGTCCAACCCCGAGTTCCTTCGTGAAGGCACTGCGGTTGACGACTTCCTCAACCCTGATCGCGTTGTGATCGGAGCCGACGACCAGGCAGCTGCCGGTCGGGTGGCCGCCTTGTATCTCGGCGTGCGCGCGCCGGTAATGGTCACCGACCCTGCATCGGCGGAGACCTGCAAATACGCCGCCAACGCGTTCCTGGCCACGAAGCTCTCATTCACCAACGCCATCGCGGCGGTCTGTGAAGCCGTTGGCGCTGACGTCAACGACGTCTTGCTGGGCATGGGATACGACCACCGCATCGGACACGAGTTCCTTCGCCCCGGCCCCGGCTGGGGTGGCTCGTGCTTCCCCAAGGACTCCCGAGCGATCATCTCGATCGCCGAAGATGCCGGCTACGACTTCGCCCTCATGCGAGGAGTCGTCACGGTCAACGAGGAGCAGTTCGAACGCATCGTCCGCAAGGTCGGTTCGGTCACGAAACTCGAGGGCGCGACGATCGGTCTGCTCGGTCTGGCGTTCAAGGCCGGCACCGACGACACACGTGAGTCGCCGGCGCTTTCCGTCGCTCGCCGCCTGATCGCCGCCGGCGCCACCGTGCGCGGCTACGACCCCGCGGTCACGAAGGTCGACATCGATGGCCTCGAGGTCGTCGACGATGCCTACGCGGCCTGTGAAGGCGCCAACGCGCTGGTCATCGCCACGGAGTGGGACGACTTCAAGTGGCTCGATCTCGACAAGATCGCCGACACGATGGCCGAAAAGCACATCGTCGACGCGCGCAATCTGCTCGATCGTGGTGCCGTGAAACGCCGAGGCTTCTCGTACCAGGGCGTCGGGCGCAGCTGATGGCCCGTGTGGTGGTGACCGGCGGCGCCGGTTTCCTCGGATCGCACCTGTGTGACCGTCTTCTCGCCCGGGGCGATCAGGTGGTCTGCATCGACAACCTGATCACGGGCAACCTCGCCAACATCGCGCATCTCCGCGAAGCGGCGGGCTTCGAATTCATCGATCACGACGTGTCGGACTACGTCACGGTGGATGGTGAGGTCGATGCCGTGCTGCACTTCGCCAGCCCGGCCTCGCCGATCGACTATCTCGAGATGCCGATCCAGACGCTCAAGGTCGGCTCGCTCGGCACCCACAACACCTTGGGTCTCGCAATGGCCAAGGGTGCAACCTTCTTCATCGCGTCGACTTCGGAGGTCTACGGCGACCCCCACGAGCACCCCCAGAAAGAGACCTATTGGGGCAATGTGAACCCGGTGGGCCCGCGAGGCGTCTATGACGAGGCCAAGCGATTCGCCGAGGCGATGACCATGGCGTACCACCGCTATCACGACCTCGACACCCGCATCGTCCGGATCTTCAACACCTACGGTCCGCGCATGCGTCCGAACGATGGGCGAGTCGTCTCGAACTTCATCGTCCAGGCGCTTCAGGGGCAGAACCTGACCATCTATGGCGACGGTTCTCAGACTCGCAGCTTCTGCTACGTCGACGACGAAGTCCGCGGGCTAATCGCGCTCCTCGACTCAGGCGAGAACGACCCGGTGAACATCGGCAACCCGAACGAATTCACGGTGTCGGAGCTCGCCGAAATCGTGGTCGACGTCGTGGACTCACCATCAGAGGTGGAGTACCACCCGCTTCCGGTCGACGATCCGACGCAGCGGCGACCCGACATCACGCGAGCGAAGGCACTGCTCGACTGGGAACCCACGGTCGAGCTCCGCGAAGGCATCCAGCGAACCGCTGATTACTTCGCCGGCGTGCTCGGCAACAGCTAGTTCCGGCGAGCCTCAGCGGCGTCGCGGTTGGCCTCGTACCAGGCGATGGTGGTCGCGAGGCCCTCACGGAAGTCGGTTGCCGCCGTGAAGTCGAAGAGTTCGCGAGCCCGTGAGGCATCGACGCATCGGCGCGGTTGGCCGTCGGGCTTCGTCTCGTCCCAGCGGATGCGGCCCTCGAACCCGGTGAGCTCGGCAACGATCTCGACGAGCTCCTTGATGAGGAGTTCCCGATCGGCACCCAGGTTGACCGGCTCCGCGCCGTCGTAGTGCTCAGCGGCCTTCACGATGCCGTTCGCCGCGTCGTCGACGTAGAGGAACTCCCGGGATGCCGAGCCTGTGCCCCATACCTCGATCTCTTCGGCGCCTTCGTCGCGAGCGATGACGCACTTGCGAATGAGCGCGGGGATGACGTGGGAGACATCCGGGTGGAACTTGTCGCCCGGGCCATACAGGTTGGTGGGCATCAGGTAGATGCCGGTCTGGCCGTATTGCTGCCGGTTGGCTTGGAGATGGGTGAGCTGGGCCAGCTTCGCGATGCCGTAGGGGGCGTTGGTTTCCTCCGGGTATCCCATCCAGAGAGATGACTCCTGGAACGGAACCGGAGTGTGCTTCGGGTAGGAGCAGATCGTGCCGACGACCACCGTCTTCGCCACGTCGGCCGCGCGAGCTGCCTCGATGACGTTCGTGCCGAGCATCAGGTTTTCGAGGTAGAGGCTTGCCGGATTCGCCATGTTGGCGCCGATCCCGCCGACACGGGCCGCCAGATGGATCACACAATCGGGCGCCGCCTCAGCGACCGCAGCGTCGGCTGCGGCTCGATCGGTGAAGTCGACATCGGCGCTGGACGGGGCAACCACATCGTGCACGCCCCGGTCGGAGAGGGCGGCCTGAACCGCCCGCCCGAGGAAGCCGGCACCGCCGGTGAGGAGGATCCGCTGATCTTCGAACGCAGCCATCCTGGGAGCGTACTTGTGCCAAGCGCACCACGAACGGTCACGGCCATGACAGACTCCCGGCCGTGACGCCTCGTGTCGCTGCGATCGTTGAACAGTGCTGGCATCGCGTGCCGGGCGGCACGGCCACCTCGGCCGTCCGCACCCTCGCCGCGATCCAGCGGCGCGCGGAATGGAACGTGGTGGGCGTCGCTGCATCGCATCGCACTCCGCCATCTGCGGTGGCTGTTCCGACGGTGCCGGTGGTGCACTCCCGCCTTCCTCGTCGCGCGCTCTACGAGTCCTGGCAGCGGTTTCGTCGCCCCTCGATGCCTCGTTCCGTCGGCAAGGTCGACGTCGTCCACGCGACCGGGGGAGTCGTGCCACCGCCCGGCGACGCTCGACTGGTGGTCACCGTGCACGACCTTGCGTTCCTGCATCGCCCCGAACACTTCACCAAACATGGGGTGCGGTTCATGACGCGCGGATTCGAACTCGCGAAGCAAGAGGCCGCCCAGATCCTCGTGCCCTCTCAGACCACGGCCGACGACTGTGTCGCCCACGGCGCGGATGTCGAGCGGATCGCAGTGGTTCCGTGGGGCGCGGATCCGGTGGCTGTGACCGATCAGGACCGTGCGCGCGTCCGTGCCGCCCATGGGCTCCCGGATGAATTCGTGTTGTGGCTCGGCACGGCTGAGCCGAGGAAGAATCTCGAGACGCTGGTGGCGGCGGTGGAGCTGGCCTCCGCCGATGTGCCGCTCGTACTTGCCGGCCCGCCCGGGTGGGGCGTGGATGTCGACGCGCTCACTTCTCGCCCCCATGTCACCCACATCGGCGAGCAGGCAGAGGCCGATCTATCCGTCCTCTTCGATCTCGCGACCGTGTTCGCCCTCCCGAGCCTGTTGGAGGGCTTCGGCATGCCGGTGCTCGAAGCCATGGCGCAGGGCACGGCGGTCGTCACCAGCGCGGGCACGTCGACCGAGGAGATCGTCGGGCCCGATGGCATCACGGTGCCGCCGACTGATGTCGATGCGCTTGCCTCGGCGATCACGCGTCTGCTGGTCGATGAGGATCACCGCACCGCCGTCGCGGCCGCCGGGCGGGCACGAGCCGCAACCATGACGTGGGATCACACGGCTGCGCTCACCGAAGCTGCCTACCAACGGGCGCTCGCGTGATCCGGGTGGCAGCCAATCTCGCCTGGTTGGTCCCCGGTCGGGTCGGTGGGAGCGAGGAGTACACCGTGCGGTTGCTCCGCGCAGTTCTCGCCGACGCACCAGACGACCTCGATCTCACACTCATCGGCTCTCCGGCGTTGTTTGCCGCGTACCCCGATCTTGCGGCAGCTCGCTGCGTGGTGCTGCGTGGTCCTCAGCGTTGGCGTCCGTTCCGCGTGTTCGCCGAGTCGACAAGCGTGTACCGGGCCACGAGTAGCGCCGATGTCGTGCACCACTTCGGGGGACGCATTCCGGCCCGTCACCACGGCAATGACGTGGTGACCATCCACGATCTCCAGCCGTTGCAGATGCCGGAGAACTTCTCGGCGACGAAGCAGCGGTACCTGGCGTGGGCCCTGCCCCGATCCGCTCGCTCGGCCCGACTCGTGCTCACGCCGTCGGAATGGGTGGCGTCGACGGTGGTCGACTTGCTCGGAGTGGAGCCGATCCGCGTGCGAGCTGTGTCGTCCACCTGGGACGACGTCGACGACTCGGACCCGGCGCTCGCTGACTCCCTGGGCGACGGGCCGGTGGTGCTCTACCCGGCGGTCACCCACCCACACAAGCGCCACACGCTCCTCCTCGCCGCCATGGAACGAGTCGTACGAGAGCGGCCCGATGTGACGCTCGTGCTCACCGGTGGTGAAGGTCGTGCGCATCACGAAACGGCAACCGCCGTGGCCGCGTCGCCGGGCCGCGTTGAGCAGCTCGGGCGCGTGTCCGCAGCGTCGCTTCGGGGCCTGTTTCGCCGGGCCGACGTCTTGGCCTTCCCCTCGGCCTACGAGGGATTCGGTTTGCCTGTTCTCGAAGCGATGCGGGCGGGTTTACCGGTGGTCGCCGCCGATCGCTCGGCGCTGCGAGAGATCATCGGCGACACCGGAACGCTGGTGGGGTCCGATGATCCGCAGGACTGGGCGACCGCCATCGTGGCCGCGCTCGACCGCGACGAAGAGCGGGTGGAGCGCGCCCGTCGCCGTGCTGATCAGTGGAGCCCGGCCATGGCGGCCGGGCGTCTCCTCGCGGTCTGGCGCGAGTTGAGCTGACGGTCATCGACCCGGGCCGCTCAGCTGTGCCAGGCTGCCGCCCGTGCGAATTCTGGTCGTGTGTCCCCACTTCGAACCCGACGTTGCGCCTACCGGGGTCGTCATCAGCGAAATCGTCCACCGGCTGATCGACAACGGCCACGAGGTCGAGATCGTGACGGCGTTGCCGTGGTACACGTCGCACGCCATCGAGCCAGGGTGGGGCGGGAGGATCGTTCGCCGCGAACGAATCGACGGTGGTCGAGTCACGCGCGTGCATCCCTTCCCGACGGACAAGCGCAACATCCCCGCTCGGGCTGCCGCATTCGCCGGGTTCACGGTCTTGGCGACGATCTTCTCGCTGTTCCAGCGGCGTCGTCCCGAGATCGTGCTCGCGATGTCGCCTCCGTTGACGCTCGGCCTGGCCGGTTGGGTCGCAGCACGCGCCCGTCGGGTGCCGTTCGTCTTCAATATCCAGGATGTGTTTCCCGACGTCGCGGTCGAGGTCGGCGCCATTCGAAACGAGCGGGTGATTCGGCTGTTGCGCTGGCTCGAACGCTTCACCTACCGGCGCGCTGATGCCGTCACGGTGCTGTCCGACGATCTTCGAGAGAACGTCGAGGAGAAGCTGGCGGGGAAGGGCGGCACCGAGGTTCGGGTGATCCCGAATTTCGTCGACACCGAGCGGATCGTTCCCGGGCCGCGGATGAACCGGTATCGAGAAGAGCATGGCCTCGGTGATCGAACCGTGGTGATGTATGCCGGCAACCTCGGGTTCAGCCAGCCGCTCGAACTGGTGGTCGAGGCTGCGCACCGACTGCGGGACCGCACGGATCTCGTGTTCGTCATCAACGGTGGTGGCTCCACACGGCCGGCGCTCGAGGAGTCAGCCGCCGGTCTCGACAACTTGGTGTTCGTCGACCTTCAACCGGTCGAGCGATTACCGGAGGTGCTCGCGGCCGGCGACATCCACGTGATTGCGCTCCGAGAGGGGCTTGGGCGCTCTTCGGTTCCCTCGAAGCTCTATTCGATTCTTGCGGCCGGTCGACCGGTGTTGGCCTCTGTGGATGCGGGGACGGAGGTCGTACGAGTCGTCGAGTCCCAGGGCGCAGGGCTGGTCGTTGCGCCGGAGGACGCCGACGCCTTCGTGGCCGGTGTGAGTTCACTGGTCGACGCAGATCGGGACTCCATGGGGGAGCGGGGCCGCGCCTTTGTCGAGGAGTGGGTGTCGCCTGCGGGGGTCGCTGCGGCCTATGTGGAACTGTTCGAGGAGCTGCGGGGTCACGGGGCGTGAACGAATCCGTGGGGGCGCGTGCTGGAGTCGTGGGCCCGACCGCTAGCGTGGTCGCTCGTGGGTAAGGCAAGTTCGTCCAAAAAAGTCCAACGTGCGGCCAAAGCAGCCGCGAGCTCTCGCGGCACTGGCGAGAAGCGCGAGCGCGGGTTTCCGCTCCTCGTGCTCGCCGTCGCGGTCCTGGGTATCGGCCTGGTGTTCGCTGCCAGGGCGTCGCGCGAGGAGCAGGTCGCACCATTTCGCACCGACCACTGGCACTCCGCCTATGAGATCTACGACTGTGGCACCCAGCGGTCGCCCCTGCTGACCGAGACCGATCCCGACGGGATCCACACACACGCAGACAGCCTCCTCCACATCCATCCGTTCAACAGCAGCGCCACCGGCAACGACGCCCGACTCGGTGTCTTCATGGACGCTTCCGGCCTGCAGGTGAGCACCGACACGATCGACGCATCGGGCGTCTCCGATGCTGGCTTCGTGCCGATCGACAACAGCACAGGTTGTGATGGCGCCGACAGCGAGATCGTGATCACTCGTTGGAACGTCGACGGCGCTGATGGCCTCGAAGCCGAGACCACCTACCGCGGCGACTATCGCGATATCCCCTTCCTTCACGAGCGCGAGGCGTTCACCATCGCCAAGGTGCCCGTGGGTGAAGACGCACCGGCGCCATCGGCCGCAGTTCTCGCTCAGCTCGACACGAGCACGGGAACCACCAACTTCGAGTCGGAGGGCTTCGAGCTTCCCGACCTCGGCCTCGAGGGTGACGACGAGACCACTGGTGACGACGCCACGACCGGCGACGATGCGACCACTGGTGACGACGCAACGACCGGTGACGACGCCACCACCGGCGACGATGCGACCACTGGTGACGACACCACGACCGGCGACGAGACCCCCACTGAGCCGGAGACCTCCGATTCCGAGGGTTAGGCGCTCACCGCTCATGGCGTTAACTTCGCTCCGGGAGGCGCAATGAAGGCAGTCGTATTGGTGGGCGGGTTCGGTACCCGGCTCCGTCCACTCACACTCACGACGCCCAAGCAGATGTTGCCGGTCATCGACCGCCCCATGCTCGAGCACGTCATCGGCGGCCTCGGGCGACACGGGGTCGATGAGGTCACACTCTCTCTTGGTTACAAAGAAGACGTCTTTCGCGAGGCCTACCCCGATGCCCGTTGCGCAGGCGTGGCACTGAAATACGCCGTGGAGCCTGAGCCGCTCGACACTGCTGGTGCAGTCCGGTTCGCAGCCAACGCTGCCGGTATCGACGAGACGTTCATCGTGATCAACGGCGATGTCTTCACCGATCTCGATGTCAGTGCGGTCTGGCAAAGACATCACGAGGTGGGCGCCGAAGGAACGATCGCATTGACGCCTGTAGACGACCCGTCTCGCTATGGCGTCGTGCCCACCGACCCCGACGGCCGCGTCACCGGCTTCGTCGAGAAGCCGCCCCGCGACGAGGCGCCGACCAACTGGATCAATGCGGGCACCTATGTGCTGGAACCATCGGTTCTCGACCGCATCGACGCTGATCGACGAGTCTCGATCGAGCGAGAGACCTTTCCGGCGCTCGTGGCCGATGGCGGCCTGTGGGCCGTCAAGTCCGATGCCTACTGGGTCGACGCAGGGACGCCCTACACCTACCTGCAGATCCAAATGGATCTGCTCGACGGGGTCCGAGGCGAGAAGGTCAACGGCGTCTCTCCCGATGCCTCGATCGACCCTGCCGCCAGAGTGGAGCGTTCCGTCATCATGGGCGGCGCTTCCGTAGCCGCCGGCGCCGTCGTACGTGACGCTGTGGTGTCGACCGGCGCGGTGATCCGCAGCGAGGCCGTGGTCGATGGATCCGTCGTCGGCCCCGGTGCCGTCGTCGGCGACCGGGCAAAGGTCACTGGGCTGACCATGATCGGTGATGGCATGGTCGTTGAAGCGGGCGCGGCACTCGACGGGGTGAAGTTTCCGGAGAGCGGCTGATGGCCACTCTGGTCACTGGCGGTGCCGGCTACATCGGCTCGCACACGGCCGTCGCACTGCACGACGCTGGTCGCGATGTCGTCTTGGTCGACAACTTCTCGAACTCGTCGCCGAAGGCAGTCGACGCACTTCGCGCCCTGACCACGCCTGATATCGCCTGTGTCGAGGGCGATCTACTCGACCCCGCCACGCTCGAACGAGCCTTCACTGATCACGACATCGACGAAGTGATCCACTTTGCGGCCTACAAGGCGGTCGGAGAGTCGGTGGAGAAGCCGCTCGACTACTACGGCAACAACCTGGGATCCACGATCGCGCTGGCCCAGGCCATGGCCGACCATGGCGTGCGGCGCCTGGTCTTCTCGTCGTCGTGCACCGTCTACGGGCAGCCGGACGAGAATCCGGTCACCGAGGCCGCACCGACGGGAGCGGAGAGCCCCTACGGCTGGACGAAGTTCATGAGTGAGCAGATCCTCACCGATGCGGCGAACGCGACGCCGCTCGATGTTGTGCTGCTGCGCTACTTCAACCCCGTTGGAGCCCACCCGAGCGGGACGCTCGGTGAGGACCCCACCGGGATTCCCAACAACCTCGTTCCGTTTCTGATGCAGGTGGCGGTCGGTCGACTCGAGAAGGCGCTCGTCTTCGGCACCGACTACGACACCCCCGACGGTTCAGGCGTGCGCGACTACATCCACGTGATGGATCTGGCCGAAGCCCACGTCGCGGCGCTCGATGCCCTCTCCAGCGGCCTGAGCGGTGCCACCGCGGTCAACATCGGCACAGGTGTCGGCAACAGCGTGCTCGAGGTCATCGCGGCGGTCTCAGCGGCTGTGGGCCGACCGATTCCGCACGAGGTCGTCGATCGACGATCCGGCGACATCGCAATGACCTGGGCCGCCACCGACTTCGCAGCCGAGGTGCTCGGTTGGCGAGCGAGCCGCGATCTCGACGAAATGGTTCGGGATCACTGGCGTTGGCAGTCGCAGAACCCCAACGGGTTCGAATAGCCGCGACGAGCGCGAACTAGCGGAAGAGGTCGTCGGCCGGGTCGCGGACGATCTCGTCCTTGACGCTGCCGGAGCGGAACCACTCGGCGGGAAGACCGCGCACGATAGCGACGGCGATTCCCTCGGCCTTGCCCATCACCAGGTCGGCCGCGGCAGCGATCTCGTCGACTGCGGCCACCTCGGTGACCATGAGCTCTCGGCCGAGCGAGTCGTTGGTGCCGCGGAGGTCGACGATGGCTCCGATCCCGGCGCAGCCGATGGCAACGTCGGTGACACCACGACGCCAGGGCCGCCCGAAGGTGTCGCTCACGATGATGGCGACCTCGAGTCCGGCACGAGCCTTCAGCCGGTCCTTGATGCCGCGTGCCGAGCGATCGCTGTCGACCGGCAGCAGTGCTGCTTGCCCGCGTTCGACGTTGGACAGGTCGATCCCGGCGTTGGCGCAGACGAAGCCGTGTTCGGTCTGAGAGATGATCAGCTCACCTCGGCGGCGAAGGATTCGAACCGACTCCTGCTCGACGAGGGGCTTGTGGGAGAAGGGGTCGTTGGGGTCGATCTCGACCAGGCGGTTCTCGGCCTTCGAGACGACCTTCTGGGTGACGACGAGACAATCGCCGCTGCGCACCTCGGTGTCGGCGGCGATGATCAGATCGGCGAGATCGTCGCCGGGGCGCACTTCCCCGATGCCGGTGATCGGAATGATCTCGAGCGATGTCATGTGGATGCTCCTGCGTGGTGGCATGCCCGGGCCAGCGCCGCGGCCACTCCGGGTTCGGACATGATCGTCGGCATTGCGATGGCGCGCATGCCGGCCGCCTCGACCTCGTCGATCAGATGGGCGTCGACCTCGTCGATCACGAGTGTGGCGGCGAGTTCGCGGTAGCGGCGGGCGATGCCGACAACGGTGGCTTCCTCGCCGAGTTCTCGCAGCATGCGGTCGGCCGGCCCCTTCAGCGCCTTGCCGCCGATGATGGGGGAGACGGCAACATTGCGGTCGCGACGGGCGGTGACGGCCTCGATCACGCCGGGAATGGCGAGTACGGGTCCGATGGAGACGATGGGATTGCTCGGGGCGATCACGAGCGTGTCGGCCTCTTCGATGGCGGCCAAGGCTTCAACCGTGGGGGTAGCGGCATCGGCTCCGGCGAAGCGGACCGAGCTGACCGCGACGCTGTGCTGCAGCCGCACGAAGTACTCCTGGAAGCCGATCTCGCCGCCTTCAACGAGTGTCACCCGCGTTTCCACCGGGTCATCGGTGACCGGAAGGAGGCGGCAACCGAGATCCCAGGCGGCGGTGATCTCGGCGGTGACCTGAGTGAGCGATGCTCCGGCGAGCAGCCGCTGCGTTCGGAACAGATGGGTGCCGAGGTCGCGGTCACCCAGGCTGAACCAGTTCTCGCCGCCATACCGGCCGAGCTCGGCCATGGCTTGCCACGATTCGTCGACAAGGCCCCACCCGCGCTCGGGGTCGATGGCGCCGGCAAG
>Ga0055584_100001224_pt1 | contig 25210 bp, 25 predicted proteins | sample OSDHelmetaG_FD_58716 | JGI IMG/M metagenome (GOLD analysis project Ga0055584, IMG submission 58716) | Pelagic marine sediment microbial communities from the LTER site Helgoland, North Sea, for post-phytoplankton bloom and carbon turnover... | ecosystem: Environmental > Aquatic > Marine >...
GCGATTTTATTGCGTGTCATGAATGCTCCTCAATCGATCGATTGGTTGTGTTCCACGACGGTATCAACCAGAAACAGTATCATTATGGTTAAGTCGCCGCGACTGGGCGCGTAACTACCTGTTTTGACTAAAAAGAGCAAGAAAAACGGGCGTAAAATCACGAAATAGGAGTCAAAAACATGCACAAGCCGGTTTTAAACGCCAATAACGGAATTAGGGATCCCATGCTGATGCCATTAACGGCATCATTGAAATCGGCTAGCGGCGCGCCACCATCAGCTTTTTCACCTCAGAAATAGCTTGTGCCGGGTTAAGGTGTTTAGGGCAGGTTTTGGTGCAGTTCATTATGGTATGGCAGCGGTAAAGCCGGAACGGATCTTCCAGATTATCCAGCCGCTCACCGGTATCCTCATCGCGGGAATCAGCGATCCAGCGATAGGCCTGCAGTAATGCTGCAGGACCAAGATAGCGATCACCATTCCACCAATAACTTGGGCAACTCGTCGAACAGCAAAAACACAGAACACATTCCCAAAGTCCATCAAGCTTCGCGCGCTCTTCGGGACTTTGCAGTCTTTCCTTATCCGGTGGCGGCGGGCTGGATGTTTTCAGCCATGGTTCAATTGAGGTGTATTGTGCATAGGCGCGTTTCAGATCAGGAACGAGGTCCTTGATCACTTCCATATGCGGCAGCGGATAAATTTTAGCATCGCCCTTAATGTCATCAATCGCCTTAATGCAGGAAAGCGTATTGGTGCCATCAACATTCATCGCACAGGAACCGCACACCCCTTCGCGGCAGGACCGCCGAAAAGTAAGTGTCGAATCCATCTCGTTCTTGATCTTGATCAGGGCATCGAGGACCATCGGCCCGCAGGTATCCATGTCGACTTCGTAGGTATCGACACTGGGGTTATCGCCACTATCCGGGTCATAACGATAGACCTGAAAACGTTTGATATTGGTTGCACCTTCTGGAGCCTTATGGGTCTTCCCGGTACTTACTTTTGAATTGGCGGGGAGCGCAAATTCAGCCATGTCTTATCCTCATTGAAGCCTTTACCGTGGCATCGATATCTAAAAAAGCTATTAGCAAAACCCGACCTCAGTAAACGCGTGCCTTAGGCGGTACCGCCTCGACATCGTCACTTAGCGTTTCGTTATGAACGGGCCGGTATTCAAAGCGACTGGTGCCATCATCATTCAGCCAGGCGACCGTATGTTTCATCCAGTTCTCATCATCGCGATCGGGATAATCCTCACGTGCATGGCCACCGCGGCTTTCTTTGCGGTTAATTGCGCCATGAATGCTGACCAATGCCTGCTGCAGCAGATTGTCAAATTCAAGCGCTTCAACCAGATCCGAATTCCAGATCATGCCACGGTCGGCAATTTTGAGATTGTCTTTCTGCGACCAGATCTTGGCCATCTTCTCGACGCCCTCAGCCATAACCTCTTCGGTACGGAACACAGCGCAATGCGCCTGCATCGTCTTCTGCATCTCAAGCCGAATTTCAGCCGTTGTCATATCACCATCGCCATGACGGCGATCATCCAGCCAATCAAGAGCGTTCTCACCGGCATCGGCCGGCAATTCCGCCTGTTTCGCACCCGGTGTCAGCATCTCAGCACAACGATCCGCCGCCGCGCGGCCAAACACCACAAGATCAAGCAACGAGTTAGAGCCAAGACGGTTAGCCCCATGTACCGACACACAGGCAGCTTCGCCGACAGCCATCAGACCAGGGACAACAACGTCAGGATCATCACCCACCGGGATCAGCGCTTCACCGCGATAGTTCGTGGGCACACCACCCATATTGTAATGCACCGTCGGCAGAACCGGGATCGGCTCTCGGGTGACGTCTACATTGGCAAATATACGAGCGGTTTCTGAAATACCCGGAAGGCGTTCGTTGATAACCTCGGGTTCCAGATGCTCGATATGCAAATGGATGTAATCCTTTTCCGGACCAACACCACGGCCTTCATTCATTTCAATCGTCATAGAACGGCTGACGACATCGCGTGATGCCAGATCTTTTGCATGCGGTGCGTAACGCTCCATGAAGCGCTCGCCCTCAGAGTTTGTCAGATAACCGCCTTCACCGCGCACCCCTTCGGTAATCAGCGCCCCGGCGCCATAAATCCCTGTTGGATGGAATTGGATAAACTCCATATCCTGCAGCGGCAATCCAGCGCGAAGTACCATCGCGCTACCGTCTCCCGTTTGTGTATGCGCACCGGTGCAGGAAAAATAGCTGCGGCCATATCCACCAGTCGCGACGATTACGGTCTGCGCCCGGAAACGATGGATGGTGCCGTCATCGAGATTCCACGCCATGACCCCAGCAATCTTGCCATCGACGTCATGGATCAAATCCAGCGCGAAATATTCGATAAAGAACTCCGCCTGATTACGCAGCGATTGCTGATACAACGTGTGTAGAATCGCATGACCAGTACGGTCAGCGGCAGCGCAGGTACGATGTGCCGGCGGACCTTCACCATATTCGGTGGTCATGCCACCAAACGGACGCTGGTAAATCTCGCCTTGATCGGTACGCGAGAACGGGACGCCGTAATGCTCAAGCTCAATCACCGACGGCATCGCCTCACGACACATATATTCAATGGCATCCTGGTCACCGAGCCAGTCAGCCCCTTTGACCGTGTCATAAAAATGCCAGCGCCAGTCATCCTTGCCCATATTGCCCAGCGCCGCAGAAATGCCACCCTGAGCCGCAACAGTATGGCTGCGCGTTGGAAAGACCTTCGTAATACAGGCTGTCTTCAGCCCCTGCAGGGCCAGGCCGAACGTCGCTCTGAGACCAGCGCCACCGGCGCCAAGCACAACAACGTCATAGGTGTGGTCGATTATGTCGTAAGAATTGCCGGATTTAGCCATGGGGTATCAACCTGCAAACGCAATTTTAAGGATGGCAAACAGCGAAATCGCTGCCAAGGCAATTGCCGCGAACTTAACGGCAATGATGGAAGCGATTTTCAACCATTCAGTATGTACATAGTCTTCGATGACAACCTGCAGTCCGAGCTGCATATGGTGAAACACCGCGACAATCATCAATATAAGAAGGACAGAGGTTACCGGGTTGGCCATCCAGGCCTGTACCGCCTTAACATCAGCGCCGGCAAGGTGGGCGATATTTATCACCAGCCATAGCATTAAAGGCACCAGCGCAATAGCAGTCAGCCTTTGCGCCCACCAATGTGCGACTCCCTCCTTGGCTGAACCGAGGCCGCGAACTTTTCCGAGATCGGTGCGCAAACTCATTATAGCGCTCCCATGGAATAATACCCGCAGATCCAGCCAGAAATCGTAAGCACAATGGCCGCTCCGATCACGATCCAGCCCGACCGGTAAGCGGAGGACAACTCCAATCCCTTGCCCATATCCCAGAATAAATGCCGAATGCCGTTACACAGGTGATAAAACAAAGCGAATGTCCAGCCAAGCAGGAGCAATCGACCAAACCAGCTACCAATAATTGTTTGTATTGTTTTAAAGGCCTCACCGCCCAAGGATGCCGCAACCAGCCACCAAACAAGAAGCAATGTCCCCACTGCCAATGCGACGCCTGTCATGCGATGCAAAATTGAAAGGATGGATGTCAGCTGAGGCTTATAAACTTGGAGATGCGGAGAAAGCGGACGCTCTCGGGTGTCCATTACACTCTTCCCGTATTGTCGTTCGATGCGCAATTGGCGTCATACCCGCGCTTCTTCGATTTATTTAGCCCTTCAGTCTTCTCTAGTCAATTCTGTCAGTCATTTTCCGCCGATCACACTTGCCAAGGGGACATTCCTCAGCTGCATCAGTGGGTTTCACCTACCAGGCGGAAACCCGCTCAAACCATACGTCTCCGTATTGTGAGTAACCCTGTGGATGGAATGTTCAGAAGTTGGGGAAAGTTGTCCTCTTTATGCACAAGAAATTATACGAATCACCTAAAAAGACGTTGCTCCAAGATACGAGCTACTCGAACGTTTTGTGACGCAAGAGTGTTTTGATCATTTAGATGCTGTCGCAACAACAGGGAGGTCGCAAGACCACTAATCTTTGGCGTTTGAGCGTTTGAATGGTTCACGTTGTGACAAGGTTTCGTCCGGGGCCTCCCTATTGGGCGAATTTTGTCACCGAAAGGGTTCGTCTCGCCGCTTAGGGACGCTGCTCGTAAGTGACTGGATGACCGACATGACTGTCTCGCCACAGTCACATGTCCTGGGACCAGCCACTAATGGGATCGTCGCGAACCTTTCGATGGAGACTGGTGTAGTTTATGCAGGTTACTGCCTATACCGGTGCCAACGCTGAGCAGACCAGGCGTCTTTGCCGAGGCCGCTAGTCTGATTTGGCAATCTCATTCGCTTTTGCGGCCAGAAGTCTTTCGAGGCTTCAGCGACGCCGGGTCTTCGATGGCCCGGCGTCTCGCCATTTTGAGAAAAAATTTCAGTCGAAACTGTTAAGTGGAGGTCGCTTCCAGTTCCCAAATTGTCTCTGCCATACGCACCAACCTTTGGGCCTCTTCAACGTGGAGTCCCTCGACAAGCTGCCCGTCAACGAGGGTGACGCCTTTACCTTCAGCGAGCGCCGCTTCGTGCGCAGCCGTAATTTTATGGGCCCAGGCAATTTCCTCGTCAGAGGGACCAAAAATTTGGTTTGCGCCAGCAACCGTTTTTGGATGCAACAGTGTCTTGCCATCAAATCCCATTGAGCGGCCCTGTCGGCAGGACTCCAGAAACCCGTCATCATCCGAGAGATCAAAGAACGGACTATCCAGAATAGTCAGGTCATTGGCGCGCGCTGCGAGAACACAAAGCTGAATACTGGTCATTAGGGGCAAACGGTCAGGCGTGTGCTGCGCTCGAAGATCTTTCGTCAGATCGGCAGAACCAATCAGAAGTGCCCCGACTCGCGGATGCGCTCCTGCGATTGTATTCGCATTTAGCACGCCACGCGCCGTTTCGATCATACACCATATCTGCATATCAGATGGTGCCTTTGCGGCTTCCATAAGCTTGTTGATCGCAATAACAGTGTCGGGAGAATCCACCTTTGGAACCACCAGCATGTTGGCACCAGATGTCGCAATCGCCGCAACATCCTGTTCATGCCATTCACTACCAGCGCCATTAATCCTGACCCCGATTTCCCGTTGACCGTATCCACCTCCTCCGAGGACACGAAGGATGTTCTTCCGCGCAGCATCCTTCGCATCCGGTGCCACACCGTCTTCCAGGTCCATAATCAGAATATCAGCCGGCACCTCCCGACCTTTTTCCAGCGCCCGCTCATTGGCACCAGGGGTATACATGGCGCTGCGGCGCGGGCGGTCGTTAATCAATTTGTCGGCAGACATTTGTGAGCACTCCTTTAGTTTAAGACCCGCACTATAGGCGTGCTCTGGTCAGCCTCAAAGGTGTGACGTCCAAAAAGGGATATGTTGGATGAAAGGGTAAAGCGCAGGCTTTGCGGCTGGTGCCCCGAATCACACGAAGAGAAACCAGGGCGGTGACAAAAACCAGAAGCGCCCCCGGTTCTGGTACATCATCATTGTGGGTTACCGCCAAATTTACGTTGATGTTACCTGCACCGGCATACAGCGTCGGGCCGATATATCCCGCCGTCGTCGTCACGTTCCAGCCAAGCCAACTGGTAAATCCCAGATTGATATTCTTGCCGTTAGCGCCCTTTCCGAGCTGATAGGACAAGCTCAGATCCGTCGGACGCTGATAGAGGCCAAGGGTTGCCCCGCTAATAATCCTGTGCCGGAAAATTTTGACTAACTTGTTATTTATCAATGGGTTAATGTTAATACATCCCCAGCTATACCGTTGGATGTATAAAATTCCGACAGTTATCGCTACGTTGTCAAAATTAGCGAAATTTTATACGGCTTTACCAAGGTAATTCAGCCACATAGAGCGATAAGCCTCTTCCAGGGCCCGCGCGAGATCGGCAGCATCACACAGCGGAGAATTGGATAGGCGGCTTCTCAGTAAAGCGCGGTATTTTTTCAGTTGGTCCAAATCATCAGTTAGAGACCGCGCTATCGAAACGAAGGATTTCGCATCAGATGAAATCAGGTCATCTAGCCCAGCCGCAGATAGCTGAGCTGCTGCCTGCCGTGCCAATGTTCTGTTCCCGGCCAATGTCACAACAGGCACGCCCATCCACAGGGCTTCCATTGTCGTCATAGTCCCCGAATAGGGATATGTATCCAAGGCGATATCCACCCGATTATAGGTTTCGAGTACTTGGCGATAGCCTGTACTGCCCTCAAAATCTATGCGTGAAGAATCGATACCTGCCTTAAAAAAACGATTTTTAAAATCCTGACATACTACCTGGTCTTCATATCCCTGGTAGCGCAGCACCAATCGCGAGCCCTCGACGGATTTGAGCAAACCGGCCCAGAGATCGATGCAGGCGCCGTTTATTTTACCGGGATTGCCAAAACAGCCGAACGTTACATGTCCGGTCGACGCTGCAGGAAGCGCGGCAACTTGTGGCGCATCATCAGGTGGACTAAAACAAGTCAGGTTGCGTCGAAGACGCAAAACGTTTTCCGAGAAATGCTCCTCAAACTCTTCTGGCGTGTGGATGGCGTCGCCAACAAAGTAATCAATCTCTGTCAGGCCAGTGGTCGACATATAGCCCAGCCAGCTAGCTTGGATAGGCGCCGGCTTACGAGAAAACACGGTCAACCGGTTTCTGGCGCTGTGGCCTGAAAGATCCACAAGGATATCTATCTCGTCCTTCCCTATCAGGTCGCACAGGGCATTATCAGAGAGGTTTTGGACGGGCCGCCAATGATCACAAGCAGGCTCCGTTTCGGCAGTGACTCTGTCTGGCTTCACAGTTCCCGAATAGCAGTACACCTCGACCGTCGACCGATCATGTGCTGCAATGACGGGTTGAACGATCCTGCCAACCGGGTGACTTCGAAAATCAGCAGAGACATAGCCAATTTTGAGACGCCGTTCTCGATCAATTGCGAATTTGTCCCTAGGGGCAGCCGATTTCAACGGCGAGGCGTGCCGCTCATGCCATTTCCTATGTTCCGCCAACAAGGATTTACCATTCTGTTTTTCGCTGCCAATCAGGCTGAACAATAGGTTCGAATGATATCGTCGATTTCCAGGGCTTAGCGAAAGGGCCTTACGATAGGCTTCAATGGCAGTATCAGATCGACCCATCATCCGCGACGTCCTCGCCAACCCAGCGAAACCTGCAGCATCTTCCGGCCACCTCTCTGTCGCTTTCTGATAGGTCTCTGCCGCGTCGCCTAGCCGCTTTGCCTCTTGATAGGCCAAAGCCAAATTACGCGTCGCATCCGCGAATTCGGGGCCAACGTCGACAGCTACGCGAAAAGCGCGGATAGCCTCCTCCCGCTGCCGCAAAGCCAGATACGCTGAACCCAAGGCATTCTGGGCCTCTGGCGATTTGGGAGCCAAATCAACCGCCTTCTGAGCAGCAGATAGGGCGGCGTCAGCCTGCTCTGTTCCCAATAAGGCAACGGCGAGATTGGTTTGTAGTTCGGCATCATCTGGCCGAAGGGAAACCGCCCGATTGGCTACGGTAGCGGCATCAGACAGACGACCGGTATCCCGATAGGCAGCGGCGAGATTATTTAAGACATCAACAGCATCGGAATCGATTTCAATAGCCTGCTCCAAAACCCCCAGCGCATCTTCCGGACGGCCCGTAACCAACCACGCCGCTCCCAGGTTTCCGAGGAATTTTACGTTTTTAGGGTCAGCAGCAACAGCACGCTCAAAATAGCGTGCTGCTTCCGGCGCATTTCCGTTTTGAAAGGCGAGCAAGCCCGAAAGATGGTTAGCTTCGACATTCCCTGGCTCTAACTCTCTAGCTTGTTTGTAAAATCCGCTGGCTTCAGATAGTTGGCCGACCTTGTGAAGCGCGAGGCCAGCATCGATGAGGGCTCTAATGTCAGACATCTTGTGGTTATAGGAATCTGTGTAAATCAACGCAACCAATTGCGCGACACAACAAAGACGAAATATTTTCACTAGAACGTGTTGAATTGTAACTAGGTCGTGAATTTCGTGCTTCACGCCCTCTCTATAGTTTGCTAAATCAACAAAAATTAAAAAGGTTGGCAACGTGGATTTAAGAGTTGGCGTGCGGTGGGATGATCCAGCTCAGAATGAGCGGATTCACAGAGCCCAAGAGCAGTGCTTAATTGACTATATCGAAGTCAATTACCCGATCCCCTTCGGGTCTAACCCGCATGGGCTGGACATCCCTGTCCTGGCGCATACGAGCAGCAATCCAACCTGCAGTGCCGAGGGGGTAAATCTCAATATCGCGCGACGCATCAAAGAAGCCGCAGACGAAACCAATTCCCCATGGATCGGTGAACATCTGTCCTGGCTTGGCACCGCACCGACAGGATCGTTGGGTTACCAGATCAATCCGCTTTTCACAGATGAAATTGCCGCCGTAACAGCCCTGAATGTTTCCCGTCTGAAAGAATATTATGACCGACCCATCGCATTAGAGCTCGGCCCGATCTATATCCAGTCCACTGGTTATGAAAGTGAAATGCACTTTTTGGGCTCAGTAGCCAATGAGGTCGACACCAAAGTCATCCTGGATGTAACCCATTGGCAAATCGGCAACCGTAATCTGGAACGTCCAATCGATTACGGCCTGGAAGCTATCGACCCTTCTCGCATCATCGAACTTCACATTGCCGGAATGCGTTTAGGGTCGGACCAACGGTTTTGGCACGATGCTCATGAACTGCTGCCGGACGCGGAAGTTTTATCAATCGCATCGAAGCTTATTGAAGATCTCCCGGCACTTGAGGCTGTAACGTTCGAACATAGCCCCATAGCTTCAGAAGAAGATTTCTTTGTTGGTCTTAGACAGATCAACGATCTGACCGGGAACCGTCGCTCCCGCACAGCCGCTTAAGCAGCATGCAAGAACCCACCGCTGAACAAGCGTTAAGGGACCGGGCCCGCAAATTACAGGCTCTGCATATCAAGCTGTTATTTTGTCCAACAACCCAAGAACAATGGCTTACAGAAGTCAGTAAAGTGTTGGATGCTTTCGGACTGCCATCCAATATGCAGGACCGGATTCCTGACATCACCACCGACCAGTTCAAGGCTGAATCCATCGGACGGCGAACCCTCGTGGAACGAAGTATTGGCAAAGCATTCCCCGAGACAAAACAGTATTTGGAAACTTCCCCCGACAGCCCAACTTTTAACGACTTCATCTGCTCAGATGAATTTTTCGACGCCAAATCAGGATTGCCACATAGCTCTGGTGTGGGGCCAGGGTACGAGAATATCAGCAAGTATTTTTTCTGGTTAAAACAGGAAACGAAATTAAATAGCGCTGATTGTGATCTCGACCTCCGCAATAAGGTCTATACCGAGTTCGCGACATGGCTCATCAATGAATTTAACCGCCCTCACGACCCTTATTATGATCAATTCGAAGGCGGACTCTATTGGGTACAGAAACCCAATGAAAACAAGCCTGTTATCCTCCTTAGCGATAAATATGTCCTTTATACGCTGAACGACACAAAGACCATCAAGCAGCTACCCCAGATCGGATTAACGGATTTGGACGGCGTGGAACCACCGGACTGGCCAGACGAAGCAACGCTCATCTAAACTCCGCTCCTATGGAGCCGTTACTATTCTTTGTCAAAGGTATCGCCGCCGGGTTTGTCGTTGCCATTCCCGTTGGCCCGGTTGCCATGTTGTGTATCCGACGCACGCTGGCGACCAACCTGTTTTCCGGCTATGCAACCGGGCTCGGAGCTGCTTTAGCGGACACGCTCTATGCCGTCATCGCGGTCTATGGCATCAGCTTTATTGCTGACATTTTGTTCACCAACAATTTTTGGTTCCGCCTCATAGGTGGTGTCATTCTTTGTCTTATGGCAACGAGAATGCTCTTTGCTGCGCCAACTGAAAGCAAAGCCCAGGACACCGGAAAACTATTTGGAGACTTCGCGTCAGCGCTGGTGATCACTGGCACCAACCCCATCACGCTCATTGCGTTCGGCGTAATATTTACATCCATTGGCGTAGCGAACGCCGGCGAACGATACGAATGGGCTGAGGCCCTCATCGCCGGAGTATTTGTGGGATCGGCGGTCTGGTGGATGACACTGAGCGGGCTCGCTGCAACTTGCCGCCGTCGGGTCGGCGACCTATCTTTGGTCGGGATCATCAGAATATCAGCGCTCGTCATTCTGGCCTGTGGCGTTCTAATCATCGTTGCTGCGGCCGTTCCAGAAAGCGCAATAGGCTCTCTCATTGCCTTGCCTGACCAGGCACGATAGCGCTGAGGGTGGCCTATTTTGCGTCAGCCTCAACTTCCATCGTCAGGAACTTCTCATCATCCTCCAGATCGATAGGCTGCAAGCCATAAAGATGTTCAGCAATCTGGACCGCATTCAATGCCGCGCCTTTCCGCAAATTGTCTGAAACGCACCAGAATGAGAGCCCATGCCTTACGGTCGGGTCCTTACGAATACGGCTGACATAGACCATATCATCACCGACACATTCAACCGGCGTCACATAGCCTTCATTCGCACGGTGATCGATCACCGTAACGCCCGGCATAGCACGTAACAGGCCACGCGCCTGATCAACGGTCAGTTCATTAGCCAATTCAACGTTGACGGATTCCGCATGACCAATAAAAACGGGCACCCGAACACAGGTCGCATTGACCTTGATATCGCGGTCGAGAATTTTATTGGTCTCGACACGCATCTTCCATTCTTCTTTGGTATCTCCATCATCCATAAACACATCAATATGCGGGATGACATTGAATGCGATCTGCTTGGTAAATAGCTCCGGCGTCACCTGGTCGTTTACAAAGATTCCCTTGGTCTGATTGAACAGCTCATCCATTGCCGCCTTGCCACCGCCAGAGACTGACTGATAGGTCGAGACAACAACGCGTTTTATCTTCGCGGCGTCATGCAACGGCTTGAGCGCCATGACCATCTGAATCGTTGAGCAGTTAGGGTTCGCAATAATATTTCGTTTGGTGTGACGTTCTATAGCTTCGGGATTTACTTCCGGTACAACCAGAGGAACATCGGGATCCATACGAAACTCTGATGTATTATCGATGACTACGCAGCCCGCTTTTGCGGCGCGGGGTGCATGAATCGCGGACACTTTCGCACCCGGTGAAAACAGGGCGACGTCAAAACCGGTAAAATCGAAATCATCCAGGGTCTGAATCTTGAGGATGTCATTTTCGCCGAACGACACTTCCCGCCCCGACGAGCGTTCGGAAGCCAACGCAACGATGTCATCGATGGGAAAGGCCCGTTCCGACAACGTCTGCAAAATTTCACGGCCTACATTGCCGGTTGCACCGACAACAGCGACTTTATACCCCATAATCAAATTCCTGCGTAAATCGACCTCGCACAGGCTTCACCCTGCGCGCCGAAGCGTTGACTTACGACCCTCAGCGACGTTTTTCAAGTCGTGATTTAAGGGGCTGACCTTAATTCTTGCTGAACAGGAAACACGCCAACCTATATCAATAGCCGCATAACATGTTTCGGCTTATTATTTGCTTGCTCCAACATTGCAATCCCGGACTGAAATAACAGTCGTTTGCTAGCAAAATCACTGCTCCCTGCTGCAACATCCAGGTCGATTAAAGAGCTCCTCGCTGCTTCGGTATTTTCAATCGATGTTGCCAAATTCACAGATGCCAAATTAAGGCGGTTCTGATCAGCACCAATCGACGCCCGTGAGGACTGGATCAGACCAATCGCATGGTCAATTGCGCCAATCGCGGTGTTGGCGCCACTTTGCGAAGAAATATCAACACCATTTATTCCAAGCGCCGCTATAGAGCTGTCGGAGAGTGTCAGAGACAAATTATCCGCCGATGCATCAGTTCCGGTCCCGACCTTGATATCAATTGTTCCAACGGAGCCATCTAGCAGACCGGTCCCGGCAAATTCAGTATCAGCGGAAATTCTATCAATTTCCGAAGCCAACGCCCGAAATTCGGTATTCAGGGCCTTTCGCTCACCAGCACCGAGTTGACCGGAACTGGCTTGTACCGCCAGGGATTTCATTCGAGCCATAATATCGTTGGTGCGCGCCAATCCCCCGTCTGCTACTTGTAAGACAGCGTTGGCCTGCCCCACATTCACCTTCGCCTGCTGCAATCCGCTGACTTCAGCGCCCATGCGGGAGCCAATAGCAAGCGCCGCCGCATCGTCTTTGGCGGATAACACACGGCAGCCTGCTGCGAGTTTAGCCATAGCAAGACCAAGGGCTTTGTTGGACCCGGATACATTACGATGCGCCACGTGGGCCGCAAAATTTGAAATTGCACTTAACGCCATATCATCCTCGCCTTATCGTTTTGTCTGGTCGATTTACGCGATTTTATGACGGTGACCGTAGGTAGAGAGTATTAATGTCCGGTAAGATTCAAAAACTATCGTTTCGAAATCATTTAAAATTTTCGATGAAATTCGGGGTTTTCGGGGCGAAAAGATCGGGGCTCCACCGATCTGGAAGAACCCCGGTCAAATTCTAGAAGACCGGTTTTTTTTAGCCGCCGGCTTTAGGCCTTGGTGTCATGATCGGCATTTCAGCTGTGTTAATCGGTGTTGAGACACCAACGGACTTACCGTGGCCACCACTACAGGCTTGGGCTGTCGTTACCGTTGCGAGAGCGAAAAGGCCCGCCGCCGTGACGCTAAGAAGATACTTCATTGGGTATTCCTCCTTAAAGTGATCACGTAAAAATTCTAGGGCCGTTGTTCGACCGCAACAAGAAATTTCGCTGTTACGATGCCGCTATTTTATCGAGCTCCTTAAGGACGGCACTGCCCATTTCCTCAGTTGATACCATCTGCATGCCATCAGACATGATGTCTCCGGTGCGTAGTCCGGCATTGAGCACAGCTTCAACCGCAGCTTCAACGTTATCTGCGTCCTCAGCCATATCAAATGAATAGCGCAGCATCATGGCGAAACTCAGCATCATCGCCAGTGGATTGGCTTTACCCTGCCCGGCAATATCAGGAGCTGTGCCATGTACTGGTTCGTACAAGGCGTGACGCTTACCGCTGGCGTCAGGTGCACCTAAAGATGCTGACGGTAGCATACCAAGCGACCCGGTCGCCATTGATGCACAATCAGACAGGATATCGCCAAACATGTTGGTCGTAACGATCACGTCAAACTGCTTTGGATCGCGGACAAGCTGCATGGCGGCGTTATCAACCAGCATGTGAGACAGCTCAATATCTGGATAATCGGGCGCGATACGGACGACTTCTTCACGCCACATCTTCGTACTTTCCAGGACATTTGCTTTATCGATTGAACACAGATTCTTGCCGCGCTTCTGGGCAAGTTCAAAACCTACCCGGGCAATACGTTCGACTTCCGGTGTGGTATAGACCAAAGAGTTGTAGCCGCGTTTACCGCCGCCAGGCAGATCCTCAACTCCGCGCGGCTCGCCGAAATAGATGCCGCCCGTCAATTCGCGGACGATCAGAATATCAAGCCCGGCGACGATCTCACGCTTGAGGCTCGACGCATCGGCCAGGGCATCAAAAACAATGGCGGGGCGCAAATTGGCAAACAGGCCCAAATCCTTCCGAATGCGCAACAGGCCCGCTTCGGGGCGAATATCAAAGTCGACATTATCCCATTTCGGCCCACCAACAGCACCAAGCAGAACAGCATCAGCAGCCTTGGCCGCTTCCACCGTTTCATCCTTCATCGGAACGCCATGGGCGTCGATACAGCAGCCACCGATTATATCTTCTTCCGTATCGAAGCTGACCTGGCGGTTACTTTCCATCCAGTCCATAACCCGACGAACCTCGCCCATCACCTCGGGGCCAATCCCGTCGCCGGGTAATATCAATACTTTTTTATTGGCAGCCATTTTAATCTTCCTTCTCAGTGCCGAAAATTTCCGCGCGAAGCTCTAGCATACAGCTGCGTCGGTTGGGAGTCCCCGATACGCTATTCCAGAAAAAAGGGCGGACCCGAAGGTCCGCCCCGAATGCATCGGATAGTTTCGAGCGTTATGCATAGAGCCAGGGCTCTGACGCTCTCTGTTTTTCCTCATATGACGAAATCGACGATTCTTTTTGCAAGGTCAGCCCGATATCATCGAGCCCGTTGAGCAAGCAATGTTTTTTGAAGGAATCAACTTCGAAGGTGATTTTCTCACCATCAGAATTGGTGATTTCCTGATTTTCAAGATCAACCGTCATGGTCGCATTGGCACCACGCTCGGCGCCATCCATCAGCTTCTCCAATTCTTCCGGCGTTACTTTGATCAACAGAATGCCGTTCTTGGAGCTGTTATTGTAAAAGATGTCGGCGAAATCCGTCGAAATGACACAGCGAATGCCAAAATCGAGCAGTGCCCAGGGCGCATGTTCCCTGGATGATCCACAACCGAAATTATGACCCGCCACGAGAATCTCAGCGTTCCGGTAAGCCGGTTTGTTGAGAACAAAATCAGGATTTTCTTCGCCCGTTTTTGGATCATACCGCAGTGGATCAAACAGATTCTTGCCTAGCCCGGTCCGGGTTAGTGTTTTGAGAAAGCGCGCCGGAATAATCTTATCCGTATCGCAATTAACGATCGGCAAGGGAGCCGCCACAGCAGTTAATTTTGTAAATTTTTCCATTCTAGCGTCTCCTTACTTAATCAGGTCGCGAACGTCAGTCAGGTGGCCGGCAATTGCCGCAGCTGCTGCCATCATTGGGCTAACCAGATGCGTCTGACCACCAGGACCCTGACGGCCCTCGAAGTTACGGTTTGAAGTCGAGGCTGACCGTTCGCCAGGCAACAACATGTCGCCGTTCATCGCGAGACACATCGAGCATCCCGGCTCACGCCAGTGAAAACCCGCTTCCGTAAAGATCTTGTCGAGGCCTTCTTCTTCAGCCTGCATTTTCACCAGACCAGACCCCGGAACCACCATGGCATACACTGAGTCAGCAACCTTGCGGCCCTTTGCAATGGCAGCCGCAGCCCGCATATCTTCGATCCGCGAGTTTGTGCAGGAGCCTATAAAGACCTTATCAACGGCAATGTCCGTCATTTTCATACCGGGTTTAAGGTCCATATATTCGAGAGACCGCTCCATGGCTGAACGACGGTTATCATCTGCGACTTGAGCTGGGTCAGGCACAATACCGGTAATGCCAATCTCGTCTTCCGGGCTGGTTCCCCAGGTTACCTGCGGGACAATCTCGGAAACATCGAGTTCAACTTCCGTATCGTATTTGGCACCGGCGTCAGAAGGTAGTTTCTTCCACTGCTCGACAGCCATTTCCCACTGCGCGCCTTTTGGGCACTGCGGGCGGCCTTTGAGATATTCGAAAGTTTTCTCGTCAGGTGCAACGAGGCCAGCGCGAGCACCAGCTTCGATGGTCATATTGCAAACCGTCATACGGCCTTCCATCGACAGCTCTTCGATCGCCGGCCCTGCATATTCAATGACGTGACCCGTGCCACCAGCGGTGCCGATTTTGCCAATGATAGCCAAAACCAGATCCTTAGCTGTACAGCCCACAGGCAACGACCCGTTGACGGTAATCCGCATGTTTTTCGCAGGGCGTTGGATCAAAGTCTGGGTGGCGAGCACATGCTCAACCTCTGACGTCCCGACACCGAAAGCCAGGGCACCAAAAGCACCGTGGGTCGCCGTGTGAGAATCACCACAAACCAGCGTTACGCCGGGCTGAGTGAAACCCTGTTCGGGCCCGATAACATGAACGATACCCTGACGTTCATCATTGATCGAAATATAGGGAAGACCAAACTCTGCAGCGTTCTTTTCAAGCACTTCAAGCTGGATACGGGATTCATCGTCTTCGATCTCATCGGTGCCACCACGACCTGGCGTTGTCGGCACGTTATGATCCGGCACACAAAGATTCGCTTCCGGACGCCTTGCCTTACGACCAGATTCCCGCAAACCGTCAAATGCCTGCGCGCTGGTGATTTCATGGATCAATTGCCGATCAATATAGATAAGACATGTTCCGTCATCCTGTTCATCAACCAGGTGACTTTCCCAAATCTTATCGAATAATGTCTTAGGTCCCGACATCATCCCGTCTCCCTTTATCAATTTAATAGCTGCCCACTTATCAAGCAGCTATATCGTTACTAGTCTTCTGTCTTGGCTTCTTCTGTCGTTGCCTCAGCGGCAGTCGCCTCGGTTACTGTCTCAGGAGCAGTTTCCTGAACGACTTCATCAGAAGCGACAGCTACTTCTTCTTTCTTGGCAACCTGATCAGCGCCAACGCGGCGTTCGACCTTCTCGGCGATCCGAGCCTTCTTACCGCGCAGCTCACGCAGATAATAAAGCTTGGCCCGGCGAACCGCGCCGCGACGCATGACTTCGATCTGCTCAATCCGCGGGGAATAGAGCGGGAATACACGTTCCACGCCTTCACCGTAGGAGATTTTGCGAACCGTGAAGGCTGAGTTGAGTCCGGAATTTTTGCGCGCGATACAAACGCCTTCAAACACCTGGATTCGCTCACGCGTCCCTTCAAAGACCTTTACGTGAACGCGGAGCGTATCACCGGCACCAAATTCAGGGACTTCCCGCTCTGCGGTCAGCTTGCTGATCTCTTCTTGTTCCAGCGTTTCGATAATATTCATGGTCTTAATCCTTTATCGCCATATGACGTTCCTGATACCTGCTCCACAGGTCAGGGCGTCGTTCTTGAGTAATCTTTTTGGCAGCCTCACGCCGCCAGGTCTTAATTTTTTCGTGATGCCCGCTCAACAAAAGCTCAGGCACCTTGCGGCCCCGCCAATCGACAGGCCGCGTGTAATGGGGATATTCAAGCAACCCCTCTTCAAAACTTTCATCTGTCAGCGACTCTTCTTTGCCAATGACTCCCGGCAATAGCCGAACGCAGGCATCAATCAATGTAATCGCCGCGGGCTCTCCCCCTGACAGAACAAAATCACCAAGGCTTACCTGCTCCAGCCCGTGGGTATCCAAAACTCGTTCATCAACACCTTCATATCGTCCACATAAGATGGTGATTTCCGGGTCAGCCGCCAGTGCCCGCACCCGATCCTGATCAAGCGGTCGCCCTCGCGGCGTCAAATATATCGGCCGGGTTTTCGAACCCGCCGCATCCAGCGCGTTGCCAACCACATCTGCCCGCATGACCATTCCCGGTCCACCACCAAATGGCGAATCGTCGACAGTCGCGTGTTTATCACTGGCGAACTCACGAATATCCATCGTTTCCAACGCCCACAGCCCTTGATCCAAGGCTCTTCCAGCGAGCGAGAATCCCAGAGGCCCTGGGAACATCTCCGGGAACAAGGTCAGCACTTTGGCAGTCCAGCAAGGCGACGTCATTGTACGCTCTCCCCTTTTCCTGGCTCTTGCTCGGGATCGTTTTTTGTCACCGGTTCCAACAAGCCTGGCGGCGGATCGACGACAAGTTTTCCAGCCTCCAAATCCACCCGAGGAACGATGTCGCGGGTAAACGGCACCAAGGTCGTACCGCCACTGCGTTTGCCTATTTCAAGCATTTCGCCAGCGCCAAATTCCTGTACTGAAAGCACCGAGCCAAGCGACTTACCGTCAATGGTTTCAGCCGCAAGACCAACCAGGTCTTCCCAATAGAATTCGTCGTCTGCAGGCGGCGGCAAAACATCACGCGACACATAAAGGCGTGTACCGCGCAACGCTTCCGCAGCGTTACGGTCCATGACCCCTTTTATGCGCACCAGGACCTGTGTCTTGGCCATGCGTTTTGCCTCTAGCTCAAACATGCGATCGCCGTCCTCGTCGGTAACCGGCCCGTAGGCCGCGACATCCATAGGTTCTTCCGTATAACTATTCACCTTGATCAAACCCTGTACACCATGCGCGCCAGCGATACGGCCGACACAGATGCGGTTAGGGGAGTCATCAGGAGACATGTTTGGAAGACCCATGGTTCAGGACTACTCCTCCTTCTTCTCTTCCTCTACAGCAGACTCTTCGGCTGCAGCTTCCTCTGCAGGTGCTTCCTCAGCAAGAGCTTTGTCCGCCGGGGCTTCTTCAGCGGCAGCTTCATCGGCAGGGGTCTCAGCTTCAGCTGCTGCGGCAGCCGCAGCTTCTTCTTCAGCCGCCTGTTTGGCTTCTTCCTGTTCCTTCAACCGTTCCAGGGTTTTGGCGCGTGGCTTGTCCTGCTTGGTCTGCTCACGGCGCACAGGCATCGGAATAATGTCGGCCGCACCCAAGAAACGAGCAACACGGTCGCTGGGCGTTGCGCCATGCGATAACCAATGGCGCACGCGTTCTTCATCGAATTGAATACGGTTGGGGTCTTCACGTTTAAGCATCGGGTTGTAAACGCCGATACGTTCGATAAACCGGCCATCACGTGGGCTACGAGAGTCGGCAACAACAATACGGTAAAAGGGCCGCTTCTTGGCACCGCCCCGGGAAAGTCTGATTTTAAGTGACATTGGCTATGTGGTTCCTTTAGTCCTTGATTGATAGTGAATTCGTTACGTCGTTTCTGTTTAAGTAGCTGTAATTATTATCGATATCGGTCACTGGCCCATCATGCCGGGCAAGCTATGGCGCACCATGCCTTTCTGACCGAGCTTGTTCATACGTTTCATCATCTTGCTCATCTGCTGGAACTGTTTGAGCAATCGATTGACCTCTTGAACTGTTGTTCCGGCACCCGCGGCCACACGACGGCGGCGCGATCCATTAAACAGTTTTGGGTTCTTGCGTTCCTTCGGGGTCATCGAAAAGATGATAGCTTCCTGACGGGCGAGCGCCTTGTCATCAACATTGGCTGCTCCCATCTGCGCCTTAACTTTCTGGGAACCTGGTAGCATACCCATGATGCCCCCCATGCCACCCATTTTACGGACCTGGCTTAACTGTTTGGCAAAATCTTCAAAGTCGAACTGACCCTTCTGGATCTTTGCAGCGAGTTTTTCAGCTTCCTCTTCCTCGACAACTTCTGATGCCTTTTCGACCAAAGTGACAACGTCACCCATGCCAAGAATACGAGAAGCAATACGTTCCGGATGGAACACTTCGAGCGCATCCAACTTTTCACCGTTGCCGAGAAGCTTGATCGGGCAACCGGTAACCGCACGGATCGATAAAGCCGCGCCACCGCGCGCATCACCATCAATCCGGGTTAGAACAATACCAGTAACATGGAGTTTCTGATGGAAGGCTTCCGCCGCATGAACCGCATCCTGCCCCGTCATCGCATCAGCGACAAAAAGTGTCTCAACAGGTTTTGCGATGTCATGAACCGAAGCGGCTTCATTCATCAACTCGTCATCAATATGGAGACGACCAGCGGTATCCAGCAGGACGACGTCGTACCCTTCCTTGCGCGCCGTATCCATTGCCCGCTTGGCAATCATTTCCGGTGTTTCAAATGGAACAATTGGGAGGGTTGTGATACCAGCGTCGGCGCCCAGCACCTGCAACTGCTGCTGCGCAGCAGGACGTCGAACGTCGAGCGACGCCATTAACGCTTTTTTACGAAACTGATCTCTTAAATGAATAGCGACCTTGGCGGTCGATGTGGTTTTACCAGACCCCTGGAGGCCAACCATCATGATAGCCGCTGGTGGCTGAGCCGCGAGATTAATGGCCGCCTGATCTCCGCCGAGCATCTCGGTCAGGTGATCATTAACGATCTTAACCACCATCTGCCCTGGTGTAACGCTTCGCACAACTTCTTCACCAACGGCGCGTTCACGGACCGTACCGATGAAGTCTTTGACTACTGGAAGGGCAACATCGGCTTCAAGCAGCGCGACACGAATTTCACGCAGCGCTGACGTAACATCAGCTTCAGACAGCGCGCCGCGCTTCTTCAGCTTGTCGAAGACGTCAGATAATCGTGTGCTCAGTGTGTCAAACATTGAGTCTCATCAGCAAATTCGTTTCGACGCAAAACGCACCGGTGTGCGAACACTCGCAGACCGATGGTCACCCCTGGGCGAAAAAAGCTGTACTAGCCTTGGGTTGACGGGGAATTTACGCGGCAAATGGAGAAAGTCAAGCAAAAGGCGTACGGTCTGTCCTTGACGACCACAATATGAAAAGAGCCTAATTCATTATATGACTGAACCGTCCATATTTGCCGTTCTGCACCGCACTAAGCGCGTATGGGCAATTTCGTCCATCCATGGCGATGTCGACCGCTTAAACAAGCTGCAAGCCGTAATCGAGGAGAAGTTCCTTCCGGGCGACCGGCTACTCTATCTCGGCAATATATTGGGACGCGGCAAGGCCGTTCACGCAACTGTCGATGCCGTGTTGACGTTTCGGCGCGCCATTCTCAGCCGCCGCAATATATTCACCCATGATATCGTCATGTTACGGGGTGCCCAGGAAGAAATGTGGCAACGGTTAATGCAGCTACAATTTGCGGTCGACCCCTCAGAAGTCCTCGACTGGATGCTCGATCAAGGTATTGGATCAACGCTCGAAGCATATGGTAGCGGTCGGGATGATGCGCAGTCTGCGATCCGGCAGGGCCCGATGGCTATTACACGCTGGACGGCAAAAATCCGAACAGCGTTTCAAGCGGCTGGCCATCAGGAATGGCTCAGCAGCCTCAAACATGCAGCCTATAGCCGTGAAGCAACACTCCTGTTCGTCAATCGCGGGGTTGATCCGGAACGGCCGTTAGATGCGCAAGCAGATGCATTCTGGTGGGGGGCCCGCGCTTTCAACGAGATCGACACCTCCTATAGCGGTTTCGACAAAGTCATCCGTGGTTTTGACCCTGAAGCAAAAGGACTCGTCGAAAAGCCATTTACAATAAGCATTGATGGCGGCTGCGGCCGGGGTGGATCCCTTCTGGCAGCCTGTATCGATATTGACGGATCGGTAATTGAGGCCATCGAAACGTAAGCGGAGGTATCGTCATGCGACTCCCATTTTGGATGATCGTGCTAACGGTTCTTTTTGCGACGCCGGTTGATGCCCAGCAACGGAGACCACCGCCTGGCGATGAGGTTGATTTACAGCTGGTATTGGCAGTTGATGTCTCAGGGAGCGTGGATGAGCAGGAAGCCATCCTGCAACGTAATGGTTATATCTCCGCAATCAGTGACCCAGAAGTCATAAAGGCAATCACCTCCGGCACTTTGGGACGAATTGCCGTTACCTATTTCGAGTGGGCTGGCGATGGTTGGCAGGTCCCCATTACCGACTGGCATATTATCGATGGCTTCAACAGCGCCACCGAGTATGCTGTGCGGCTTCGCAAAGCACCTCCAGGAAGAGGCCCCTGGACCTCTATCTCTGATGCCATTGACCATGGCGTCACACTTATAGAAAACAGCCCATACAAGAGTTTACGGAAGGTCATTGATATTTCAGGCGATGGACCAAATAACACAGGTGGTTTAGTCGTCCCCGCGCGGGATGCGGCGATTGCCAAACGTATTACCATCAACGGACTGCCGATAATCAACGGACGCCTTAATGTCGGACGAACACCAATGCCTAACCTCGATCTGTATTACCGACATTGCGTGATCGGAGGGCCGCGTGCCTTCATGATTGTTGCCAACGGGTTCAATGATTTTGCACGCGCTATAAAACGCAAACTCATTCTGGAAATTGCGGATCAAATACCAGCGACAGGCCCGATTCAATCATCGGCGTTGGCGCAATCAAGAAATCGTTCATCTGGCTTGCGCTGGATACCACCCTGCAACTCTGGAGAAAAAAGATTTCGCGGCATCATTGACGATGAATAATTCGACTACCAGTTTCCTGGTATCGATCACCCCTTGGACCCCTTCAATTCAGTAGACGAAAGGCGGGCTAAGCCCCTATAAGGCGCCTATGACTGATATCGCATTCACAAAAATGCATGGCCTCGGCAATGATTTTGTTGTCATCGACACGCGGAACAACCCCCGCGACCTATCGATGACGCAGGCTCAGGCTATTGCCGACCGTCATACCGGCATTGGGTGCGATCAATTGATTCTCATCGAGCCATCTCCAACCACAGGCCCCCTGCGGAATGCCGATGTTTTTATGCGTATTTATAACGCAGATGGTTCTCAGGTTGATGCCTGCGGCAACGCTACACGATGTGTCGCCGACCTGATCATGGCCGAGAAGGCCCGTTCGAGTGCAAATATTGGAACGGCAGCAGGGCTTTTAACGGCAGAAGAATTTCCCAACGGCATGGTCGCCGTTGATATGGGAAGACCGCGTCTCGACTGGCAGGATATTCCGCTCGCAAGTGAGCAAGACACGCTTCACCTAGACATCGAGAACTGGACGCTCTCAGATCCAACGGCGGTCAGCATGGGCAATCCGCATTGTGTATTTTTTGTCGACGATGCCAATGCTGTGCCCCTGGACGAAGTTGGTCCCATTCTGGAATATCATGAGTTCTTCCCGGAGCACGCTAATATCGGCATCGCCCAGATCAAAAACCCTGGCGCTCTCCGACTGAGAGTTTGGGAGCGTGGCGCTGGCATAACTCAAGCCTGCGGAACCGGTGCCTGTGCAGCGGCGGTCTCGGCACATCGACGCAACCTAACCGGACGCACTGTTCTGGTTGAACTTGATGGCGGGACACTGACAATCGATTGGCGAGCAGACGACCATGTCATCATGATTGGGCCAACAGCGATCAGCTTTACCGGCAGGTTTGATGCCAAATTGATCGGAGGCTAGCTCGATGGCTCAGCCAGAAATTCTTACGTTTGGGTGTCGGCTCAACGCCTATGAATCGGAAATTATCCGTAACCATACGCAAGCCGCCGGTATCGATGACGTGGTTGTCGTTAATACCTGTGCTGTTACAGCGGAAGCTGAGCGGCAAGCACGACAGGCCATCCGCCGAGCCCGTCGATCAAAGCCGGATGCCAGAATCGTCGTAACTGGCTGCGCCGCGCAAATTAATCCTGAGCAATATGGTGCGATGGACGAGGTAGATATCGTTCTCGGCAATGAGGAAAAACTGCACGCCGATAGTTGGTTAGCGCTTGAAAACGGCGAACCCGAAATCCGTGTGAACGACATCATGTCGATCACGGAAACCGCCAATCACCTGATTAGTGGTTTTGAGGAACGCGCCCGCGCATTTGTCCAGGTGCAACAAGGCTGCGATCATCGCTGTACATTTTGTATTATACCCTTTGGTCGAGGCCCCAGCCGGTCAACACCTGTTGGGGAAGTTGTGCGCCAGGTGCGCTCTTTGGTAGAGAACGGTTATAATGAAGTCGTTCTCACCGGTGTCGATCTAACCGATTACGGCAAGGATTTGCCCGGCCACCCATCACTCGGCAACCTATGCCGTCGGCTTTTAATGCAAGTCCCCGATCTGCCGCGACTACGTCTTTCCTCCCTGGACCCGGTTGAAATTGACGATGATCTATTTGGATTGATCGAGACAGAGGCACGGTTACTACCTTATTTTCATCTTAGCCTGCAAGCCGGTGACGACATGGTCCTGAAACGCATGAAACGTCGCCACAATCGCGAAGATGCTATTAAGGTTTGCCAACGAATTCGCGATATGCGTCCCGACGCTACATTTGGCGCCGATCTGATCGCCGGTTTCCCCACCGAAACCGATGAAATGTTCAAGAACTCACTCGCAATCATCGACGAGTGTGACCTTACTCATTTACATGTCTTTCCCTATTCGGAACGCGGCGACACGCCAGCAGCTAAAATGCCCTCTGTTCCGAAAAAGATCAGGCGCGAACGGGCCGCTCGCCTACGTGATGCCGGGACAGCACGGTTAACAGCCCTGTTAAAGACTCGTATAGGAAAAACCACCAGCGTGTTAATCGAAAAAGAGAATATGGGTAGGTGTGAACAATTCCTGCCCGTGCGATTAAGGAACGATGTGGAAGCGGGCAACCTGATCACCTGTAAGATCACCGGCTCCAACGGCGCCCAACTGGATGCGACAATAATATGAGCGAAACGTCAGGTGGCTGGCTATCACGGTTACGCTCCGGACTGAGCCGCACTTCCGAAAAATTAACCAGCGGTATTTCCGCCGCCCTGTCGCGACGAACTCTGGATGCTGCTACGCTTGAAGAACTTGAGGAAGCCCTCATCAGCGCCGACCTCGGTGTCTCGACGGCAACTAAACTGTCCGCCGCTCTAGCAGATGAAAAATTTGATAAAGAGATCAGCGATACCGAGATTCGTGAAGCACTGGCGCGCAATATCGCTGATATTCTGCGTCCCATTGCAACGCCACTTGAGATTAACAGAACCCGCAAACCACACGTCATTTTAGTGGTTGGCGTAAACGGTTCCGGCAAAACGACAACAATTGGTAAGCTTGCTAAAAACTGGAAAAGCGAAGGCAAATCCATCCTTCTGGCGGCGGGGGACACCTTTCGGGCAGCCGCCGTTGAACAGCTGAAGATTTGGGGAGAGAGAACAAGCTGCCCTGTTATCGCCCGAGAAACTGGATCTGACGCGGCCGGGTTAGCCTATGATGCGCTCGAGCAAGCTCAAAAAGACAATGCCGATATTTTAATGATTGATACGGCAGGACGATTGCAGAACCGCGAAGATCTTATGGGCGAATTATCCAAGATCATTCGTGCACTCCGCAAACTCGATCCAGAAGCACCACATAGCTGCCTGCTCGTCCTCGATGCCACCGTTGGTCAAAATGCCCATTCACAGGTCGAAACATTCAAAGAAATGACAGATGTTAGTGGGTTAGTAATGACCAAGCTCGACGGCACAGCCCGTGGTGGTGTCATTGTCGCACTCGCAGAACGGTTCGAACTCCCGGTTCATGCTGTAGGGGTCGGTGAAGGTGAAGATGATCTGCAGCCTTTCGACGCAGATTTTTTCGCTCGCAATCTTTTAGGGCTTAACAGTTAACCCAGAGCCGTTTCTACGGGCAGGACCCCTTTTAAAATATGACGTCAAACAACGACGTCGATAAAACTTCCCCGAGGAAAATTTTGCGCTGGTTGAATTGGCACTTCACGGCTTAAGCCGCTGCCATTTGTCATCTGAGCCAAAGATTGCGGTGCTGCACACTGTAATTGTTGCGTGCCCGACTGCTTTTGTACCTGTTGAGCTTGCTGCGGATTATTCTGGATCGTGCCCGATTGCGCGGCGGATCCGGACACCGTCTGAAA
>Ga0055584_100001225_pt1 | contig 25205 bp, 32 predicted proteins | sample OSDHelmetaG_FD_58716 | JGI IMG/M metagenome (GOLD analysis project Ga0055584, IMG submission 58716) | Pelagic marine sediment microbial communities from the LTER site Helgoland, North Sea, for post-phytoplankton bloom and carbon turnover... | ecosystem: Environmental > Aquatic > Marine >...
AAAAAAAAAGAAGTTTGTTAGACTTCTTTTATTAGTAACATTTAAGACATGTGATTAGTTATAACTCTAGCCACATCTCCTCTCATATTAATAAGAGATTGTATCACTCCACTAGGTACGTTAGAATAGACTAATGTATTCTCCGTAGACTTAGGTGATAGGTATTTAGATAGCTCAGGAATTTCACCAAACGAACTAGATACTTCAAACTGTTCATAGAACTCATACGTCTTAGCATGACAGTTTAACTGGGGATAACTATCACGTGTAGCTCCCGCTTGGATATTTAAGGCAGTCCCATCCCACAACTGTAGACCACAACAAAGAGGGTCTTGGTCCCACGTACCGAACTGTCCATCATTCATATATTTCGTAAATGCTTTAGTTTCCATAGTGTTTCTCCTTACAGCAACCGCCTCTATATTGGATGTGCCGCATATGTGTTTATTTGCCTCATGGAAGGCAACGGGGGTTATATCAGAAGATACGTCTACAATCGCTATAGGTTTTTTATTACGGTTCATTATAATCTCACTTATTATTTAGTTAATTTAATATGTCCAAGGTAGGTTAAACTCACGATATATGTCTTGTAGTCTTCTAAGTGACTTAGGTCCTAAATTAGGTATTCTTCTAAATTTCTCATCGTCGTACGTCATTAAGTCTGTTATAGTTAAAATGTTTTCACTACGAAGACAGTTAAGTAATCTATTATCAGTACTTATACGAGCAAAGATTGATACCTCTTCATCATCACTAACTTTAACCGACGTAACTTTACGATCCGGGTATAACTCGGCACGCAGCTTATTTGTAATCATTTCCTTACTGACGTTAGACTCCAATGCCTTTAGTATCGTTTTTAATGTGTATTTTTCTACAACTAAGAATCGTTCCCAGTTCTCCACAGACTCATCCGCTTTCATTAATAACTTTCCATTTATAGGCAAACGATAATCGCTTGATAATAACTTATCTATGAAATAAGACGATATCTCTAACGAGGCTTTAATGTGTTCTTTATTTCTATAGAGACACTCTTCGCCAGTTTTAACATCTATGGTTCTGAATCTGTTGTTTTGTAGGACTACCGGCTCCTGTGACACGATACATTCGGTACCATCTGGGGCCGTCCAATTAAAGGGTTTAATATTCCTAGTCAACTTACTGACAAATTGTCTTGCATTGACACGTGCAGCCTGACGTACATCATAGGGATCGTTTTTATTGTATGGCCAGACTGTCTTACCAAAGGCCGAACGACTACCAGATATTAGATATATTTCACCGTTAGTACGACTAGCTGTAACTTGATAACGCATTGGTGGGTTAGTTTTCTCTTTCATAATCTTCTCACTTATTATTGTAAAGGGGGCATAGAAAAGAGGATTACTCCTCAACATCTTCTTCTTCCATATCACTGGATAAATCTAACTTTAAAGAGTGTATAGTAGTTACACCCTTTCTAGTTATTCTTACTTCAAAGTCAACCATGTTAGCTCCTAGAAATCTTAGTCCTTTTAGAAATGTTTTAAATGACATAGGGTCACTACATAACTGTTTAGATAGATTGCCACGAGCAGTAGAACGGTCTTTACCACTTGCAGGTATATTGTTAACTGGATTATCTAAAAACTTCTTCATAAGTCTATCGAACGACAACGGTCCAACATTTAAGTCAGCCGATATTTGTCGATACAATCTACTGAGAACGTTCTTAGCTTGAGCGACACTTTGGTATCGCTCAGTTAACATCATCGTCATTCGTTTCTTGTTATTACTCATCTAGTTGTCGTTACCTCTAGCAACGCTCCCGTTATAGTAGACAATTCCAATAGTACTATCTTTAGTTTACGTTCATAATACACTACTCTGTCAGGTCGATGTAAATGGACATCTTTAAGGGCAGTATTTAATTCTGTAATAATGTTACTAAATTTAGACCATAACCAATTTATATTAATCTCATAACCATCGATGGTAGTCAGCCATTCGTCGAACGTGATGGTTATAGGTTTATCTAACATGCTATTAAAAGTTCTATTACTAATAGCTTCCTTATTTCTAACACTAGTGACTGATGTATCAAGGAAGTTTAACAACTCCTCCACACTTCCAAAACGGGTAGTCACGCGATACTGTTGTCCTGCGATAGATGCGTAATTATCTACGTCAATATATATAAAACATTTAGGTATTTGTTCACACATATCAGTAACAGTATTACAGCTATTAAGAGCTACTAATTTATCCAATTTAAAAATACTAGCCCATAAACGCTTTACTGTATACACAAAACCATTTGACATTACACACTCCTACTATGAGACACATTGTTATATCCCAACTTTATAATATATATTCGAAAAACTCACGAATGAGGTTTATATGAGCGACATTATCCCAACTCCTGCAGAAGCAGATACCCGTAGTATTGAAGATAGACTTCTAGAACTTACCCAGAATACCAGATACTCATTAATTAGTCAGTTGACCAAAGGTGGTATTCCTACCTGCAATAAAGATATTAGAGTACTTAACGAAGTACTATCGGCTGCAGATACTACTTCACTAGCTTTGAAGAAGTTAGATGATAATAATTCCAATGCACATTCAGATAGACAAGCCGCATTATTGGCAGCAACTATTATATCTAACGCGGGTGCAGTTAACCCTTTCCAAACAACTACTGTTAAGTTGCCCGCCAATCACACATTAGCCGCAGGTGCAATCGACGGTACTAGTATTACCGAAGAAGAAAAAACTTTAGGTACGTCTGAAGTTACATATAATGAATTTATGGATAAATTCAACGCCGACTAAAGTTCCATAATGCTATAATGTTTTATTCCCACCCAAGTCAAACTAAGATAGCTAAATAAAGTTAACGATGCCGCATCAAAAGGACAATAGTCTTTAAATGCGGTTACGTCTACTTTATGCCCTTTACGGTCAATGACGTCAGGCGTACTATCTTTATTAGCTAAAATTTTAGGTACATATAACTCTACCGATGGCATTGGTTCTTTAATCAATAACTCATGATGAACGTTCATCCATTCATCAAAATTATACATCCATAGTATCTTCCATCGAGCAGTTATAGAAGCTGTAGTCATATGAAGAGTAGGAATATAAATACACTTTATACTAACATGAGTTCCTATTCTAGCGGCCAGCGCTAACAATAGAATATCCTTTTCAGCCACAGATAGTTTATACGGATATAGGTTAACGTCTAAATGTACTAAATCTGCAGTAGGGTTATCTATAGACTCTACATTTACACGGTCGATGACGTTCTTAATAAACGTTATCATATTGGACATATACGAAAACTTTAAAGTCTCTACGTCCCTGTCTTTAAATGCAGCTATATACTCGTCAGATTTTAGGGTGGTGGACAGAGTAGATAAATCATCATGTTTTCGATTATTATAATCGTTACCTAATATCTCATCTACATAACCGTCTCCGAGCTTCGCAACTGTACCAATACGAGTATCTAATAGGGTATCAAGGTCGGTATAGAATGTTTGATTACTCATTACTATTCCCCGAAGTTAATACTATCCATGAACGCTATTAGAATAACTGGTACTAACCAGACGTTATTTTTTAATAGAGTATGGGTCGTTACACTATCGTTTAATGTGGCAGCTACAGCAGCATCAATTGCACGACCAGTTTCATTAGTATACGTTATAGATAAAGAATTAGCTAAACACTCTACCAAATCATCCCATTCGGATGAAGTACAACACTTACCACGCAACTCACTAGTTGCAGATAAAATGAAATCAACGCCATCTTCACTGGCAACCGTACGTATCTTCAACCACAGATTAGTTATATTACTACCATGGGCAATGGAATGTAATCTAATAGTTCTATTGATGTAAATGAATAACGTCATTAGTTCCGTAGGGTCATCCATGTGCGAAAGTGTACTATGTATTTTATCTAACAGAATCGACGATGCGTGACTGATAGTTTCTTTTGTTGTATGTTCCATTGTTAACTCCTAAACTAATGCGTTTTGTAAATGCATACCCTTTAATAGAGTAGACAGTGTTTCGGTTGATTTTACAGTACTACCTAAAGTAGCTATATCGTCTAGAGATGCTCTACCAGTGTCAATGATATCTTTGTTCATTTTATTGAAGGCCACTTCGTCGCCGCCCCGAGTTTTAATTAACTCCTCAATAACCCTATCCATACCTAAACCGAATAGTAGTTGCGTTTCTGGAAACGATAAAGAGCTACCTTTACTAGGACCAGTAGGCTGGTTAGTAAGTTCATCTCTATGGTTGTTATTATCAGGTAGACTAATTTTCTTAGTTAGTAATTGAGACTGACGTTTTAAAGGTAGGGTTACTACCATGTACTTTAATGGCGTCAAATATTCTTTACCAGTTGCAGGGTCCGTTAACCATAACTGCTCATAAAACTCATGACCTAATTTTCTGGCCAGTTTTATATTACGAGTAGTGTCTAACTTACTCTTATTCATATTAGGAATGATTAGAGGGAGTATAGTAGTACCCTCTTCTAATTGTCGCATCAGTAAGTCAAATTCGCGGTCAGACATACCTTTAAACATATCTTCATATAACTTACCATTTTCACTACTAGGTACAATCTGACTTATCTGCTCAATGATAAATTTTTGTGCTGCCTTTCTGTTACCCGCCATGTTATACTCCGTTAATTATTAGTTACACAGGATTAGTTATAAGTCTACAACCATAGACGTTATTGTAAGTCATTTTCAACTGTAAACCACGTAAGACCGTTATCAATACTTTTAATATCACAACTACCCGGTAGTGTTATAGTCCATAGACCATCGCTGTCGGTAGTAATTGAAACGCCATCTAAATTCATCAACTTAGATTCTATAATATCGTAAGGTAGAGTAACCCAAGTATTTCCATTATCAATAGTACGTGATATATAACCACCTACAGTTACCTTTACACCTACACCATTACCATCGTGTGAAATATATAGTTGTGGACCCGAACCTAAGTTACGTCGCTTCACCCTATACTTACGTATCAGTAAAGTAAAGTAACATATATATACTACGTTACTACATGCATATAAAGTTACGAACATTAGTAATTGATGACTACCATCAAACAAATCCGATATACTTAGATGTCTCCCATAGGTAAATAATATTATTATTGCCACTATAATAGAACCGATGTGACACCAACGTTGATTTTCTAAATTCATACTCTTTTCCTATAACCAATTACTAATTACGTCCCTTAGAGGAACTGCACGTCTAACATTACCTATATACTGGTCATGTACTACATAGATATCCCATACGTTTTTATTATCTACATATAACTCTACCCACTGTTGGTTAATAGAATCGAAGACATTTATGTGATACATAGTAGGGTCAGGTACTATGTATACCGTACTATTCATTTTAAATAAACATTCCAGCGTAATCGGGTAGTTCCAACCTTTAGCCACTTTAATCGAATGCCAATTACGATTACCCTCCATTATAAATGTACGAGTAACTAACGCTCTAATAATTTCGTTATATGCAATAATAGCGGCAGAGAAGATTTGTATGTTACACAGTGCTATGAGCCACCCATAACCTAAATTGAACCGAATGAATATTTCAGGTACAGCTACAGTAATAGTAGTTAATGTTGCGGACACTATAAACAATACTCGATACCACGTTAGTCTGAACATAGCTACCTCCAAAATCTAAAGTTGTTAAGTTTCTGAATACGACGAAACCATTTACGATATACTTTAGCTTCTTTAATAGTCTCCATGATATCTACCAACGCTTCATGTTTATAAGTTTTATGCTTTACCCCATCCATACACGGTGCCCACAATCTACGTAGAATATCAATACCAGATAAATCTACCTGACGGTAATGTACATATTCATTCAGTATGGGCATCTGACACATTATGTAATCGCGGTCAAAGTGAAATGAATTACCTAACAATATTCCACCAGTCCGATTTCTACGATGATATTCTTCTATACCGCAGGCTTTCATAGTTCTAATTATACGACTCTCAACTTCCTGTAAGGATAGGTCGCTACTCAAACACTTATCAAATAAACCAGATTTAATATGCGTATCTTTAGCCCATTCACTCATGCCATTTAAAGTTTCAAAAGTGTGCGATACTACAAACGTAGTCGGAGGGATTAGATAGTTTAAATCGCTATCCACTACGGCCATGGCCGCTTCTAATATAGGATAGTCCTTCATACCCAACTTACCATCTTCAATAGGGCCGTTTAACCCTCCTGTTTCTAAGTCAAATACAATGAGCGCACTTCCATCTATACTCTGTCTAGCCTGCTTTAAATACTCTTCGAAATCATACGAGGTCGTCATTACACACTTTTCCTTTATCATACAGAATGAGGGAATCTACCGCTACCGAAAAGAATACTAGTACAACAAAAAGACTTCCGCCCATTAGCATTAGTAATATTTCCGATAGAGTAATTATAATAATTAATAAGATACTAAATATTTCTTTAACTATCGACATCAAACTGTCCTTTAGTAGACCAGAACGATAATAACATATCTTCGTTGATTGAGCAGTTACAAAGACGGGCTATAGCATACACTATTAGTACTACTAGTATCGGACCTATTAATACTAAACCAGTCAGTACCAACGCTACCATTAGTATTAATAGTAATAGTACGACTACGATAGATAGGGATACTGTAGTAATTAATATTATTATTTTATCAGTTACAGACGACGCTTTAAAGGCCGCTATTTGTTTTGCATTATACATGTTATTTCCTAGTAGTTTTAATAGTATAAGTTTGTGTACATTTGATTGCAGTTCTATATATTTCAAGACCTGTTTCAGTTGTACGAATTTCCATAGCAGGTCTACTCCACTTACCTAACGCTACATGATATACGTAGTCTAAGGTGTCAGTTAGGATATGGTCCGTTATTACCATGCTACCTAACGTCCACAACGCATTGACTGCACATTTACATACGGGACCTTCCGTCCATTCGCGACCCGGTGATAAATTAGGTGAGTCCAGCGTGGTTACATTTGTTATCTTCACGATTAACTACTCCCGGTTAGGTAAGCGGTGTTCTCTAATAACGGGCATGACTTCAGTCTTAAAATAAGTCATCCAGCTAGTTACAGATAAATCATCGTCTAGACAAGTACGAGCATCTATAGTAGATACTGATAGAGAGGATAGTTGAATACGCCAAAAGTTATTAGCGTCTGCAATTTGTTCTTGGTCGGTTTGTCCGGATACTTCTACGTACATATCCTCGAACCGATTAGCTGTGTCTTGGTCGATATGTTTTAACATGTCGACGATAATAGATTTTAACATTTCTAACTCCTACGTAGATGACTTCAATTTAACGTCATACGTTCTATAAATTTAATTTGTGGTTTATCAATTAGTAGATAAGTACTCTAGTTGGTAACTTGGCTTTCTTAGCTATGTCTAACATGTGTTTACTCCCAAGACTCTTTAGATTCCAACAGAGTGCAAGACGATTTGCGTAAACAGACATTTCAACGTTACGTAGATAACCAGCATGTTTTCCTATAGACCAGTCAGCAGGGAAACGCTTAATACTGTAACCACGCTCCTCAGCATAGCGTTCCCCTAGTACGTCCGCACCCTTGGCAGTACCAGAGACTATCTCTATCTCATTTTTAGGCTTACCTAATAGTAATCTATCCATGAAGAGGCAGAGGGCATGGTAGTTATTAAACGTTCTGCCCCCAGCAATTATTATTCTATACTTCTTCAAAGGAGGGTTAGGGATGTCCGCAATTATAGTACCTGATAAAAAACTATCTCTAGGTACTTCAACCGCTACTTTACCTTTGTAATGTTTAGTACCGTAATAATCCTCGTTACGTTCTATCCAGAATACCTCCTTTTCAGAAAATACATACTCAGGGTCTTTGGCTATTAGACTAACAGCCTCGGCAGTTAGACGTACGTTATTAACTCGTTTAGTTTCATTAAATTTAGTAACCATGACCGTATGATTACCGGTAAATAACATATCGTCCATAAACGACCCCCTAGACGGTAACTGTTAACTTCTTCATCCAGTAAGGATGGTAGGTTCCAGCACGCATATTTAATAAATCCATAGTGCTAAGGAAGTTTAATGGATGCTGTTGTTCCTTAAACGTCCAATAGCCGCGTGTATTAAGTAATACGTCCCAATCATAGCCTTTAGCTTTAAGGTCTTCAAATAGTTCTTTAGGCGTACACAATAGCCCTTCTGGTAAATTCTTCCACAGTGTAGTAATCTGACACAGTTCAGAAGTTATTTCAATAGCACGTTGTAGTAGCTGGTCGTTGGCAATTTTATTACGAATGGTAGTTCTATTTAAAACAACGTCAGGACGAAGTTCCATACAGAAGTTCTGGTCATTACCACCTAAACCAAACTTACGTTCTTTACAGTAGTTATATTCAGTTAAACCAACTAACATACCTTCGGATTGCGAAACGATAATGTTAAAGGGTAATCCAGATACACCTGACTTAGAACGTAGTGCTTGTACAGTTACCTGTTGTAAATCAGTATCACCTACTTGACGGTCATTCTTACCACGTGGCCATAATGGAGTTTTATCTGTTTTGTTTTGCTTAACCGTTGCACCAGAACACTGATATAGTACGTTAGTTAAAAAGGAAAAGTTCTTAGGTACACGTTTGAAAATAGTTTTCTGTTTCATGAACCCTAAACGTTTCTGTGGAGGAGCGTATGGGTCTAGTTGAATCTCATCATCTAGATGGGCAGTCATTATCATAAATAAACTATTACGAGATGTAATGCCGGGTAACTCAGCTATCATTTGAGACTTCGCAGCAGAGGCTTTCATAGCTTCCATGTTACGGCCAGACTCACCGATTTCATTTTTCTCTATCATGCCATCTACCGCGTCGATAGGCATTTGCGACATCGAATCTATTTCAGCCAAGGTAGGTTTAGGCATTTTAATAACTTCACCCTTAGTATTAATGAATGGTGTAGTAACCTGTAAGTCCTTCTTATTAGCCATTTTAGTTTTCAAGAACGACTTAAGGGCTTCGAACCATTTATTACCAGACATTACGGTATCGGTAATATGTACCACACCCTCTTCATCTAAGTCACGGTCAGTAAGATATAGAAACGATTTAGATATCTGTTCCATACGTGCAGGAGTCAGAGAGTTCTCTGTGTCGTATATTAACCCAAGTTCAACGAAGTATCGATTAATAATAGAAAGGGTAAAGAAATGCGATACAGTGGACTTGTACGTATTACCTCTACCACACACACCGATAATATGTGAGTAGCCTGCGGATAAAATAGATTCCCCGTGTTCACCAGTATAATAGGTGCCAGTTGGAATGTCAAAGAGACAACCTACGTTCATGGTAGGTCGAAGCTTAGCTACTTTAGTAAAGAAATCATTAGGGTTAGTCATTAGGACTGGCCTCTCATTATTTAAGAATAGGTTATTATTACAAAAGATTTATCTATTCTGTTTAATTTTATGTCTATAAACACAATTCTTGGAGTAAACCTTATGTCACTATTTATAACGCCTGCGTGGAATCACACCTTAGCTTTAATTAGCGTAGAGGCTGTATCTACACAAACAACAAATTCACCGGGCGATATAAGTCGTCTACCACTTTTCATTTCACGCTTCCTTTCAGATATAGAAAAGATATTTGATAAAAATACTTACGTCGCTGATAAAACGGCTATGATTACTAAGTTCGATAAAGTACTTAGAGACAACAAATATGTATCTCTAACAGGTATAGAGATGTTTAGACCTACTGGTCTACAAGTACCATATATCGAATATGTGAAGGTATTAGAGTTGTGGCATCGAGAATTAATTGATGTAGAAGAACGTTTATTAGCGCCATTAAGTAAGTGGGTAGCGTCTATGTTAGGTGACCCTAGTAAATTAAAACATCTTACTAGTATAGATAAGTTTGATTTAATTGACGAAGTTGCTTTAGTGACCGCCATGCGTGGAACTGTTGCCGAAAAGGACCGTGGTACTTCAACGTCTTACGGACAATTAATTCAACGTAATAGTGATTGGAATATAGTGACCGCTACTGTTAATGAAATGTATAAAGAATATTTAGCTAGTACTCCAGCTAATATACATAAAACTATCACCGGCATTTCGGAGAACATCAATTTATTACTCACTCGCATTAATGAAAATCCATCGACCTATACAGTATCTGGTAGTGTAGTTAATACGCTAGCTAAAGTATTACATCGCATTGGTAGAGAAGTGGAGTTATATGGCGTACACGGATATAACTTAAAGGTCATGGTAAATAACTTAGACCAAAACCATACTCGTTTAAACGAAATTCTAAAGTAGTAACGGCATAAAGAAAGAGAGTAGTTCCTAGGAACTACTCTCCTATGCGGACTAACCCATAGCTTGAACTGTAGTGAGTCTCAGCATCGATTGTATTAACTTAAAGACCAACATGATATCATTGGTCTGGTCGGTAATATTATCGTACTGTAACCAAAACGGCGTCGCTGCTAATATAGTATCTAAGGTCAGTTGGTTGTGAACCACTGCGTTTCTATCAATATCACCTAAAGCGGTGTCTCCCCAAATCTTATTAGTAAATAAGGCGGGTAAATCGAAACTTCCTACATTAGGCGTTAAACCGTCCACCTTTTCGTGTAACTGAGCGTAGTTGTATTTAGTATGACATCGGTCTGCTAAATGCGTGTACAGCGTAGTTATGAAAAAGAGCCGTCTTAACTTCGTTGGTGTAATGGCGCGTATAAACGAATTCTTAACGGGTAGGGTTTTGACGAGTAACATAAAGATACTCCTTGGTTGATTAAATGACTCGTAGATTAGAGTGTGCTGCTGCCCATATACCTATACCCCCATCACATTTGATGATAGACGCGCATCTAAAACCATGCTTAGATTCGGGCCAAGTCATAACAAATACTTTAGGGTTAAGTTTAGAAATACCGGACAAAGCATTTCTAGTAGGTAAATCTACGCCTAGTGTCATGCAGATAGAAATGTCCTTTTCTATTCCATCAGCACTATACTTTATAGGTACGTCGATTGATTTAGTACTAACTGATATCGCTTTATTAAAAGTCGTTTTAGCATTGACTTTAATAGGCGTATCATATAATAGCTCAGTCACGTCGGTGACTACATACCCATCACCTAGGTTGTCGTGTCTAAATTCATTTAACTGAATCTCCAATAACGCTAAAGTATCTATTAAGTTAAATACTAACCGAGGAGGCTTACATTCAATAGTTAACGGTAACTCATCTACATTTTCTATATCACGTGTATTACCAGTACCGCCCAATTCTCCTCTACTTTTAGGTCTAGGTTTTAGGTGTAGAAATGCGTTATCTTTAACATCGTTAAATACCCTACCGTTAAAGATATTATCTAGACGTCCAATGAAGATACTAGTTTCTTTATTAGCAACCAATATATTCTGATAAGTTCTAATTGATTCTAATACAGGTTCAGGTTCATCTAGAATAACTACAGAATGTATAGTGTCGGAAATCTTCTTACCTATCAATTCATCCAACTTACCATGACTACCGCAATGATATACGTATTTACCATCTTCGGTTAAAATGGAGGCATCCGGGTGAGATGCAAAATACCATCTAGGTGCGGATAGTAGTTTATGATACGGAGGTGTTTTAAACGTATTATGTTTATTAACAGGGGATTCTAAAAGAAAGCGTGTATGCTCTCCCTTCTGTCCACCTATAATACCCATAGAAGCTCCACGGTCAGCAAATTCATTACCTTTATTACCAGAGTGACCCTTTACCCATTCCCATTTAACTTTGCCTTCATAGTCGTTTACAGTAGATATGAGTTCTTGCCAATAACTTTTATTCCTTACAGGTTCCCCATCACGTTTCACCCAGCCACGTTTAATCCAACCCGGTACATATTTAGTAAAACTATCTAATACATACTTACTATCAGTTTTAATAGTAACCACTTCTACATTTTTAGCTGCAGCTAATTTAACCCCTTCCGTGGCAGCCACTAGCTCAGCAACGTTATTGGTGGCAATGTGCTCGTCACTACCCTCAGCCTTTAGTATAATACTGCCCCAACTATCGTAAACAGTACCGCCTATATTACCGTGGATTCCCCAGCCTCCAATACCGGGATTTGGTTTAGCACCACCATCCGAAAATATCGTAGCCTCTTTTACGGATTTAACTTTATCTTTTTCTTCTACTTTTTTATCTGACATGGTTTGCCCCAGAGATTAAATTATTACAATACATTATACTACTCTGTAATCTGTTACAGACTACGGCATAAAGGGCGTCCGGTGGGACGCCCGTATATTATACTATTCACATAGTTTATTGTATTCACGTATACTTTCTTCAAATAGTTTAGTAATAACGTCGGTATGTCGTTTTAACGCACTATTGTATCGTAACTGTAAATTCCATAACTCTGATTTAGTTACATGTTCAGGTATGGTAGGTTTTACTGGAAACGGAGGTAGGGTAGGTATTATGAATTCACCAGCATCACAGCTAGTCGTCTCTATATCAAACCTGTCTTCTAAGTATACTGTAAGGTCATCTATATAAACTGATATATAACTGTTATAGTGTCGAAGGTCATTCATATATGGAATTAACGTACTGGTATATGTAGTCTCTCCATCAAAACCTATATAATCATTTTTATTCGGAGGAGGTAATAACTCTCCCGGTACTTCCGTCCTTATGAACTCGAATACCGGTCTAGGAATAGGCTCCTTATGGTCTACTGGTGGAGATGGTGCTGGTACTGCAGTACAGCCTAGCAGTGTCATAGCCGACACAAACAATAACTTTTTCACAAGTCATATACCTCTATAGTCTTTTAACATCTTAGCCATTTCCTCATCAGCCTGTACTACGGGTGGTTTGACTACCGTTTTTTTCAAAGCAGCGGCTAACTGTAGTTTAGTCGAGGCTAAAGCGCCTTTCAATTCACGCAATTCATAATTCAACGTATCGTGGAGTTTTTCATATTCCTTAATCTCCGCGACATACGCATCATTAAGTTTTTGTATTCTATCAAAACGCTTAACGCGTTCAGCTAATAACGCCTTCTCAGTAGCTAAGGCTATGTTAGCTTTAGCGCGAACTTGCATCTCGGTATAGATGTCCGCTCCCACATAAACCGTTCCCACCCAAACTACTACTATCAATGACAATAGGGTGGTGTTTTTACTTTTAGACTTCCCTTTGTTATCGAACATAGTTATAAGGAAGGGAAGGAATTGTGGCAAAGCTCTTAAAAAAGAGACTAACATTATGTACCTCCATTTTAATTTAAACACAGATATAGGGGTTTAAAGCGATGATTACCATAAAGGGTTTCGTTACTATAAACAGTAAAGTAAACAATATAGAAAATAGCGTTTCTCCTATTGGAGAATTATCACCCAAGAGTAATAGTTACAGTATGGATAGAGGTGATTTTACGCACGTAGACTACCCTTCAGTACGACTAACTACATTCTCTACCTTAGATGAAACGGGTAAGGAAACAACATTATCACAAGACTTTTTTAACCATGCTTTAAAAATTGCTAGCTGGATTAATTCTATATCTACCACGGGTGAAATAACCTCAGATGTACAATCGCTAGTAACTGCAATTAGAACATCAGTCCATAATATTGCTGACGCTTTAGAGGTTGACGAAATAGTTGTTGATAATGGTACGTATATGCCTACCTACATTCAGTGGGTTTTCAATGGCGTGACATTTAAACTATGGTTCACTAACGACGCATTTGAAGCGCAGTATGACGAGTCTGAATTTAAAGTTATTGCACCTATGGCAACGCTAAATGATTTCCATAGACCATACTCGGAAGTATTCCATTTAGTAGACAGTAGTGTAACGGTCATGTTACCTCGTGTCAACGATATTTCCGAAGAGTCACCGTATACCAAACTACAGTCGGTTGATGTGGAATGGGTAGACGTAGCCACTGCAATGAAATCTACTACTACATGGTTAGTGGCAATTTATGGCGAGGCTGGTAATAATCCAGATTCAATTAGAAATGCCCTAGTAGATTATATCTTAGAAAACAGCGACTTTACAGAAGCTGAATGGTATAATGTTTTCCCGCTATTGTTTAGACCTACCGAATTTGTTATTGTACCCGCATGGCATCGCTACAGTATGCCTGACGTAAGTGGAACTGCTGGAAATTATTCTCCTACTATTCCATATCGCGATATGTTGCCCATGATAACACAACCCACTATTAACTACGACGCTGAACATCGTTTAGAAAACATGACATGTACTACTGCGGTTTATAAATCATTAGGTTTAGTATCTGTTGGTAACATAGGTAATGCTGATGGTATATTTAGTTTAGATGAGAAATTTAAAGATTATCTAATTCGTGAATCGGATGCCGTAGACTATAATGAAATAAATCCAGTTACACAAAACTGGATGTACTTACTTCACCGTATGTTAATTATAGCAGAAACCATGGATGTCTATACGCCGTTGGAATCTGGCTTTAGTAGACTACGACGTAATGACGTAACCTTCTTAGTATCCAAATATTTAGATGTAAATTATCTGGTGGTTACCAAAGAAAGTTTTAAGGATTATTTCAATGAAGATACTGACACCGTCTCTTAATACAGCAGGGGCCTTTAAATTGAAGGCTCCGTGGGATACTATTCCTAATACCGAATATGTGTGCACGGCCATTGCTACCATTCCAAGTTTACTGGAACAGGAAGTGGATGTATTGAAAACTATTTATAAGCCAATGACTTTAACAGAGGCTGATTATTTAGAGGACGTATCTAATAACGTACCTATCTTAACCCTAACTTCTGCAACGGCACCTACGATTAAAGTACCAAGTAGTTATTTGTTAGAGTATCCTGATATCAGTATAATTCCATATAGTCATATAGTCCTATCCGTATCGTTAGGCGCTATCGCCGATAGTACTAATTTGGAGCATGTTAAAGATGTCATAGGTGTAGAAGTTGAATCTACGTTCGGTATTACTCCTAACGTGTTAGTTCATCGTGCACCTAGTACAGGGACCATTACACCAGAACAACATGCCAATATAGAAACTAATAGACTGGCAGCGGTAACTACCACCACCACTGACCGAGCTAGAGTACTTGAATTAACTGATATTGTAACTGAGCAACGCACGTATATTAAGTTATTAGAAGACGCTATTATAAATAACGCATAAGAAAGAGGAGTCCTAGGACTCCTCATTTATGCCGATTTTAGTGTCCGTAGTTGAATCCGAACCAGAACATATTTCCAGTTATGGCATTGATACCTAATTTATCTATAGATGCACAACAACCATCGTCTACTGCAGCAGAATAGTTAGGACTCCAACACTCTTTACTTTCAGTACGTTCCAGTCTAAAGTTGTCTACGCACCCATCGTTAACCCCTTGATATAGTTTACCCAATTGATTACATAGCCAGTAGTAGTCGTTTAAGTTATCTACAATCGGTTCGACGTATGTTCCATATATCTTACTATTAAACGTTTGTCTAGTAATATCAAGTTTCTTTGGAGGTTCTTCTAACTTAACTATTTTAACATTAACTTCTTTAGTGCCATCAGGTGTCTCTATATCAAAAGACTTAATACCCATTACACGGGCAACGGGCTGTTCACTGTGTTCCATAATTTTCTCCAACTTATTTAAATAGGCGCACCAGAGCGACTACCCGCATGTGCATTTCCTGTAGTGATGGTATCTCCAGTAAACGTTACTAGTGGTACGTCAAAAAGTATTGCGACGCCTGCTTTGAAAGTCATCATGTTAGCAACTGTATACGTTAGACTGTCAGGTGCAAATGCCGTTAAGTTCATTTTATCTAACTTAGTCCAAGTACCATCGTGGTTATGGCACTCTATCACGGTATCTTTAGAATTTAACTGTATGTAATTATCTTTATCATCGGTGATGGTGACGTGTGAATTCTTAGCATCTACTTGGATGGTGTATAAGAAATCTTCTTTATCGTTCTTAGACGTCTTTAAAGTAATGTGTTTTTTATGAGTACTAACTTCTAGTGTATAACAGTTATCTATATTTAACTCTATATCCTTACCATTATCAGACTCATCACTCCACGCATATATTACAGTTTCCAATCGACGAAGGTTATCGTTACGTCCCATAGAAGTCCAGTAATATTTGTCAGTGTCGCCATATTGATAAATTAGTACCTGTTCACCGCGACGAACATCAGGAGACGTTATGCGGTTAGTAGATAGAGAAAACCATTCCGCAGTGATAGTCTGGTCAATAGATACTTTAACCTGATACTCTTTACCTAAATGGTCTAACCCTTTTGAATAAAGGTCTTCAGGTTTATATTCTATCTCACCGTCCATCATAGGTACGAACTCGATAGGCGTAACTTCTATTTCATTAGAAGACATTTCTTTATTGATAGCAACTCTACCAATTGAATATATACGTAACTTACTCTGGTCCACAGTAAAATCCTTACTTTTAGTTATCACTATAACATAAATTAACTAATGTATAAGTTTAGTGATAAATTACATCCCTGAGTAATAATCTGAGATAAACTAAAGGATGGCCATAGATGAGAATTTTAAGTCTACATTTAACGAACTATAAACGATTTCTATTAACAGGTATTAAAGAGATTACTCTAGATACAGAATCGTTACTACAACTAATACTTGGTACCAATGGTTCAGGTAAATCGTCTCTACTAGCAGAGGCTACTCCGTTACCAGCAAACGGAAATGACTACGAGTCAGGTGGAATTAAAATAATCGTACTAGAACACAGAGGTTCAACTTACACATTACGTTCGGATATAGCTCGACTATCTAAACACAGCTTTATTAAGGATGATGGGGAGAATCTAAATCCGGGTGGAACTAGTACAGTACAGCGAGAGTTGATTGTACAAGAATTAGGCTTCACTGTACAACTACAAGATTTATTAACGGGTAAGACTACATTCTGTAGTATGTCTCCTGCAAAACGACGGGAATGGATTACTAGCCTTAGTTCGGTAGACTTAACTTACGCTACTGGAGTATTCCAGTCTATGAGAAGTTCTGTACGTGACGTACAAGGAGCCATGCGGTTAAATAAGGAACGTTTAGTACGTGAGTCTAGTAAGTTATTAGATTTAGAAAAGATAACAGAATTACAGACTAGGGCGACTCGATTAAACGAAGATTTAGTTATACTAACTGAAAACAAAGAACACAATATCCCGTCGGTTACAGAAATAGAAAATCGTATCAGAAGCGACTCTAAAGAATTAATTGATATAACTACCAGATTGTTGACTACTGCCACGACCTATTCTCCAGACATTGCTATAAAAAACTTTGATGATTTAGAGGACGCTATTAACGTACTATTCGGCGATGAACATAGATATCGTGCATTGATAGAGTCTAACAGTGATGAGTTACTAAACATCAATAATGTAATATCATCTATGATTGAATCGGGTGCAATGGATTTAGAGGGACTACATAAACGCATAGGTACTCTTTATGAACAACGTGCTACCTGTGATAGTAGTTCAGAACAGTTTACCTTTAACGGCGATTTAGATATTACGTTGGCAGACACCGATAGTGTGTGGGAGACTTTAAATAACCTAGTGTTATCCATTCCACTAAACGTCCGACCTGACTTTGATAATGAAAGGTACAACTCCGCTAAAGGTAACATAGTTGCAGGCGATACGTTCTTAAATAAAATAAATAACGTTATTACTAAAGTACAAAATAGAATTGAACTAATTAACTCTAGCATAGATAGTGAGTGTCCTAGTTGTAAGTATGTATGGAAACCGGGCGTAAGTGATAACGAACTTCGTAACCTTCAAGCCTCTTTAGATGAACACTTATCTAAGAAGGACGAGATGGTTACAAAACTTAAGGTCGAGAAGGAGATAGTCGAACAGTTCGATGTTTATACCGGCTACCTGAGACGTTTCCGTTCTATAGTTGAATCATATCCGCGTTTAGATGCACTGTGGAATGAAGTAATTAAACAGAAGTACTTAGATACGACTCCTACTATAATTATGGAAACGCATTCATTGTGGAAACGTGCAGTATTGAATGCTAAGTGTTTAGCTGAGTTAGACCAAGAGATTAAAGAGGTAGAACAATCTATTAATCATTTGGGTAGTTTAGAAACTACTGATGTCAGCGGTTTCCAGTCTAGAAAGATTGAGTTAGAAAATATCATAGAAGATAATACCCTATCATTAGAACGTACCGTTTCGTCATTAAAGTATTTAAAAGTATACAAAAATAACATGCGTAACTATGTGGACGTGGTTGACAGATGTTCTATACTCACTACTAACATTGAGAGGCAACGAGACCTACTTATAAGGGCATATCGTCAAGAGATGATAGAAGTTACTATCAACAAGACGCAAAGCTCACTAGCGGTCTTACAGACATCCTTAAATGAAAAGGATACACTGGCGGGAATAGTTAACGATTTGAAGTATTCGGTAACTACACTAGAAACTGACTTTGAGGCATGGTCTATACTTGGCGACATACTTTCACCATCTAACGGTATTATTGCTGAACAGATGATTGGGTTTATCGATTGTATGACTAGTCAGATGAATGATGTTATTGAAAAGATATGGGAATATGATTTACAGATACTTTCATGTAGTAATGATGCGGGGGAGTTAGACTATAAGTTTCCTCTGTTAGTTAAGAATAAGAATAATGTAGTAAAGGATATATCTAATGGCAGTACTGCTCAACAGGATATAGTTAATTTTGCATTTACCATGATGGTAATGTTTTATAAAGACTTACAAGACTATCCATTGTACCTAGATGAGACTGGCGCATCTTTTGATACGGCACATCGTTTTAACTTGATGAGATATGTAAAACATTTATTAGACACCAATCAATGTAGTCAGATATATCTAGTTAACCATTACAGCTCAGAAATAGGCGGTATATCAAACGCAGACGTATGTGTTTTAGACCCTACGAATATAACCGTGCCTAGTGCATATAACCAACACGTAACAATTATATACGGGATAGGAAATGGAAACAAATAAATGTACACCAACTTCAAATACTAGTCAAGTAACTGCTACTAATTTATCGATAACCTCCAGTTCAATAGATAATCGTTGTAATAGAACCAACTCTAATATAGTTAAGTTGCGCGAACGTCCCGACTCTATGTCGAGATATAAAGTGTTAGTAGGTATCTCAGGTACTAGTCAAATAACCGGTGACTTACAAAATGAGATTATTAATATTAACTATGATTTCAATGTAACCGATACGCTAACGCCTAAAATGGGGAACTTATTGACATTGGTACTGTATGAGTTATTAGGATATAATCTAACTAACCTTGAATTAAACGTACGCATAGCTACACGCGGTCAGTCTATAGATACTAACGTAACTCCAGAATATTATCTAACAAAGAGTACTCAGTTTGTAGGTATAGAAATTAGTCAAGCGGTAAATACGTATCTATCTATTAACCACTCATTTGATAGTATAGAAAATGTTAGATTACGTAGACAAGGAATTAGACCATTAGAACTTCTAGCTCCCATGCGTGACGATATCTTAGTGGCACTTTACTACGCCGTAAGAATTTTAGATAACATGACCGACCTTCCCAATGTAGGAGATTATGGTAGGGACGGTTACCTCCCTTTAGAATCCGGGAGAGTTGGAACTGACCAACTATTAACTCGTATAGATGAAATAATGACTAGTAATCATACATTATAACCGACATAAGAAAGAGAGCATTCTAAGAATGCTCTCTTTTATGCCCTAAAGGACATATATGGTTTTCAGGTAAACGATGTCAGGGGAATAGGGGTTTAATGTAGATACCGTTTCGTCTACCCGTACCATACTATCTGGATCGCCTACCGTATCTATATTCCAGTTACGGGGTTCAGGGGCAGTGGTAGTTATTACTACTTTCTCATCATCAGTAAACCAACTATATTCAGCTAGTGTTCCATCATGTCGTAATACTAGACCCGTCGGTGTAGTATCACTAATATACTTTCCCTGTAACTTAGCGCTCTCTAATATACAGGTATCTACACATATATCGACCGCATCAACTAACACGATAAAGCTATGTTTATTTTCAGCTAACCCCCTAATACTTTCATCACTAGCAATAACGGATGGTAATAGCGCCACACTACTCCCTCCAGTCATTGGTATTTCAGAATAATCTAAGAGTTCTCTAGCCACTAATGCGCGTTGGGCTAATGGATAATCTTTTATGTTAACGGATAACGTATCGTCGTTAAGTTGACTATATGCATCGTCCAAAACATGTAGTATACCGCCCAATACTAATAACGGAGTTTTATCACTAAAACTAACGTTAGTTTTGATATACATTCTTTCACGTACATTATAGTTACTAGACAAAATCATATCGTCTGTAATAGGTATTATTTCCAACTTACCTAAAGCGCGAAAATCTAACATACCTAAGTTGGTGTCGTTAACTATAAGAGAGTTGCGATTACCGTCTAATAGATATAATCCATGTTCGCGTACAACTGCAGGATGGATAAAGCCGTTAACGGTAAATAGAAAACTCTCACCTAAAGTAGCATAGTCGACCCCTTCTTTAGTTAGAATTAGGTCAGTGCATTTCTCTCTAGATAATTTGACGTCAGGATGATGGGTTATGTTTGTATGATTTACAGCATAACCTGCATTCAAAACGTTATAGTATTTTACAGTTTTAATGTTATCCAAAGAACTAACTTCGATGGCAGTCGGTAGAGTTATATTACCGATGGAAGTTAACCAGTCGGATATGGTTAGTTGGAGATGTGCGGTTTGCACTTTGACGTCACTTAATAGTAATTCCATAGTACCCGTAATAGCAGGGTTAGATAATTCTATTCTAAGTTCGTCGTATAGGGAATGTAGTTGAGATAGGGTTATAGTGGAGGTATCTACTTCCTCCCAAGCCTGTTCTCTTCTACCTAGAGCTTTTACTAGAACGTACATTATATTTATCCTCTTATCAACGTATCATAGTTTAAGAGTCTAAAATTAATAATATGTACTTGATTTTTTATTTTACATACTAGTTTGGAGTTATCATGCCAGCTGAAGAATACCGTTACCCCTACGATCCGACGGGCAATAGTCCTGACAATCTAGTGGAAAATGAACTCCATACTCTCACCACAGAGAATGGAGATAATTATAAATTTATAGTTCCACTTAACGCCCCATATTTCAAAGATACTTTGGTGGTTACTCATCCTAGTACTAGTAGAATTTTGACGGCGGGAGTAGACTATATTCACACTCACGAATATATTTCAGCTAAACATGATTTAGGTGAATGTATAAACGGGAGTATAACCTTTTTAAATAAAACGATTAGTGGTACTATTTATTTAAATTACCAAACTTTAGGCGGTGCTCACCTATACGACACCGAGAACCTGCTAGTAGAACTAAGTGCATTATTACTTACCCCAGACTTACGTACGTGGGAAGACGTAAGTATGATACCTGATGTTTTTACTCCGCAACAACATGTAGTTTTCTCAAGCGATTTAGTTGGCATGAGTGATGTAGTTGAGGAACTGAAACGACTCAGACTTAGTATCACTGGTTTTGGTGAAGCGTACCACGTACACGAAATGGCGCAGATTAACGGTCTGTTAATTAAGTTAGCTCAGTTAACTTCAAATGCAGGAAATCATAAACTAGCTCCTAGTAATGGATATACCGTTTTAAATCATACTGGTTCTATAGGAATTGTATTACCTCAATTTGCCGTAGATACTAGAGTATTGGTTAAATTTGAAATACTATCTGAAAATGAACCTGCCCAATTTGAAGTTAGTGGACTTGTACGTTCTAAGTTCGATAGTCAACCTAACGATACGTGGAAAGAAGCTCGTACTAGATTTGTGGGTCACGACTTCACTAGAAAATCAAACCTGACATATAACGATGAGAACCATCCTGTTATACTGCTAGGTAAAAATTTTCTATGGACTGACTGTCATGTAGTTATCACTAGTATTACTATTGATAGTAGTATACCCGTTAACTATATTGCTGGATGGGAAGTATTTCTATCAACACAATCTTACGGTAAGAACATACGGGTACGTGAAATAGCCGGTCTGGATGGCGTCAAACGTTATCAGCGACGACTTAAACTCAACGCACTATACGGTCGTCCTATTTTCCCTGAATATTAATATTCTTATTTTTACATTTTACATTGAGGTAACGTGGCCATGCCAACAGAACAATCAACTGATATTATTAATGCCGCCAGTATACTACAAGCGGGTATAAATCGTCTTTACGAACTGATGCCCGAAATTGAAGATGGCGAAGATATGTTGTACGCAGTCAAAGCCTTAGAGGAACTGACTGCACGTACCGATAGTTTAATTACTGAAGGTAACTACGACGAATTTAACACCGCAATAAACGACGCTTTAGTAGAAGCTCGTGCTGCGTTATTAGCTGCGACAGATGCCTTTAACGGTATCAAGACTATGCACGATACGGTAGTTACGAAGGCGGGTGAAACTCACAACGATCGTTTAGAGGTAGAGTCTTTATTATCTGGTCTACAAGACGCTATTGCCGCCGCTTCATTAGCTTTAATTGATGGGGAGAATGGTTTAGTAGCTAACGTAACTGCTGCATTGAAAGTAATACAAGATGACGTTAAAGCTAACCGTGATGCAGTAGATAGTAAGTATGACGCTACGGTAGCTAAATACAACGCTACCGTAGATAAGTACAATGCCACTGTAGTTAAACATGATGCAGTAATAGCTGCGGCTTCTGGACTAGATGTCCTTAAGCGCTCATTTATTGATTTAGCTCAATCAGGTACCTTACCTAGCTGGAGTGTTTGGATTATAGATTCATCTGCAGCTCGTACCAGAGCATTACCTGCAAGTCCTACCGATGGTGATGAAATTAGTATTCGTGATGGAAAAGGTTTATGTGGTACTAACAACGCTACTATTACAGGTAGATTAAGTTTCCCTACCGGTACACAGACGTCCCTTACTATCACTACAAACTTTTCTTGGACTAAATTAAAGTACCACAAAGCTACAAATTTATGGTACGCAATTGAAGGTGACGCATAGTTAGTAACCGTATAGTTTAACTATACATTTTAAGGAGGTAACATGTTACCTGATTTATATAAGTACGCGTTTGACCCGTCAGGTAAAGCACTGTCTAATAGAGTTACTAATGAGTTTCACGATTTATCCACAGATACTAACCGTATTTTAGCACTAAGTCACGGTCCTTTTTATACCGAAGGATTATTAGTAACTAGATTGTCAGGCGTTTCGCTAGTAAGAAATATAGACTATAAACCGTTATACCTTTACCAAGAAGCTACCGAAGCTACAGGTAGAGAAGTATGTACTGCTATAGTACTATTGAAGGATTCATTTACGGAAGATTTGAATATAAGCTATCAGGTAGTTGGTGGTAAGTATGGTGGGGAAGGAGCGGCTATTCATGAGATAGTTGAGAATCTGGACCAATACGACCTATCGACTACATGGGATTTAATAAAGTTTAAACCCACTGAGTTTAGACCACGTCAACATTTACATAACGCAGCCGATTTAATTGGTATGGGACCTGTACGTGATGAACTGGTTAACATAACGGAGGCCGTTAAATCTTTAGCTGATGAAGACGGACTTACTACCCAAGCGGCAATTAAAAACCGTGTAAGTAGAATGGGTCATCAGAAGTTAATCGTGGATGAGGGTGACATCTATTTAGATGATCATACTGGCCCTATTGAATTAACGTTTGGTCGCTCCAACACGCAAAATGCACAGATGTCCATAGAGATACGTGTCATCTCAAATCTAGGAACCGATACTTATATAGTAACTGGTTCTGAAATAGAGTCCACTTTTGAACACGTGGTCTACGCAGATACGGGTGGTGGTGGAAGTTTACCGATGTTACTACGAACGGTAGATGGAACCTCTAACCAACTTATTCTAGGTGGACTAGAAACTGTGTGGAAAAATTCATACATCGTGATATCTGGTTTGATTGTTAATACCGGCGACCCTGATGCATATGTGAAAGGTTATAACTGGTCTAAGGAAGTACTTGGTACGTTCCCTGAACTAGCACTACCAGTCATAGAACTAGACGGTGAACTTGGTGTAATGCAAGACTCTATACGTAAACTTGCAGACTTATTAAATACTCATATTCAAAATAACACCAACCCTCACGGTAATGATATAGGGCAGTTTGTAACTGAATCCGAATTAGATGAATTTCAGGAAGACACGGATGACAGTCTTGAAGAATTATCTGTGAGAATAACAACCCAAATCCACACCTTACTGGACCGTGGATATACATTTTAAATTTTAGGAGTAAACAATGGCGAATATCCCACTAACTACAGATTCTGACAACGTAACAGTTGACCTTGGCCAAATCCAATTTGACCGTTCAATCACTCCGGGCGCAGTTCCGTTAGCAGCGGCAGTTAAAGAAGGTGCGTTAGCTATTAACTTAGTTGATCGTAAAATCTTCACTAAAGACCAAGACGGTAATATTATCAGTCTTGGTAGAGATTATTCAGCTGACATCACGGCTAGTGCAGCCGCGGCAGTTAGTAGTGCTAACGGTTATACCGACGGTCTTATCTCTGCTGTTAAAGGCGGTGACCTAGACGCTAACCTTGATACGTTACTTAAATTGGGTAATCGTTTAGCTACTGCAGAAGCTAACATCGTTGCTGGCTCTGAAGCTGTAACTGACTTAACTAGCGCTGACGTTGGTCTTGGTAATGTTGGTAACTTCGGTATCTCTGACGCTATCGATGAAGCTAACGCTTCACAGTACGCTTCTTCAGCTGCTGTTAAAACCGCATTTGATCGCGCTGTATCTGGCGAAGCTGCTGCAATTGCATACGCTGACCAAGTTAAGTCTGATTTATTAGGTGGTGCTCCTGCGGCAGCACTAGATACTTTAGTTGAA
>Ga0055584_100001226_pt1 | contig 25151 bp, 22 predicted proteins | sample OSDHelmetaG_FD_58716 | JGI IMG/M metagenome (GOLD analysis project Ga0055584, IMG submission 58716) | Pelagic marine sediment microbial communities from the LTER site Helgoland, North Sea, for post-phytoplankton bloom and carbon turnover... | ecosystem: Environmental > Aquatic > Marine >...
CTGGCGGAAACCGTCGCGATTCTGAAAAAGGAAGGCAAAACAGAAAAAAATATTACCGCTCTCGATCAATGGTGGCAGGGTGCGAAAAAATTCGCTCCGGAAGATAAGAAGCCCGTTGATGAAGCCGGTATCTATGGAGGTCGCATGGCATTGAAGTGCACAGCTCTGGTACCTCTGGTCATGGCCTTCGGTTACTTAATACTTGTTCTGTACTTCCGATCTAAGGGTGGCTACCAGGTGGAAGTTCTCCATGGAGAAGCACCCGTCGGTGAACATTATACCGGTGGCGTAGAAGGCCCGATCGAATAGCAGGAAGAATTTGCTTCTGATACTATTTAACGGCCACCTGAATTCGGGTGGCCGTTTTTTTAATAAACCGTGTACCACTATCAACTCTGTAACGAAGAATTTGAGACCCCAAATTCAGTCAGTCACAATGTCAAAACACCCAGCTACGTCGATGGGTTGACATTTTGAATAATAGCTGGATAACAGAAATATATCTGCTCAGAGATTTTACAACATAATTGCCCTGGCTATTTTTATTAATCACAGGTTCCCCCCCATGCACGATTCTTTTCCGGAAACGCCCACCTTTGTCACCCATCTCGAATGCGGAATGGAACACGACCATTATCCAGCTGACCAATTGCACGGTCTTTCCAAGGCAGGCAAGCCATTGCTGGTCAAATATGATTTGAACGCGATTGCTCAGTCCTTAACAAAGTCGGATTTAGCGACCCGCCCTGCCACACTCTGGCGTTACCGTGAGTTTCTTCCCGTTCGCAAGTCAGAAAATATTGTCAGCCTGGGAGAAATTCATACGCCTTTGATTCCTGCACCGCGACTTCAGGGAGGGAACGGCAAACTCTGGATTAAAGATGAAGGACGGCTCCCCACCGGTTCCTTCAAAGCCCGTGGTCTCTGCATGGCCGTTTCAATGGCGAAAGAATTAGGTGTCACCAAAGTAGCGATGCCAACAAACGGGAATGCCGGTTCTGCGCTAGCCGCCTATGGAACAAGGGCCGGCATGAAGTCCTATATCTTCTGCCCCGATGATACACCCGAAATTAATGTTCGTGAAATCGCAGCGCAGGGCGCTCATGTCTGGCGGGTCAATGGTTTAATCAATGCCTGTGGCAAGATCGTCGGTGATGGAAAAGAATCGGTCGGCTGGTTTGATTTTTCAACATTGAAAGAGCCCTATCGCATTGAAGGAAAAAAAACGATGGGACTGGAATTGGCAGACCAGATGGGCTGGCAGGTTCCCGACGTCATCTTTTACCCAACCGGTGGCGGAACAGGTTTGATTGGTATGTGGAAAGCCTTCAACGAACTCAAAGAGATCGGCTGGCTCAAAGGAAAACTTCCCCGCATGGTCGCCGTCCAGGCCACCGGATGTGCTCCCATCGTCAAAGCGTTTGAAGAAGGAAAAGAACACGCACCACTCTGGGAAAACGCACACACCGTTGCAGCCGGCATTCGTGTTCCTGTCGCTGTGGGAGATTTTCTGATCTTAAGAGCAGTCAGAGAAAGTCAGGGATTCGCAACCGCTGTAAATGATGACCAAATTACCGCAGCACTCGACGAATCCTCTCAAAAGGAAGGATTCCTGATGTGCCCGGAAGGGGCTGCCACCTATGCCGCCTATAAACAGGAACTCGCGTCGGGACGAATCAGTCCCGATGAAAGCGCCGTCCTGTTTAACTGCGCATCGGGTTTGAAATATGAACTCCCTCCGGCTGATCAGTCCATCGACATCAGTCAGCCTGTCGACTACTCTCTTTTTGTCTGAGAAAATTAATCATTACGAAATACAACAACGGGAAATCGTGAAATGAGCGAGATTCTGGTAACCGAAAATATTCAGGGAGTATCCATGGTTCGACTCATGGATGATCTTGATGTCGAATTCGATGCCTATCTCTGGCAGAATGTGGACCAGCTGAAAGAGAAGATTAAAAACGCCAAAGCCTTAATCGTCCGCAATCAGACGCAAGTGAACCGTGAACTCATCGATGCAGCTCCTGATCTCAAAATCATTGCGAGAGCCGGCGCCGGCCTTGATAATGTTGACACGCAATATGCCCACGAAAAAGGAATTGTGGTCTGCTTTACTCCAGACGCCAATTCGCTCTCCGTAGCAGAACTGGCCATCGGCCTGATGCTTTCCTTGTTGAGAAAAGTTCCTGAAGCACGTCAGGACACTCTCACCGGAGGTTGGAATCGCATCAAATTCACAGGTGCCGAACTGCACGGAAAAACCTTGGGATTGATAGGCATGGGACGCATCGGCACTTTAACCGCGACCCGCGCCCGTGCGTTTGGGATGAATATTATCGCAGCAGACCCCTATCTCTCAGCAGATGCACCACATCTCAAACAAATGAATGGAAAACTCGTTTCACTGGATGAATTACTGGCACAGGCAGACGTTGTCTCCTGTCACAGCCCATTAACTCCCGATACCAGAAAAATGTTGACTTATCGGCATTTCTGCCTGATGAAACCGACTGCATTTTTTATTAATACATCGCGCGGCGAAGTCGTTGATGAAAGTGGCCTGACTCAGGCACTCCTGGAACATAAACTCGCGGGAGCCGCGCTGGATGTCAGAGAAACAGAACCCCCTAATCAGTGCCCATTGAACCAGATGGAAAATGTAATCTTAACGCCACACATCGCCGCCTTTACTCTAGAAGCGCAGGAACGCGTTGTCGATTCGGTATGTGAAGATGTGCGTTTGGTGCTGAGCGGAAAAAAAGCAATCCATGTTTTTGAACCTTAACTGAGAGTACCAGCTAGATGCAGAATGAACTCAAAGAAGAAAAATGGTACGACGGCATTTCTCGTTATCAATGGCTCGTGCTGACGATTGCCTCCCTCGGTTGGGTGTTTGACGTCTTCGAAGGCCAGATCTTCGTTGCCAGCATGAATGAAGCTATGCCCTCTCTGGTCAGCCCCGATACGACAAAAGGCCAACAGGCTCTCTATAATAATATTGCACTAGGCGCCTTTCTGATTGGTGGAGCACTGGGTGGAATCGGGTTTGGGGCGCTCAGTGATCGAATTGGCCGCAAAAAAACAATGTCATTGACGATTCTGTTCTATTCATTGTTCACATGCCTCTCCGCTTTTTCGCAGGACTGGTGGCAGCTTGCCGGATTTCGGTTTCTCGTTGCGCTCGGCGTGGGTGGGGAATGGGCGGTCGCCAGTACGTTAGTTGCAGAGACATTTCCTCCGAAAGCACGCGCACGCGTTGGCAGTATTTTTCATGCTTCCAGTGTACTGGGAACCTACCTCGCGATCCTTGCTGGGGCATTTATTATTGGAAATGAAAGCATCCAGGAATACGCGGCGAACGCTGGTCATCCCAGCCTGCCCTGGCGAATTGGATTTGCGTTAGGAGTACTCCCATCCTTCCTGATTATCTGGATCAGGCGATCCATGAAAGAACCTGAATCTTGGAAACATGCGCAGGAAACTGCACAACAGGACTCCAGTAAAAAAATGGGGACCATTACCGACCTTTTATTACCGCAATATCTCAAAAGCACTTTGATCGGAGTCACTCTGGCTGCGATCGGACTGGCGACATTCTGGGGTGTGCACATTTATGGAAAAAATGTGTTTTTAAAATCTGTCAAAAATGATTATGTCATAGAACAGTTTGAAGACCAGACGAATATCCCTCAGGAACAAGTAGATGAATATCTGTCTTCGATAAAATCGACACTGAAAAAATGGGAAATGCTGGGAATGTTCCTGGCAACAACAGGAGGCGGATTGGGGTTATTGGCGTTTGGACCAATCTGTGAATGGTTAGGGCGAAGAGGCGCCTTTTGTCTGTTTCATGTCGGCGGCTTGATCAGTACGTTGATTCTGTTTCAGGTACTCCATACTACCGTTGCCATTGGCTGTTTCCTGCCTGTATTCGGATTTCTGACTTTGGGAATGCATGCCGGCTACGCGATCTATTTTCCGGAACTCTATCCTACTCGGATGCGCGGGACCGGAACCGGTTTCTGTTTCAATGCAGGACGTATTCTGGCAGCGCCGATCCTGTTTATCGGAGGCTGGATGCAGAAGGACTGGGGATATACAATGGCACAAACGGCAACGATTCTCAGTATGCTCTATATCATTGGTGCCATCCTGCCTTACTTTGCCAAAGAAACCAAAGGCAGCGCGTTGATGGAATAACTGCTCATCCCTGCCGCGTTCACTTCCGCTTATCAGAGTGCTGCAGCATGTAGCACTCATTTTGACTTGTAATCTCTCATGATGTTTTCTGATCCACAATTGTGGTGTATTGTTCTTTCCATCGTTTTCATTTCTGCGTTGATTCAGGGAATCATTGGATTTGGATATGCGCTGGTCGCAATGGCCACCCTGCCTCTGGTCATCAATTTTCGCGAAGCAAATCTGCTGGTCGCCTTTAGTATTGTGTTGCCTGTAATCTGGATCTTCTGGAATTATCGTCAACACTCAAACCTTCGCATTCTCTCAGGCGCGATCATCGGTTCCCTGATTGGCTTACCATTCGGCATGCTGATCTTTACAATGGTTAATATTGATTACCTAGTACGGGGCACCGGCCTGGTAATTCTATTGATTACGATTGATGGTTTTCTCCAACGCTCCTCCCCTGCTGCAGAAAGTGATCAACAAAGCCCCGCGACACTCTGGAGTGCCCTTGCCGGTTTCTGTAGTGGATTCCTGGCTGGTACAACGAGTATTGCTGGGCCTCCGATTGTGATCTATGCGGTTCGTCAGCCCTGGACCCAGGATCAATATAAGGGGTTCATTTTTGGTTTCTTCATTTTGATATCAATCTCCCGGGCCGTCGGTTTGTCGTTGATGGGGCTGGCAACTTCCGAGGTGTTGTTAACCACTGCGGTCATTGTCCCGGTTGTGATATTGGGAATGAAACTGGGAACCATTCTTGGACCACGTATTAATCCGGTGCTGTTCAAGCGATGTTTACTCTCGCTCTTGGCCGTCTTCTCGCTCTATATGCTCATTATGGGCAGCCCGACTCGTGCTGACTCCACTGAATTAAAAGTCGAACTTACGAAAGTACCCAACCTCAACGATCAAATACGCCCTTAAGGATATTGAATGTCCAACTTTTGTATCCATTCGAAAACCTCAAGCTGTTCGGGCAGTAACGAATCCACAACATCCACTTGTCGTTGAATGGTTTCCAATTCGTGAACCGTGTCGACATCAGTTAAAACGGGGAGCTCAAGAATCTCTCCGCGATCCTGAATCTGTTCCCGTAATTTTTCGACCGTATTCGAATCACTATAAGGGACATTGAGCCATGCTTCCCGAGTCAGACAGATTTGACTGCCGAACAAATAAAAACCACCATCGCTGGCAGAACCAATCACAAACCGAGGACGATCTGTAATTTCAGAAAGGTGCTCAACAGCTTTCTCAAGAAATTTAACCGAAAGTTGAGGCGCATCTGCACCCAGAAAGATCACATAGTCGTACTTCGCGGATAAAGTCTGATTGACGTGAGACAGACGAGAGCCCAGATCTCCTGTTCCCTGAGAAATGGCGGGAAACTGTTTCCATAATGGATCGGAACGCGCTGCTTCTTCAGCAACTGCCCAAAAAGGAGCCACTGGCCCTTGTTCCGAGACAACTCGAACCACAGCTTCCACAGCTTTGGCAGAGTGTTGATGGAACTGCTCTGCCTGAAATTGTCCAATCGATTCAGCCAATCTGGTCTTCAACGGTGAATAGCCAGGTGTCTTTACAAAGATGGCGATTGCGCCTTGCCTTGGTACCATGCAGCAATACGATCTTTTATCAAGAGAAATAATTGGGGAACAGCCTGAAACAAAGTAAGGCAGACATGCTGTAGCGTAATTTTCAACCATCCTTGTTGTTGGTATTTTCTGGCACTCGTTTCAATCGACGCGCCAGTACATTTTAATCGAACCCCTCTTCGTCTGGCGCCCCAAACCAGAAGATGATCTTCTCCATAAGCAGCCGATTCATTATATCCACCAAGTTCCATAAATAGATCTCGATTTAAACACAGCCCCTGATCTCCAAAGGGAATCCCCAAAATATGTGATCGAAAGTAAACTCCCCATTGATTCAGTTTCATCAGGAAAGAGCTCTGATCTGGAAATTTTAAATTGAAATAATGCAAAGCCCCGGGAGATGATTTTAACGACTGCATCAGCATCCCGATTCCGGTTTCACTCAGCCTTGAATCAGAATGCAAGAATAAGAGACTGGACCCACAGGCTTCGGAGGCGCCTCGATTCATCTGAATCGCCCTGCCGACAGAACTACGGTACCAATGACTTCGACTCTCAATTTGATTCTGATGTGCTAATTCTGTAAACTCCTGTGGTTGGTTACCATTGGAGATAAATAAAAACTCAGCTGCATCTGAGAAATAAGTCAGATCAGCGATCAAGTCTTTCCAATAGCACTCACCATCCAGAACCGGAATGACTACTGAAATTTGAGGTTCTGAATCCATTTCGTGCCTTGAACTCATCTTTTTTTCAACTTGAACAGGTAAAATGTGATTTGGTTCACAGTTTTTGTTAGCATAATAGAGCATAATTCGATCATCAAAAAGTCGTCCCTCCTCTGGAACAACAATGTATCTCGAATTCTCCAACATCTCTATACTAAGATGTCATTAAAATAATGAATGTAGACCAGGTTCTATCGGGAATTCAACTGACTGAAATTGGAATTGAAAGGAACTCGAATCACCATGAATTCAGTAAATGTAGACCAGAATTCTACTGAAGAAGAATCCGTTTATTCTCGATATGCCAACGCGGCGAACCAGAAAGAGCAATCGCTCTGCTGTCCTGTCACATACAATGCAGAATATCTTTCAATCATTCCACAGGAAATCCTGCAACGAGATTATGGTTGCGGCGATCCTACACCTTATTTGTCAGAAGGTGACACTGTTGTTGATTTGGGATCAGGTGGGGGAAAAATCTGTTATATTGCCTCTCAGATTGTTGGCCCTGAAGGGAAAGTCATTGGCGTCGACTGCAATGCCGAGATGCTGGCATTGGCCAGAAAATATAAGCAAGAAATATCCGATCAACTGGGATACTCAAACGTGGATTTCCATTGCGGTTTGATTCAGGATTTAAAGCTGGATCTGGATCAGCTGAATCAGGAGCTGGCAGACAATCCGATTGACAGCCATTCGCGCTGGTTGGAACTACGTAATCTGGAAGAACGCCTGCGCAGTGAAACTCCCATGATCCAAGATGAAAGTGCTGATTGTGTCATTTCAAATTGCGTCTTAAATCTGGTTCGCGAAAGTGACCGCAGTCAGCTCCTGCAAGAAGTGTTTCGTGTTTTGAAACGCGGAGGCAAAGCAGTCATCAGTGATATCGTATGCGATGAGGATGTCCCTGGACATCTAAAGGAAGATCCCACGCTCTGGTCCGGTTGTCTCTCGGGTGCTTTCCGTGAAGATGCGTTTTTAAAAGCATTTGAAGACGCCGGATTCCATGGAATCGAAATCCTCAAACGCGAAGAAACTCCCTGGCAAACTATCGAAGGAATTGAGTTCCGCTCGATCACGGTTTCCGCTTTCAAAGGTAAACAAGGACCGTGCCTGGAAAGAAATCAGGCTATGATTTATCTCGGCCCGTATAAGAAAGTAGAAGACGACGATGGTCACATCTATTTTCGCGGACAACGAATTGCCGTTTGCGATAAAACATTTAAACTCCTGCAGGCACCTCCCTATCAGGGACAATTCGCTGCCATAAAACCTTTTCAGAACATTCCATTAGATCAGGCACAGGAAATGGATTGTCGACGAAATGCATTACGCCATCCCCAGGAAACCAAGGGTAAAAATTATGACCTGACCAGCCAGATCATGGACTCCTGCTGCAGTCCGGATAGTGATTGCTGTTCATGAATCGGTATGCTGATCTATTCTAATTTGAATCAATGATTCAGGAAAATTTATGGTTTCACTGACCCTGCTCCGACAACACAGCAAGCTTGCCGACCCCCGGGAACAATTGCGCATCTTAAATGACCAGAATCAGCAGCTTGCATTCGACCAGCAATTGGAACATCATCAGCTCCCACAACTTCAGGCCAATAAGATTACGACCATGCAGGTCAACCTGGGAAAGCTCTGCAATATGACCTGCGAACATTGTCATGTTGACGCCGGTCCTGACCGCAGAGAAATCATGACGGCCGATACCATTCAGGACTGCCTGAACGCACTCGCACATCCCGATTTTCAAATCTTGGATTTAACCGGAGGAGCCCCCGAGATGAATCCGCTCTTCCGCGAGATAGTAACGCAGGCAACAAATTTAAATAAACAGGTCATAGACCGCTGTAATCTGACAATTTTATTAGCCCCCGGTTATAAAGACCTTCCTGAATTTTTAGCTGCGCATCAAGTCGAAATTGTGGCTTCGCTCCCCTGCTACCTTGAAGAAAATACGAATGCCCAAAGGGGCGATGGTGCTTTTCAAAAATCGATTCAGGCACTGAAAATATTGAACGACCTCGGTTACGGGAAACCTGATTCCGAGTTGAAACTCACATTGGTTTTCAACCCGGTCGGATTCTCATTACCTCCTGATCAGTCTGAGTTGGAACTGGCTTACAGACGTGAACTTAAAAAACACTTCGATATCGATTTCACGAGCCTCATCACCATCACCAATATGCCCATCAGCCGCTTTCTGAGTGACTTGGTCGACCAGGGCAAACTTGAAGAATATATGGAACGTCTGGTACAGGCATTCAATCCACAGACCGTTTCCGGGTTGATGTGCCGTTCCATCATTTCGGTAGACTGGCAGGGGAATCTCTATGACTGCGATTTTAATCAAATGCTGAATCTGCCCGTCGCTGTGCCTGCAAGGCGACATATTCGCGATTTTCACAATCAAGAGATGCAAAACAGAAAAATCATCACCAATCAACACTGCTATGGCTGCACAGCAGGAGCGGGTTCCAGTTGCGGTGGTGCTATTAATTAGCCTCTGAAATGCATGATTTCAGAAGGAACTTGTCACTCTGCCTACTCATGGGTTCAATCCCCTGTGAATTCCATCATGGCTCTCTTGTTTTTCTTATTCTGACAAGACTTTTAAGATCCATTGAATTGAATTCATACGTAAAAATACGTTGATATTTAACACCGGCCTGGCCACTATTCATATTGCCACTAGCAGAATCCACACCCGATTCGATTCCTGCTAATTATTGAGAATATTTTTCAATCTCACCCCAAATCCCTGATTTTTTGCTCATGGAATTCCACTACGAATGCAGAAATATTTCTATATATTTCCAGTTCAAAATTTTCGCACTTGACAAAGCAAAATAAATATAATAATGGAAAGATTATGAACTATATTTTTCCGTGCGAAAGCGGGAAAAGTTCTCCCTGATTGTAAATGTAATCCCACGATTGAACATGAACTTCGGGTTTTAGAGTCTAATTAAAAATCGTTTAGAAATTTGGGAAATTGCACAATAATATACGAGGACCATACTGTGTTATTAGCCGATTCCATTACTACCGAACCCCCTGAAAAATTTGAGCCATTTACCGATGCCCCATTCACCGTTTTCCTCTCGTTAGACGATGATGAAGAAAACATTGGCTTCGATGAATTGGAAGACCTCGACAATGATGACCTCGACGACGATGATTTCGACGACGATGATGACTTCGAAGATGAAGAGGAAGAAGAAGAAGAGGATGATGAAGTTTTTGGTGATGAAGAAGATGACGACTTTAGCGATGAAGGGTTTGATGACGACGATGATTTTTAAATAAATCATCGTCCGAAATGCGAGCCACTCACTTTAGATCATTCCCGTCAGATTCATCTCACCTGCTCTCCATTCAACCATCGTGAACGTTTTCCAACAAACGCAGCTACCTCTGATCTATGATTCAATTTCAATAGCTCAGTAATGCACCAATCAGCCCGAATTCAGGCGAAGCATTTGTATTTTCAACCAGCATCCTGATTTCTACAATAGAAAAGCAATCTCGCATGCAGGCACTGGTCGAAAAAATCAGCGAGGCGATTGATTTTCTGAAGCCCCAAATTCAGCAGACTCCCAGAATCGGTTTGATTCTGGGAACGGGTCTGGGTGACTTCAGCCAACAGATCCAACAACAAGCTTCAATCGCTTACGAAGAAATTCCACACTTCCCTCACTCGACCGTTGAGTCACACGCCGGGAAGCTGGTGTTCGGAACTCTCAATGAGACTCCCATTGTCGCGATGGAAGGCCGCTTTCATTTCTATGAAGGCTACTCGATGAAAGAAGTCACTTTCCCTGTCAGAGTCATGAAGGCACTGGGAGTTGAAATACTGATCATTACGAATGCAGCAGGGGGAATGAATCCACAATATCAACTGGCTGACATCATGATCATTGAAGACCAGATCAACTTAATGGGCGACAATCCGCTGCGAGGGATTAACGATGATCGGCTGGGACTTCGATTTCCCGACATGAGTGCCCCGTATGACCGAGGTTTGATCAATCTGGCAGAGCAACAAGCGTTGGCACTTCAGATTCGAACACAAACAGGCGTCTTTGTAGCAGTCACCGGACCGAATCTCGAAACCCGGGCAGAATACCGTATGCTCCGACAGATGGGTGCCGACTGTGTAGGCATGTCGACCGTACCAGAATGCATTGTTGCCAACCATGCTTCAATGAAAGTGCTGGGACTGTCAGTCGTGACAGATATCTGTTTACCCGATGCATTGGAACCGGTCGATATCAGCAATATCTTGAAAATCGCAGCTGACGGTGGAAAGAAACTGGCACGTCTCATACCCGAAATCATCGCAAATCTGGATTAGTTGCTGAGTTGATTCTACCCATAACCCCATCAGCCACACCGCTACGATTGATGCGAATTGTCATAGTATGCAAGATACCATTCCACAAATTGATCAATGCCTTGTTCGATTGAAGTGGAAGGTGAAAAATGAATCGCCTGCTGCAGTTCAGAGATGTCTGCATATGTTTCCATCACATCACCGGGTTGCATGGGATAGTTTTCATGGACCGCGGGCTTACCAAGCCGTTGCTCTATTACATCAATCAGTTGAGAGATACCGACGGGTTGATGGTTTCCAATATTAAAAAGCCGGTACGGTGCTTCTGTGGAATTCTCTTCGTTTCCTGTACTTGCAGCGGATGCCATGTCGAGTCGTGAGGGTATATCATCCAGCACACCCAAAACTCCGGTCACTATATCATCGACATAAGTAAAATCACGTTTTAAATTACCATGATTAAACACTTTGATAGGCGTCCCTTCAAGGATCGCCCTGGTAAAGAGAAATACAGCCATATCAGGTCGTCCCCACGGACCGTAAACGGTAAAAAAACGCAGCCCCGTGGTTGGTAAATCGTACAGATGACTATAACTGTGAGCAATTAATTCATCTGCCCGTTTAGTCGCTGCATAGAGACTAATCGGGTGATCTACGCGATCTCCGGTGGAATAGGGGATTTTGCGATTCGCTCCATAGACAGAACTAGATGAGGCGTAGACGACGTGAGCAATCTTGTTGATTCGGCTTTGCTCCAGGATATTGACAAACCCCAGAACATTACTCTGCACATACTCCAGTGGTTTCTGCAAAGAATTGCGCACACCCACTTCTGCAGCCAGATGCACTACTTTATCAAATGAAGACTGGCTGAAAAGTCGTGACATCGCTTCGACATCAGTGATATCTGCCTCATGAAACTGAAATAAAGATTCATGCTGCAATTGCCCAAGACGGTCTCGCTTTAACTGTACTTCATAATGACTGTTGAGATTATCAACTCCCGTTACCTGATGCCCTTGAGACAACAACCCAGAGGCCACGTGAAACCCGACAAAACCCGCAGCACCGGTCACCAATATACGGCTCATGATGTTTCCTGCTTCATAAGGTCCTGGTAATAAGCAACCGTCTTAGCTAGCCCTTCTTGTAAAGAGACTTTGGGTTCCCAGTTCAGAATAGACCGGGCTTTCGTGATATCAGGACAGCGCTGCTTAGGATCATCCGTGGGCAGATCGCAATACTCTAACTTTGATTTAGATTTGACTTCCTCAAGAACAGCTTCCGCCAGTTCCAGCATACTGTTTTCAACAGGATTTCCCAGGTTGACCGGTCCCGTAGTCTCATCCTGTGCCATCATTTTCAGAAATCCTTCGATCAGGTCATCGACAAAACAGAAGGAACGGGTCTGTGTGCCTTCGCCGTAAATTGTCAAAGGCTCCCCACGCAATGCCTGATTGATAAAATTAGAGATCACGCGCCCATCATTGGGGTCCATGCGCGGACCATAAGTATTGAAGATTCTAACAATGCGAATGGGTACCTGATGTGCCTGATGATAATTCATGCACAATGACTCTGCAATTCGTTTGCCTTCGTCATAACAGCTTCGCGGACCAATCGGATTAACGTGCCCCCAATATTCTTCAACCTGAGGATGCACTTCAGGATCACCATAAACTTCTGATGTAGAAGCGTGCAATACTTTGGCACGACAGCGCTTTGCTAACCCGAGCAGGTTTACCATACCGACTGTGGATGTTTTGATCGTTTTGATCGGATTATACTGATAGGCTACAGGGGAAGCAGGACAAGCCAGATTATAAATCTCATTCACTTCCAGATGAATCGGATGCACAATATCGTGCCTCATTAATTCAAATCGAGGGTGACCTATCAAATGAGCGATATTTTGCTTACTGCCTGTGAAAAAATTATCCAGGCAGATTACGTTTTTTCCCTGCTCAACCAGCCGATCACAAAGGTGGCTTCCTAGAAACCCGGCTCCACCTGTCACTAAAACAGAATCCATTAGTTGTTCTTTTTCCTTCGATTTTCTGTATATTTATTATGAATCGTTGAATTAGACATTCGCTATCAAAGAGTGTCCCACTCTTGCTAGTCTACCTCAAAACAATACAAATAGCGAGAAAAAGAGGACAGTCTGCGGTCTCTATTTTCGTTGAAACTACATTTAGAATTGAGATTAGAGAAAGGGACTTGTCCCGTCGTATTCAGGAAGCATTTCTTTCAGTTCGGAGATTGCTTGAGACGTCGTTGATTGTCTGATAGAGCAACTGCTTGTCCTGTTCGATTTCGAATTTCGACCTGTTTAACAGCTTAGAAAAAACATGGTTGGTCTTCTGAATTTCCAACGGTAGTTTAATCTTAGATTTCAATTCTGTTAAATTGGTCGCAAGTTGGTGAAATGAACGCGATAGAATAACCCACTCGGAACCGAGTCTGGCGTGCTCGCTTAACACAAGATTGCCTGTTACCAACCCTTGATCCATAGTCGAAATTCCGCCTACCCCAAAAGGCATGTTGGCACTTCGACAAATACCAGCCATTTCCTCAACCATACCATTAGACATCAGTTCAAACATGAAATTGAGTTCTAAATCAAGATGCAAATCATTTAAACCAATATGAATCTGTGTCACGCCGGGAACCCGGACTATTTGGGACAGATTCATCATTGCCTCAACCGTCTCAACTAATAAAACGACTTTGGCACGATGATTCACACGCTGACAAAACCACTCCACATCCCCTACGGACTTAAACATCGGTAGCATTAAACAATCTGCGCCCTGATCTAGCACCGCTTCAATTTCATTAGATGACTCAGGATTGAGTGGATTCAAACGCACCAGGACTTCCGCATGCTGTACTGCTTCTTTAACTCTAGAAATATTCCCCACCTGATGATGAGAGATCACCGTGTCTCTGCCCCCTTGTCGTTCGACTTTACCGAGCAATTCGAGGTCAATAAAAATCCGATCGACACCACATTGATCTACGTATCTGGCGATATCAGGTGAATCGGTTATATATAAATACTTCATTATAATGACAGCTTCCTGTTGAAACGCGGTAAGTGATTCTTCAGGATCAATAAGACGGACCCAAAACAGAATAGTCCCAATAAGACAGAAAAAATAATTAAGTGGATTGGCTCCGAAATCAGTCTGATCATCATCGCAGAAAACAAAATCCCCAGCAAAGTCAGCAGGGTTAAAGCAGCAAAATGTTTAATCTTGACCCCTTCAATAACCGAGACTTTTAGTTTTAATTGTAATGCCATTGTTAAACTCATAAAGTGAAACCAGCTGGAAATGACAAATGCCAACATCACACCCGATATGCCCATCGAGTTTCTTAACATGATTGAAAGCACTACGAGAACCAGCAACGAAACCAGACTCAGTTTAAATGGAATAATCGTTTCGTGTTTCGCATAAAATACATTCATTGTGAGTATCGAAAGAATCAATGCCGGCATTGAAAGAATAGCAATTTGTAACAGCTGAGCAGTATTAGCCGCATCTGTTGCCGAAAACTTGCCCCGTTCAAAAAGCAGTGAAACAACAGGTTCCGCACAACCGTAGACAGCGACTGTCACAGGGATCGAGATTAATAATATTAATCCTGCCGACTGACTGATTAAGTTAGTTCCTTCCGTCATGTTCCCTTCAGAAAAATCGCGGCTTAATCTCGGAAAAATCACCATTGCCAGAACTGCCCCAAATAACCCACGTGGTAATTCAACCAACTTTTGTGCATATTCAAACAGACTGATTCCCCCTTCAAATGCTGAGGCAAAAGACCTTGATACAACTGGAAACGCGACAACAACTCCGATCGCAGCCAGAGCTTGAAAATATTTTACTAACAATTCCCGATTCAAAGTATTAAACCGAGCTAATGATTGAAATCCACCCACAAAAGCTCCTGTAGCATAGCAGCTGACCAACTGTGTGAACAACCGAAATGACACAGCAGCAACGACTGCCCAGGCAACGACCTCGATACTTTCAGGTGTCACCCAGAAAAAAATGGCGCAAAGTAGAATCAAGTTAAAAAACAAATTTCCATACGCTGGGATGTTTGGTTTGTGATGCCCTTGTAAAGCCGCTGCCGTAACGGCAGTCACAGCACTAATCGGAAATGCCAGTAAAACGATCATGATCAATCGACTGGCTTCATTAATTTGCAAAGATGTAAACCCTGATGCTAATAACTGAGTAAACCAAGACGAACATACAGCTAAGATGATAGCAATGACAGTCGAAATGACTCCTACCACAACAAATGTTTGCACAATCAGTTGATTCGCATTTTCTTCAGAAACATCCTGGCTTCTGCGGTGCATTTCAGGGACTAACACTGCCGCCAGAGCTCCTCCAATTAACATCGCATTCAAAAAATCGGGAACAGAAATCACTAAAATAGCCAGGTCGTTCGCATACGAAACGCCCAATACCAGGGCAAGTCCCAGAACACGTAGCAATCCTGTGAATCGTCCCAACAGCATTGCGATGGCTACCAGCATTGCCGCCAGTGAAACGGATCGTTTCAACATTTAATCGATAACCCTTCTGATACTTCAAAAGGTTTCTCTACCAATGCATTGCCCCGTACAATCAGTTGCATCATCTACTTACAATCCCTTGAAAAATTTTCCCTCTGACATGAGTGATTAAATGGTATAACGCTCTGCGTTAAAGTGGTGAATATTTTTATCGATCCACTCCGCGGTCTTCGTCAGACCCTCTTTAAATGAAACCTGACTTTTCCAACCGGTTAAGCGGTGTATTTTCGTCGTATCAGCCAGAAGTCGATTGACTTCACTTTTCTCAGGACGAATACGATCCTCATCGCAACGAATAGGAACTTCGCGTCCACTTACTTCCATCAGCAGCTTTGCAGTTTCTTCGATCGACCACTCTTCGCCACTTCCAATGTTGACAACTTCCCCTTCGGCCTCTTTACATAATGCCAAAGCAATCATCCCAGCTGCCGTATCAGTTGCATAATTAAAATCGCGAGTTGGCGTTAAGGCACCTAATTTCAACTCGGAACAACCTGACTGTAATTGACTGGCGATTGTCGGAATGACTGCCCGAGCGGTCTGCCTTGGTCCAAATGTATTAAAGGGCCTGGCAGTGACAACTGGTAACTCAAAAGAGAGATAAAAACTCTCTGCCATCTTGTCGGCTCCAATTTTACTGGCAGAATAAGGCGATTGACCAACTAAAGGATGATCTTCATCAATGGGAACGCGTTGCGCAGTGCCATAGACTTCTGAAGTCGAAACATGTACGAGCCTTGTTAATGAATCTGAATTTCGGCAAGCCTGTAATACATTCAAAGCGCCAGTCACGTTCGTATCTACATACGAACGCGCTGCAACGTAACTGTAAGGAATAGCTATCAAACTCGATAAATGAAAAACATAATTGCAGGATTCCACAGCTCCATTGATCCGTTCAGCATCCCGGATATCCCCTTGAATGATTTCAATCGATTGCAGGACTTCAGGGGAGACATCATTCAACCATCCAGTCTGGTTCCATGAATTGTAATATACGAGTGCCCGTACTCTGGCTCCACTCTGCACAAGTTGCTCAACCAGATGACTTCCAATGAAACCATCTGCTCCAGTAACCAATACCTGTTGACCAGTTAACGACTCCGACATGATACTTTTCTTAAATAAAATAAATGATGCCTACCAGATTAAGCTGCTCTACGATGATTCAGAACCAGATTCACTGCACTCTCATCAAACTCTTTTAACTCACCTAACGTATCTTTCACAAACTTTAATTCTGTACGTGCTTTATCTAGTTCAGCATGTGTTCCGATATCTGACCAATATTCATGAACTGGAAAGACGGCAACACCCGGCTCTTGAGATATGCTCAACTCAATTAAATCGGTCATGTTATAAGATTGGTTTTTAGGAACTTGATTCACTGCATCAGGTGAAATGGCATAGATCCCGGCATTACACAAAAATTGCTGAGATGGTTTCTCTTCCAGACCAACCGCAAAAGACCCTTTTGTTTTAATCACGCCATACGGAATTTCAACATGATAATCGATGGCAGCCACAGTCATTAAAGGGTTATGTATTGAATGAAAGTCAAGCAAGTTACGAAAATCGATTGATGTAAATACATCTCCGTTCATCAATAATAAGGGACCATCGAGTGATTCTTCTATTAAAGACATAGCGCCGGCAGTCCCTAATTTTTTCTGTTCACGCAAATAGTGAATTTCAACTCCATAATGACTTCCATTTCCCAGATGCAATTCAATCATTTCTGCAAGGTAGTTGACTGCAATATAGATCCTGTTCACACCAGCAGAGGCGACTCTGCGCACCTGGCGCTCAATGAGTGGCATGCCTCCGACTTCGACCAGAGGTTTGGGCAGGTTCTCGGTGAGAGGTAATAACCTGCGCCCTTCACCTCCTGCCATAATCAGGGCACTGCTAAAACCTTCTGCCTTCCCGGTATCTTTCTCTTTTGTTAAATCTGCCAGCAAAATGACATCAACTACAATATTATTCGCATCCACCAGAGGAAAAGATTCCAGGCCACTCTGTTGCAACAATTCGATAATTGAAGACTGCGACATACTCGACTCGGCCTTCGTCGGTTTGCGATTCATAATCAACGTCACGGGATCTTTGAGTTTAAGACCAGATAGCAAAGCTCGTCGGACATCACCGTCTGTCACCACTCCCTGCAAACATCCGTTCGCATTGGTGATGACGGCAATTCCTTTTTGACCTGCTTCGATGGCGCGTATCGCTTCGCGGATATCGACAGATTCATTAATCAGACATTTTTCCATTGAGTCCATCCCTGGCCTGCATCTCCTTCACAAAGTCTGCTCTACCCTGGTATCGATTCCATCACTCCCGACTCTCTCCCTGAGTCAGGACTGGTCTGAGTTTTATTCCTGCACCAGATCATAAAACTTCTTTTGAGTTGTCTGACCGACACACTTTTCCTTGAGTATGTTTACGATTCTTAGTGACGTTTGACCATCGCCATAGGGGTTGCTGACATTCTCTCGGAGTCTCTCGAATTCGGGAGAATACAATGTTTTAAGTCCTGAAGCTATACCGGTTTCAGTTGGTTCACAGTCGATTACTGATTCCGACTTGATTCTCCCTGTCTGACGATCACCAATATTGACGGTGCCGATACCAAAACTGGGGGCCTCAATGATGCCACTCGAGGAATTTCCAATCACCGCATCTACATATTGCATCGCCGACAAATAACGTAATTGCCCCATACTCACAAAAGACTTATATCGATTAACGTCTTTTCGCGTAAACTCATCGATCAACTGATTGATGACACGACCATCTGTATCTGCGTTAGTTTGGGTAAAAATAAGATTCGTCTCTTCCAACTGTTCCAATACATTTAAAAGGCATCGAACCTGTTGAACCGAACTATTTCCACCTAGTGTAACTGGGTGAAATGTACACAATAGGTTCCGGCGATTGAGCTTCAATCCGATCGCTGTCTCCAATTCATCACGGGTCAAAAATTTCAAACTTCGGATATTATCCAAACCAATCGCCCCAACATTAAAAACACGATCCGGACTTTCTCCTAACTGAATCACTCTTTGTCGATAAACTTCCGTAGAAGTAAAGTGAAAGTGACTCATTTTCGTAATGGAATGACGCAATGCATCATCAAAGGCTCCTTCGGTTACCTCACCTCCATGGAGATGAGCAACCGGGATTCGGCTGATGTGCGCAGCGGAGACAGCACTGAATATTTCATAACGGTCACCTAAGACAATGACCAAATCAGGCTGCAGGCGAGCATAGGCTTCAGAAATACTGATCAACGCCAATCCCATCGATTTGCAGATACCGACTGGGGAATCGGAACTCATGATCACTTCCACTTTCTCATCAATTCGATAACCATCGGCTTCAATCTCTTGATACGTAAGACCAAACTCAGGTGATAAATGCGAACCCGTGACAAGCAATTGGAGTGTAAAGGAAGCTTCAGAAAGAATCTCTTCGATCAGAGGTCTCAGTAACCCATATTCGGCGCGTGAACCGGTTACCAGGCAGACTGTTTTATTCATAGATCGATAATTTCGTCTTCAAGAAAATCACGTCTGGCAACCTGATTGATTACCTGCTCCCAATTCATGGGACTGAGACCTGTACCCGGGCGTTTGACACAGAGATTTCGTTCGCTGAACGACTCTCCCTTTTTGATGAACTTGGCCGCAATAATACTTTTACGCACGATCGGCTTATTTTTCGATTCGGAAAAAGAAGGTTTCTTAATCGGGCTGCCTAACGATTTTTCCACGTTTCGAATTCCCCTTACCAACATCATTAGTTCTTCGGGTTCCAGCGAAGCAGCATGATCAGGCCCCTCCATATTCTTGTCGAGCGTAAAATGCTTCTCGATTACTGTGGCCCCCAGTGCAGTAGCAGCAATCGATACTTCAATTCCCAATGTGTGATCTGAATAGCCAACTTTTACATCGAAGGCATCCCGGATCGAAAGCATGGCTCGTAAATTCACATCCTGAATGGGAGTGGGATATTCCGTATTGCAGTGTAATACTGTAATATTTTTGCGATTCACACCATTCTCTATCAGGATCTCCAAAGCATCCTCAATCTCTCCCAGATCAGCCATTCCCGTTGAGAGGACAACCCTGGCAAACGTCCTGCCTACTTTTTTCAAATACGGGTAATTGGTAATTTCGCCTGAGGGAACCTTAATCATTTCCAGACCAAGGGACTTGAGAAGTTCAATACTTTCCAGATCAAACGGTGTTGAGATAAATACGATCCCCGCCTGCCGACAGTAATCAAATAGCTCCCGATGAGCGTCTCGATTGATTTCCAGTTTCTTTAACAAATCGAACTGAGTCGCGGTCTCGCCATTTGCTGAAATGTTTTTTATCTGATACTCGGCCTGAGGCGCAGACTTGCAAACAAGCTTTTCTGTTTTGAATGTTTGAAACTTGATTGCATCTGCACCGGCCTCCACGGCTGCGTCAATCATCCGCTTGGCAGTTTCCACGTCTCCATTATGATTGACTCCTGCTTCTGCAATAACAAACACACTCATCTTGCTGGCACTCCTTTGACCAAAGCTCCATTCGCTACATCCTGTACGACAACAGCACCGGCTGCTACTACTGCATTCTCTCCAATTGTCACACCTTGAATGACCACGGCCCCCGCACCAAGAAATGCATTATCACCCACCGTAACGCCTCCACTCAGGACAACACCCGGTGAAAGAAAAACCTGACTTCCAATGCAACAATCATGGTCCACCTGAACCCCGGTATTGATTACAGCTCCTTCACCAAGTGTACTATCCGTCTGGATAATGGCTCCTGCCATTATCTGAACACCGTCGGAAATTTTCACATCTGCTGAAACAAGGGACCGCGGATGCATCAGAGCTGGTATCTCGAATCCGACTTTCCGACTCTGATCGAATAATGTTTTTCTCAGTAAATTGCATTTAACACTACCTACCGCAATCGCGACATTCCGTATACCTTGATCGTGCAGTTCTGATAACTCTGCATCTGTTCCCAGAACAGAGACTCCTTTGATTTGCATACCTACTTCCAGATCCGGATCAAGAATACCCGTTATTTGATAATCATTCCGCTGATTAATCAGATCAATGAGAACTTTTGCATGTCCTCCACCACCTAGTAATATTATTGAGTTCATGAGTTTATTCATGACTGATTAAAATACGTCTTTATACAATCGACAACAAACTTGATATCTTCAGCAGTCAGCTGAACACTGGATGGAATCGAGATGCATCTTTCAAAGGCAGACACAGTCTCTTGCATCGCATAAGATTGACAATCCTGATACATGGGCAACGTGTGTATCAGCTTCCACGCCGGACGCACCTGAATGTTTTGCGCAATCAAATATTCCATGAGCGGCTTTCGGTCTGCCGGTGGAACAATCAAGGTACAGAGCCAAAAGTTACTTTTGGCCCAGGGCGCTTCCCAGGCCAATTCCACTTGAGGGATCTCCGCCACTAATTCCTGATAAAGGCTGGCATTTTTTCTTTTGATTTTAATAAATAAATCGAGCTGTTCGAGCTGAGCCACTCCTAATGCCGCTTGAATATTGGTCAGACGATAATTGTACCCAACTTCATCATGCTCATATTCAAATGGTTTCTTGTTAGCCTGCGTACTTAAATGTCGAACTCGATTTGCCAGAGATTTCTGATTGGTAGTAACGATTCCGCCACCACCACAAGTGATGATTTTATTTCCATTGAAAGAAAAACAACCGATCGTCGACAGTGAGCCTGTCTTTTTCTCACGGTATTCAGAGCCTAGACTCTCTGACGCATCTTCAATGACTGGTAGGTGATAATGATCTGCGATTTCATTTAACGGTGCCATATCCACCGGATGACCAAAAATATGGACCGGTAAAATAGCACTGATTTTTCGTCCGGTCTGTTTGTTCCGTAACACGCCATCCCTTGTAACACATTCGCGGGAAAGAAACTCTCTCACCAGATTAACGTCCATACAAAAAGTCTGTGAATCTGACCCGATAAACACAGGGGAAGCGTTACAATAGCGAATGGCATTGATCGGCGCAATAAATGTAAAGGAAGGTGCAAGTACTTCATCACCAGCTTGTACCCCACATGCCAATAGACTGAGATGCAGTGCTGCGGTTCCATTGACTGTCGCAACACCTTCATCGGTTCCGACATATTGACTCACATTTTGCTCAAATTGATCGACATAAGATCCGACTGAGGAAACCCACCCCGTATCGAGACAGTCCTTAATATACTTCCACTCATTCCCGGAAATATTTGGTATCGACAAAGGGACCAGATCGTGCATTGTTTGCATAATTCAATAACAAAAAAGGAACTCATTCCAGAATAATTCACTAAGCTGCCTTAGGAACGCGTGAAGATTCGACTTGATTTTTCATCAATAAGCTGGCAACTAAAAATTCCCATTCAGTATCTATTTCCCAGGATCTCTCTGTCGGCATTTTGTATCCATAGGTTTCCTGATAGGGGCGAAATGTTTTACTCTTTTTGAAGAAATCAACCTCCAATACATACAATGCTCCATTGAAGGCATACACCTCTGTTAACACTTGCCTGCGAAGTGAAGACTCTTCCTGCTCAGGAACAAGTTCCAACAGTAATCCTTCTTCATTCATCTCACGTAGGCAGACGGGGTGACTTGGTGCTTCCATCATTCCTATCACTGACTTCGCATTTATCTCTTTGGCAAATTGAATCGCACCATCGATATCGTCTGCAATTCGGAAGGGGGATGTCGGCTGAAGTAATGTAATATACTTCGTATCGTACTGTTCGTTCTCAGCAAGCCAGTCTATGGCATGTAAGATGACATCGACATGACTGGAAGCATCTAATGCCAGTTCAAGCGGGCGAATAAAAGGAACCTCTGCCCCAAACCGCCGAGAAATTGACGCGATCTCCCTGTCATCAGTAGATACGATGACACGATCTAATTCCTGACTTTGTAATGCCGCCTCGATTGTCCACGCAATGAGTGGCTTTCCAGCAAGGACTTGTATATTTTTTCGAGGTACCCCTTTTGAGCCACCTCGTGCAGTGATTAATCCAACTATACCGGCCATCCATGGCCCCCTTCTTCATTCGCTCTACTTTGTATGTGAGATAAAATCACTTCCCAAAAAGATTGATGGTGATCGCTCTGCCTCAGGTTGACGAATCGAGGATATTAATTGAAACGACTTTTTGTGTAAAGATAGAAACAAAGCAAGCTACCCATTCGCCCCCTTTTAACTTTTCCTGTTATGAGAATACCAATCAGGCAGCATCGCGCACCGTAGCTGTTTCTTCAATCTCGGGAGACGATTCTGACGGAACAGATTCGCTTTTCTCTCCAACAAGAGCTGCACCGCCGGCAAACGATAGTCCCACTAGAAAACCAAACAGACTCCCCTCCGTCGTATCCAACATCAGTGAATTAACCATACAACCCACAAGATAAACGGCAAGTACCGCTTGCCCAAGGGCCTGATCGAACCCGGTCAATAAGCGCGTGGCGCGCCAGGCAACCCAAAAGAAGGATAGAAAGAGGCAAACTCCCACGGCTCCGTTTTGAACAAGCAGCATCACATATTCGTTGTGGGGATTCGCTGTAGGAAGTTGTCCTTTTTCCCGCATCAACTGTTGATACTTCAATCCAAAACTGCCAATGCCTGAACCTAATACCGGGTTTACTTTGGCTAATTCCAGACTGTTTTCATAAAACTCCAATCGTAAATTGACACCGCTGTTCCGATTTTGTGTGGTTTTGTATTCTTTAACCTCAGTGATCACCTGATTAATTCGAATCTGAAATTTTTCTGACTGTTCATAAGCAACAAAACCCACTCCTCCCACACAAAGGAGAGCAGGAACAATGCCTTTGTATCCAAGCTTTTGATACATCAACAGACAGATCAGAACTCCCAAAGCTAGATAACCAGACCGACCGGAAACTATCGCAATCACATTAAAGGCAGCAACCAATGCCAAGATCCCATAAGGCCAACGTTGTCTTGGCTTTTCAAGAAACTTCCAGGCAGCGAGATACGCAAGAAATGCCATCAGAATATTTTGAGTAATTCGATTCTTAAAAACGGAACGCTCAAGGATCTCAATATTTGCATAATCTGCTGGAATGAATGCATACACGATTGAACCGATTAAGGTAACGATCATGGCCAGTTCAAACATTTGGATGCCACGTCGACGTGACTTTGGATCAAGAAAAAATGACAAGTAGATCGGTATCAGCAGAAATTGACGATATTTGAACAAATTTCTGGTAGCGACCGAAAGTGATTCCGAAGTGTAAATCAACCCGACAGAAAGAAATCCAAAGAAAAGCAGTGAGAGAGTGGCCACTCGATATTTTTTAAATAGTTCAAGTGTTACTAAATACTGGCCGGAAACAAACCAGCAAATCAGGACGCCAATACTCAAAAGGGACGTTAGACTTGTTGAGACAGGAATTGTGAATCCTGATAGAATAGAGAATATAATTCCAAGCAGGCAAACTTGCTCTTGAAAAAACGACCGATTCCAATCCTTTAAAAAACCGGGACCAGTTCGCTTCAAATTGCCCTCAAAAATGTGCATGAGTCAGATCCGATGAACCAACTTAAAAAATGATTTGTGAATTCATAACTCCTTGTGCCTTACGCCTGAAGAACAATGCCAGACACAGAATGAAAGCTTAAATAACATGATTTTTGATCTAATGCGATACTAATTTATGCCCCGAAATCGGCTAAGAATTGAAGCTTTTATCTCGATGAGGGAAAGGACTCGTGTTACACGCTCCCTCATCGCTGTCCACAGCACATATCACATAAACCACGAATGCACAATCAGTTATATCATCAACTAAGCAAAAGCCTCCCGTAAGCTGTGAATGAAGATGTAAGAGAGACACTTTTGGTTAAAACTCAGGATTCAACTGTCAACAAGTCCTCAGACTCATTTGAAACAGTCTTAATTGGTTCCGTCGCAGGAGATCACTTTTTGAATCGTTTTCAATACGATCCGTAGATCAAGCATCAGGCTGCATGTTTCTACATACTCGAGATCAAATTCAATGACTTTACTCTGTGAGAGTCGACTTCTTCCTGAAACCTGAGACAAACCTGAAACACCAGGGCGTATGCGCGCCCGCTTCTGCCGACTTTCTTGAGAGACATCTGCCAATTCAAACCCGATATAGGGACGCGGACCAATTAAGCTCATCTCACCTCGAAAAATATTAATCAACTGAGGAACTTCATCCAGGCTCGTTTTACGAATGAACTTCCCAATCCCGGTGATTCGGGAATCGTTCGTTGTTGTATATTGAGGCCCCGTCGATTCTGAATCAGATCTCATTGACCGGAACTTCAAGATCATAAACGGCTTTTCTCCCACGCCCAGACGTTCCTGACGAAAAAACACGGACCCAGGCGATGTCAACTTAATGATCAACGCCATAGTCAGAAATACGGGAGACAATACAACGAGTGCTAAACCGCTCAATATAAAATCAATGGGACGTTTTAATAAATATCCTGATTTCTCGATGCCATCCGGGGAGCATTGCTCAGCTTTGATCAAATGAGGATCGAAGTGAGGTCGCCCCTGGATTGAATTTTGAACATGACTTGATTTTTGCGACAGATTCAGATCGTCCATGATTGTCACT
>Ga0055584_100001227_pt1 | contig 25129 bp, 16 predicted proteins | sample OSDHelmetaG_FD_58716 | JGI IMG/M metagenome (GOLD analysis project Ga0055584, IMG submission 58716) | Pelagic marine sediment microbial communities from the LTER site Helgoland, North Sea, for post-phytoplankton bloom and carbon turnover... | ecosystem: Environmental > Aquatic > Marine >...
TTTGCTTGGGTATTGGGGTGGTAGAATCTACTTATTCTGACGCTTCAAACCCCACCTTATCCTGAATGATATAAAGCGGTCTACCTTTCACCTCGTTATAAATTCTGCCAATGTATGAGCCGATGATACCAAGCACCATCAAAATAATACCACCTATCATTAAAACAGCAAGCATAAGAGTCGTCCATCCCGGTTCATAGTCACCAAAAAATCGGGAATATAGCGCATATAGTATACCTAGGAATGCTGCTAGAGAGGTTGCAAAACCCAACCAAGTCGCAATCTTAAGCGGTACATTGCTAAATGCCAAAATTGCATCGCTGGCCAGATTTAGCATCTTTTTAAGCGGGTATTTGGTTGTGCCGGCAAATCTGATTTCGCGATCATATTCAACAAAGGTTTGATTGAAACCTATCCAGGCAACCATACCACGAACAAAACGGTAGGTTTCGCGCATATTTAAGAACTGATCCAGTGCCTTGCGGTCCATCAAACGAAAATCACCCGTATCTAAAGGGATCTCAACAGCAGAAAGCCGATTGATGATGCGATAAAAATACTTAGCAGTGATCAACTTGAAATGACTCTCCCCATCGCGTTGTTTGCGCTTGCCGTATACCACATCAAATCCTTCTTCCCATTTTTTGATGAATTCGAGTATCACCCTGGGAGGATCTTGTAAGTCCGCATCAATTACTACTGCAGCATCGCCTTTACAGTGGTCTAAACCTGCGGTTATCGCAACTTGATGCCCAAAATTTCTTGAAAATGAAATGACCTTAATGCTTGAATCCTTGGCTGCCGCCTCTTTCAATAATTGCAGTGTGTTGTCTGTGCTTCCATCATTCACAAAAATGATTTCGTTTGCATAGGAGTCCTTCACAGACGCCATAGCTTCAGTAAGTCGTTGCATCGTTGTAGCAAAAACAGCTTCTTCGTTATAACATGGAACAATGATGGAAATCAATTGCATGCGACAAAAATAAGACCTACACTTTAATAAATTGCCATACTTCATATCTTTGCTTGCCATGAGTCCCGAATCCATTTTAAAAGATGTTCAGATGAAGCAAGGAAACGTTATTTTCTTGACCGGGGCAGGTCTATCTACGGATAGCGGTATACCTACCTTTAGAGGACCTGAGGGATATTGGACGATAGGTTCCAAAAATTATATGCCCACTGAAATGGCTACGCAAGAGATGTTTAATCGTTATCCAGAAAAAGTGTGGGATTGGTATTTGTATCGATTTGGCGTTTGTGCAAGGGCAAAACCAAATAAAGGACATCAACACATTGTAGATTTTGAGCAAAAATGGAAAGATCGTTTTGTGCTGGTTAGTCAAAACATTGATGGATTGCATCAAGAGGCAGGAAATAGCTTAGAACGTTCCTTTTATATTCATGGCAATGCGGCATTTTTTCGATGCGCAGCATCTTGCACCAAAGAACTGCGCATTTTACCTACTGAAATTTGGTATGAAGGAAAACCGGAAATGAATGCTGCCACCAAACATCAATTAACCTGTCCAAATTGTGGGGCTTGGATGCGACCCCATGTGTTGTGGTTTGACGAATCCTATGACGAGGACTATTACAGCTTTGAAACGGTATTGAATAAAACGGAGCGCGCAGATTTGGTGTTTTTAATCGGCACGTCTGGCGCTACCACCCTGCCGGTATATGTGGTTCAATATGCCAGAGCTGCGGGTGCTTATCTGGTTGAGATTAACCCGAATGAGACCAATTTTACCGATGTAGTGAAGGAGTATTCGAAAGGCTTAGTGCAACGAGGCACCGCAAGTGAATTATTGGGAGAATGGATGAATTACTTCTCCTCTTCAAAATATAATTTATAGAACTTTCGGCCATCCGGTTCTTTGCCTTGCTCAATCATATTTTTATTGCCGTGGATATAGACATGGAAATTCTTGTCCAGTTTTAATACACTTTTGAAAACCCGTGCTTGCTTTTTCACTGCTTGGGTAGAGATTTCAAATTCATCTTCAATCTGAACATCATGCGCTTGCTGAAAGTCTTGCTTATAGTCCCGAAAGGAATTGATAATGGGTTCTTCTTGCAGCACTTCTTCTTCAAATTTTTCCTTCTCAAACACATCGTTTTCTTTAAAATATCCTGCCGCGCGGTTCAATAAATCAATTTGCTCAGTGCGTGTAATGGGCATGTCGTCAACAATTTGTTCCGTAACAAATCGCTTGGTGATGCCCATCACTTGATTGGTTTGGTGGTACTCATCACTAACCGGTTCTACTTGCAAAAACTCATCCTTCCAATAACGTGCTTCGCTGTTTCCTTTCAATGGGTCAATCAATAATACTTTGTATCCTTCTCCTTTTTTGGTATTAAACACCAGACATGCTTTATCGATTCCTTTGAGCTCAAAACCAAAATCATGGGTAATGGCATATCCATCATCCATTTCTTCCATTTTTATGAAGGGCGCATCGGTTTCTGATTTAAATATGCCAATTGCATTAACCTGTTCATTGTCAATTTCAATATTGGAAAAATGAGCGATGTTAAGTTTGCCCTCATTTACTTTTGGGTGGGTAGAACAGTCGTACAATAGTTTGGCTAAACTTTGGGAGTTTTGAAGCAAGAGATCGTTGTTCTCAAATATTTCTGCTACCACCTTATACACTTCATTCATATCAATATTAACCGAATGATGAAAATGATAAAACTCATCCGTTTTGATAGGTAGAATTAAATAACGCAAAAGGTAATTGATGGTATCTTCGTTCACCTGAGTTAGTTCAGATGAAAGTTTAACCTCTTGTTCTCGAAGCTTGCTGCCCACATAATGCGTGGCCAATGCTTCCAATTCTATCTGTGTAAAGTCAACGTGCGTCATATGTTTTTGAAGGAAGGCAAATGTAGAAAAATAAGTTACTAGTTCAAGGTTGTTGGTTCAAAGTTTCTGGTTCAATATACAAAGATGTAAAAGGTTAAATTCTTAGACATTAGATATTGATTGGTTCCTGTTAAAATTCTATTGCCAAATCGCTTATCACTATTCACTAATTGGCTACCTTTGCAGTCTTGAAAAAAAGAGTGGTAGTTGGCCTTTCGGGGGGAGTAGATTCCAGTGTAACCGCATATTTGCTTAAAGAGCAAGGATATGAGGTGATTGGAATGTTTATGCGGAATTGGAACGATGAATCGGTTACCATTAATAATGAGTGCGCTTGGGAAGATGATAGCAGGGATGCATTGCTTACTGCAGAACATTTAGGAATTCCATTTCAGACCATTGATTTCAGCAATGAATATAAAAAGCGCATTGTAGATTACATGTTTGCGGAGTACGAATCTGGAAGAACCCCCAACCCAGATGTGTTGTGTAATCGCGAAATTAAATTCGATTTATTTCTTAAAGCCGCCCTCAAATTAGGGGCAGATTATGTGGCTACCGGTCATTATGTGCGCAAAATGGAAGACGAAAACGGCTTTCATCTCATGTCAGGTAAAGATCCCAACAAGGATCAAAGCTATTTTTTATGCCAGGTTACCGAAGAACAAATCACCAAAGCATTGTTTCCAATCGGTGAATTATTGAAACCAAATGTGCGGAAGATTGCAGAAGAAGCAGGCTTGCCAACTGCAAAGAAAAAGGATTCTCAGGGTCTTTGTTTTATTGGAAAAGTGAGTCTTCCCGACTTTTTGCAACAGCAACTGAAACCTAAAAAAGGGGAAACTGTGTTGATCGATAAAAATTGGAGTGGATATCAGTCAAGCGCTGTTGGCATGTTGGAAATTTCAAAGCGGTATCATTATGCAAAAGAAGATGGCAAAGTGATTGGAGAGCACAATGGAGTGCACAATTATACCATTGGACAACGCAAAGGAATCAATATCGGCGGAATGGTAGAACCATTATTTGTCATAGGAATTGATGCCGATACCAATACGCTTTATGCTGGAATGGGTGCTCAACATCCTGGATTATGGTCTAAAGGTTTATTCATTGCAGAAGATGAAATCCATTGGATTAATGAAAAGTCAAGAGTAGAAATTGGAGAGGTGAAGTCGGTGATGGCACGTACACGTTATCGTCAACCTTTAAAACAGGCCCAATTGCATAATAGTAAAGAGGGGATTTATCTCATTTTTGAAGAACCCATCAGCGCAATTGCCCCTGGGCAATTTGCAGCTTGGTATGTGGATGATGTGCTACTAGGGAGTGGAGTAATCAATCAACGATAACATGCGGATCATCAATGATTTTTATAGCACCGACCCTTACTTTAATCTTGCGGCAGAAGAATACTTTTTAACCCAAAGCCAAGAACATATTTGCCGATTTTGGCAAAATGAGCATACCGTTGTTATAGGTAAACATCAGGTGATGCCTGCTGAGGTAAATACGCAAGTAGCACAAGAACGAAAAATACAAATTGCACGAAGAATATCCGGTGGCGGCACGGTTTACCACGATTTAGGGAATTTAAACTTCACCTTTATTGCCAACAATGTTAATGGGGAAAATCTAATTGATTTCAAGCAGTTCACACAGCCCATTATTGATGCACTCAAGGTTCTTGGTTTGGATGTGCAGCATAGCGGAAGAAATGATCTGTTATTGAAAGGGCTGAAAATTAGCGGTAATGCGGAACACCTTTCTCAAAAATTGAAACGCACCATGCATCATGGAACACTTTTGTACAATAGTAATTTGGACAATTTGGGAGCAATTCTAAAAACACCCATCGATCAGTTTATTGGCAAGTTTGTGCAAAGTAAACGAAGTATGGTGACCAATTTATCGGATCATTTAATCCAGGAAATGGATATGGACGCATTTCGAACGCATTTGGAAAACTATTTTATCCAATTCCATAAAGCAGAATCCAGCGAACTAACTAAAAATGAAATACATAGCATTCAAGAACTGGCCAATTCTAAATACAAAACAGAGGATTGGATTATGGGTTATTCCCCTAAATTTAGCTTCAGTGGTTATTTTGAGGGGGAATATTTCGAAATCTTTGCAGTTAAAGGTAAAGTAGTGGGCATTGAAACTGCCATTGCAGAAATCGATCAATTGGAAGCGGTCCTTTTAAATAAATATTTCAGTTATCCAGAATTGCATCAATCCATTGTAGGAATGGAAGTGAATACCGACAAATGGACCCGGTTTCTAGCCGCTATGTTTAATATTTAATCTGATTTGCTTTTACAGCCAACATTTGGCAAACTATTTGCGTCTTATATTGAAGCGAAGTTTCGTGTTATCGAATGATTTAAGCATCATTTTAAAATATGTTGTAACTTTGCAAAACAATTTTGAGATTAATTGCAATCATATTGTCCATTTTGGTAATCAAACTATCTGTATTGCCCTGCTGTTTAGATTCAAACAGCAATGATACGGTGCAAGTTACCGAAGCATGCTGTCAACAAACCAACACTGCATCAACCGAAGATGAGTCTGATCCAGAAAAGAAATCTTGTTCCCCATTCTTCAGCTGTTGTGCTAGTGCGGGTTTTGTGTTTATGCGTCCAGTTTTGAAGTTAGATAAATTAAAACTTCAGGAGGTGAATACCACCTTTACTTATCTCAATAATTATTCATACATGTGGGACGGAACAATCTTCCAACCACCACAACTCAACGCTTAAATTTTCGTTTTATATGTGTCAATCAGGCGCATTATTTTATGTATACCTTAGGGTTTACACGCATTTTTTAAATTAGAGTACCATGAATACAATAAAGAAATTAAGTATAATATTAATAATCGGTTTAGGTTTTTCTATCCCTGCTCAGGCAGAAAAAAGCCACATCAATCAAAGTCAAACGGATCCCATTGTGGTTACAGATACATTTTCTGTAAGCAACATGTCTTGTCATAAGGATGCAAATTTGGTTTCACGCAGTTTGTACCGATTAAAAGGAGTTAAAAAAGTTCAAATAATCGGAGATAAAGTAGTGGTCAAATATGATCGTACTAAGCAAACATCAAAACAGATTATTGCAGCAATAGAAGGCACAGGGACTTGCGAGAACCCGAACGACAAGCGGAAAAAGGCCAAAAAGAAATGAAGGCCTTAGGTTTGTTGCTATTAGGTCTGTTTATCGGGTTTAATAGTTACTCTCAGCATGCTGGGAATCATGTACATGGACGTGTGTTAAACGCGAAAGGTGTGGGTTTGTTTAGTGCCAGAATTTCGGCTCCGGAAGTATCCAAATCGGTTTATGCAGACACAGCCGGTAATTTTTATCTTGCCAGTGAATCGGAATTCAGCTATTTAATTGTTACAGCTCCTGGGTATCTCAGGGATTCTATTTCTGTGGTGGGTATCGGTCATCAGCAATTGAAAGTCACCTTAATTGAAGTAAATGAAATTGGTGCTGCCAAAATAAAAGGTGATCCGAAGAATGCACATATTGGTAGAAAGCCCGCTAAAACGGAAATTATTACCCATTCTGAACTCAAGAAGGCTGCCTGCTGCGACTTAGCAGGTTGTTTTGAGACCCAAGGAACAGTAAAAGCAGTTACTACCAATGTAATTACCAATTCCAAGGAGTTGAGGATTTTAGGCCTTTCTGGGGTTTATAATCAAGTATTGACGGATGGAATGCCATTGATTCAAGGCGCGAGTTATACCTATGGTATTTCGGCAATGCCAGGTCCAGCGGTTTACGGGATATTTGTTTCTAAGGGAACCAATAGTGTTTTGCAGGGATATGAAAGTATGGTAGGCCAAATTAACGTAGTTCCGAAGTTTGGGAACCGTTCTGAGAAGTTACTGTTGAATGCCTTTGCTAATAATTTTGGCGAAAACCAATACAATGCTATTTGGGGATTAGACAAGAAAAAATGGAACAATTTCTTGGCAGTCCATTTAGTGAATCCTGCAGGTGAGCGGGACCAGAATAAGGATAGTTTTACAGATGTTACTCGCTTGAACCGATTTGTGATTTATAATAAGTTTCAAACCGGGCTTGAGAAAACCAAAGGCTTGCAAACCATGTTAGGAGTTAAACTGGCAATAGAGAAACGTGTTGGAGGGCAATTGGGTTATCGAGATAATACGGATAAAGGCAGTGCAAACATATATGGTCAAACGGTGAATTATTACCAGCCAGATTTATATGGTAAATTGAAGTGGTTGATTTCTGAACAAGAGAGCATTGAACTTGTTGCTTCAGGGCAGTACCACAATCAAGAATCTTATTTTGGTCCAGTTCATTATAAATCTGAGCAAAAGCAATTTTATGCAAATGCACAATACAATAAAGACTGGTCTTTAGGGGATAATAATTTCAAAGGAGGCTTTAGTTTTAGAAACCTCGAAATTGCTGAAGATATTGATTTTACATCGAATACCTTATCCAGAACCTATGACAGCAGTTACTTGAAGCAAGAAACCATTCCTGGTATTTTTGCCGAAAACATATGGAATTGGAGAGGCAATATTTTTCAATTAATAACGGGTGCTCGGGCAGATTATCACAATCAATTCGGGTGGCAATTTACCCCAAGAGCTATGTTGAAATACGAGGTGACCGAATCGGCTGCCTTGCGATTTTCAGGAGGAACAGGCTGGCGCACGGTAAATATGTTTGCTGAGAATATTGGTCTGCTATCAAGTTCGCGTGATATTGTCTTTCTGGAGGTGTTAAATCCCGAAAAGTCCTTGAATATGGGTGTCAATTTTGTGCAGAATTTCCAGCGCGGGAAATGGCAAGGATTTGTTACCACGGATTTTTATCAAACCCGTTTTCAAAATCAATTTTTCCCGGATTATGATACCGATCCAACCAAAGCTTTTATTGGTAATTTTACGGGAAGGTCGGTTTCTAATGCATATCAATTGGATGTAGTAGGAACGTATAATAAGAATGTAGAATTAAAGTTTGCATACAATTATCTGGATGTATATCGTATCATTAATGATCAAAAAGTGTTGCTTCCATTTAATTCAAAACATCGGTTAATGGCAGCTGTTTCACTTAAGAGCAAAGACAAGAAATGGCAAGGAGATTTAAATGCGCATTGGTTTGGGAAACAAAGATTGCCTGATACGCGTTTGAATCCGGATGCGTTTAAACAAGAATCGTTTTCAAAGTCGTATGCCACATTAAATGTTCAATTAACCAAAAAATGGAAAACTTTGGAAGTGTATGGAGGGGTTGAGAATGTGTTGGATTACCGACAGACCGATCCTATTGTAAACGCAAGTAAACCTTTTGATCCCTATTTTGACACCTCTTTTACTTGGGGGCCAATTCGTGGGAGAGAGTTTTTCTTGGGCTTAAGATATATTCCATTTCGGGAATAATTTACGGACGATACAAGGTAATTGAGTTTGCTTCAATAGGTGTCCATCGGTAAAACCGAGTCAAATAAGTTGACTAAGAAATAATTCTATTTTAATCAAAATGTAAATGCCATCTGCTAAAAACGGGTGGCATTTTTATTTACATTCTCCTTTGGAATACGTGGTTATTCCATGGCATTCTGCTTCACATGCATTGCTATAAGTAACTTCATCGCAACCGCAAACAGGGTCGTAGTTAGCTGTGCAAATGCAATTGGAGTCGCTCTTCCCTTTTTTACAATCGGTTTTTTTACACCCTAAATAAAAAAAGCTGCACAGTAATACAGTAATCAGAAGAGGCTTCATATGGATTTAAAGCGGAATGTTTCCGTGTTTTTTCTTGGGTAAATTATCTACCTTGTTTTCTAGCATGGCAAATGCAGAAATGAGTCGTTCTCTGGTTTCTTCAGGTAAAATAACCTCATCAATAAAACCTCGAGCCGCGGCACGATATGGATTAGCAAACATGTCGCCATATAATTGTTCTTTTTCTTTCCATGCAGCTTCCGGATCTTCTGCTGTTTTGATTTCACCTTTGAAAATGATTTCGGCAGCACCTTTGGCTCCCATAACCGCGATCTCTGCGCTTGGCCATGCGTAATTCATATCTGCACCAATGTGCTTGCTATTCATTACGTCATAGGCCCCACCATAGGCCTTTCTAGTAATAACGGTGATGCGAGGCACCGTAGCTTCGCTAAAAGCATATAAAAGCTTCGCACCATTGGTTATAATAGCATTCCATTCTTGGTCTGTTCCAGGAAGAAAGCCGGGTACATCTTCAAGTACCAACAATGGGATATTAAATGCATCGCAAAACCGAACAAAACGCGCTCCTTTTTGCGAGGAATGCACATCCAAAACACCTGCCAGATAAGAAGGTTGATTTGCAATGATACCGATGCTTTTACCCGCTAATCGAGCAAAACCGACCACAATATTTTCTGCAAAGTTTTTATGCACTTCAAAAAAACTGTTTTCATCAATTACCCCATCAATTACTTCTCGAATATCATAGGGCTGATTGGGATTTTCAGGAACAATATTATTCAACGCCTCTACCTTTTCATCTTTGGATGTATAAGGCAAGTCCAATGCTTTTTCTTCGCAATTTTGAGGAATATAAGACAAAAGGGATTTCAAATGATTGATGGCCTCAACTTCATTTGCCGCTGCAAAATGAGCAACACCAGATTTACTGGAATGAACCGAAGCTCCTCCCAAATCCTCTGAACTTACCTCTTCATTGGTAACCGTTTTAACCACATTGGGTCCGGTTACAAACATATAGCTGGTATGTTCAACCATTAAGATGAAATCTGTGATTGCAGGTGAATACACTGCGCCACCAGCACATGGTCCCATTATTGCCGATAGTTGTGGAATCACACCACTTGCACGGGTATTTCTAAAAAAGATATCTGCGTACCCGCCTAAGGATACTACTCCTTCTTGTATGCGTGCTCCACCGCTATCATTCAGTCCTATTAATGGCGCTCCATTTTGAAGCGCTAAGTCCATGATTTTGCAAATTTTCTCCGCATGGGTTTCAGATAGAGAACCTCCAAAAACGGTAAAGTCTTGTGAAAAAAGATAGGTTAACCTGCCGTTTACTTTAGCATAGCCGGTAACCACTCCATCACCAAGAAATTTATTCTTTTCCATTCCAAAATCTGCGCTTCTGTGCGTTACGAAAGCGCCAATCTCATGAAACGAGCCTTCATCTACCAATAATTCGATTCGTTCTCGCGCAGTTAGTTTGCCTTTATTGTGCTGAGATTCGATACGTTTCTCACCTCCGCCCAATTTGGACTGTGCTCTTTTTTCGGTTAGCTTGTTAAATGAAGGTTTGCTCATGGTTGAATATTTTAGTCAAGGCAAAAGTAATATTATGCAGTATGAATTACCAATTGATTAAAATGGGATGCTTTACCACAAATCGGGTCGTTTTGTACATACAGCATCTATTTGCATATCAGCGATTTGAGTTTTGAATGTATCGATCATGTTAAGACCATAGCCCTGTAATTCTGGGGAAACGATGCATATCTTGAAATGCTTTTTTAATGCTTGATAAGATAAATCATCTAAAGGTAAATGGGTAAAACAATCCACCCAAACCCAATCAACCTTACCTGCAAAAGCCAATGCAAATTCAATGGGTTCAAATTCAGAATAACGAATGGCGATTTCTTTAAGCCCTTTATTGGCATATTTAACTAGATAAGGAAGACTCAAATCGAGAAAAAAGTATTCCGTGATTCGATATTTTGCCAGTAGTTCAAGAATTGCCTCTTCCATTCCTTCGCATTTGGTGTTCAGGATAATAAATTTATGTTGATAGCTTTTGAGTAAATCTTCAAATAGTTCTCCTTTTTCAAAAGGATCATGGTGAAGAATGAGGTGATTCTCGAATGCCCTTATGTCTAGCTCAATACCTTGGTCTTTCGGAACATTTTTTAGCTGCTGAACGGAATTTATGCGATGTGCTATTTTAAGCATGGTAATGGGCGAATTTAATCATTCATGCGATCATTATCAATAAGCGGCTGATTTATGTGCGCATAGTATTTAGTGTATTGCCTAAGAAAGAATTATTTTCCCTCGGGAAAGCGATGTCATGATAAATGATATGTACTTTTGGGGCACAAATGGATGTTAAATCAAATATAGCACTTTGCACCACGGCTTTTCCGTATTTACATGCTGAGTATCCGTTTATTTCTGCAGAGTTCGATTATTTGCAAAAGCACACCAGCCTTGCATTAATTCTTACGCATCAAATGGGTTCTGAAAAGGGCGTTGAAGTGCAGAACACAATTGATGTTGTGATGGCGTCTGAGTTGAAAAACACGCCTATTTCATTTACGCAATATGTTCAGTTTGGGATTAAAGTTTTAATCCCTATGGGGATCAAACTAGCTGTAAAATCGTTGATTAATGGATCGTTTTCAGTAAAAGCATTAAAAATGCAGATCTCTCAGTATTTAATCTATTTAAGAAGAGCAAGTCAAGTTGACGCTTATATAAAAAGCAAAAATATCACCGTTTTATATAGTTATTGGTTTGATCATTGGAATGCAATAGCTTGTGTTTATAAAGTTATGTTTAACAAAGACATTATTGTGGTTAGTAGAGCACATCGTTACGAGATTGATTATATCAAGAATCCCGTAAGTTTTGATGCCTATAGATATTTTCAATTTAAACACACTGATAGGGTTTATTTTATTTCAAAAACTTGGATGGATTTAATTGAACGAAGAATTAAACCTCGAGAAGGGCAGTTTTTGTATCGGCCGATGGGTGTATGTTTTAATAGTAAATATTTGCCCGTAGAGGTGCCTTCAAAACCACCTTATCACATCTTAAGCATATCTCCGCATATCCCTTTAAAACGGTTAGATTTTTTGGCGTCAACCATAGAAAATATGGGCATTCCAGTAATTTGGCATCACTTTGGTGAAAAGAACCTTAATAATGATCTGGCTAAACGGTTGAAAGGGACTTCGGTAGATTATAAATGCTATGGGTATGTGAACACGGATGAATTAATCAGATTTATGGAAACCAACCCAATTCACTTCTTGGTTAATGTGTCAACGATTGAAGGTGTTCCTGTAAGTATGATGGAGGCCATTTCGAGAGGGATTCCATTAATAGGAACAAATGTGGGAGGCGTAAGCGAAATAATTAGCGATGAAGTGGGGTATCTAATTGATGCAGATTTAGAGATTGCAGTATTCGCGCAAAAATTACATGGTTGGCTGGCAAACTATAAGTTTGGAACTATTGCACAAAGAAACAATATCATTCAGTATGGAATTGAAAAGTTTGACCAAGAAACAAATTATACGCAATTTTGCAATGAGCTAAATCAACTATCCTCTTAATTCAATGTTAGTTTCAGTAATTGTACCATGTTATAATGTTGCGCTCTACATCGAAAGATGTTTATCGTCAATTTATGCTCAAAGTGCGCAAGAAATTGAAGTGATTTTGGTGGATGACGGGAGTACAGATCATACCGTAGAAAGAATAAGACATTATCTAAAAACCAACGATAAAAAAGCGCTGCTCATTGAGCAAGAAAATAAAGGAGCTTGCGCAGCCAGAAATAGAGGATTGCTTGAAGCAAAAGGGGAATATATCCAGTTTTTGGATGCGGATGATTGGATAAAGCCCGGGAAAATAAAGGCGCAAATTGAGTTAGCCAAAAGGCAAAACTTACCGGACTTGATTGTTGGAAGTTATATAAGCCTAAATGCAAAGGGGGAGAAAGTAGTACAGAAAAATTACACTCAAAATGACAGCAATCATTTATGGGAAATGCTAATGTCTACAAATCTTGGAAACACATGTTCAAATTTATTTCATTCAAGATTGTTTGATGAAGGTATCAGATGGAATGAAAATCTTTCCAGTTCGCAAGAGTACAATTTGATGTTTGATATATTGAAACGTATACCCGTGGTGATTTTTGATTCAAAAGTGGGAACAATTATTGAAATCAGGGATTCAGGTTCGATTTCAAGCACTAATCTAGAAAAAAAATGGTCAAACTACATTGATCTGAGGAAACGAATTGTGGAATATTTAAAAATGCATCAACCGTATGATTTAACAGATAAATTATATCAATCACTTTTTGACGCGCTTAGGATTGTTTACCCTTATAATTCGGAAATGGCTAATACAATATATCAGGAATTAATACCTAGAAAATTTATTCCCGCGGTAAGCAATACAAGCAGTAAAGGATATATTTTAATATTTAGAATATTTGGATTCAAAATCACACAATCACTAAAATTAATATTTTCAGCATTGTTCAGGAAAAACAACTAAAATGGTTTGTTTCAAATGGCACTATAGTCAGTCATATACAGGCAATGCTGAAGGCAACCAATTAGCGATAGCTTGTGTTTTACATATAGTCGTTGTAAATTTACAGATTACTTTACACAAAATTGATATCAGTGTTTTATATATAATTATGAAGAAAGGTTTTACACTTCTTTTTATTCTTAGTTTACTGTGTTTTACCGAACAAGTGAAAGGGCAGTGTTTAAGCACGTTTATTTATAATCAAAATCAGTGTCTAGGCGATTCGGTTCAATTCACTTTTACTGGTACAGCAAGTAATGTAGAGTGGAATTTTGGTGATGTACTTTCAGGCCCAAAAAATGCAGATACCAATCGTATCGTGAATCACGAATTTACGGATACTGGAACGTATTCCGTTCGCTGTATTGCTATTTCAGGAGCTTGCAGAGATACCCTTACTCAATTGGTCTATATTACTGAAATGGCAAAAGCTCGTTTCTCATACTCGGATGCCTGTTTAGGGCTGAACGCACAATTCACCAATCTATCAACGCATTCTTATCGGGATAGCATCACCCAAATTGCGTGGGATTTTGGAGATACCACAGGGTCTATGCTGTTTAACCCCTCACATATTTATAGCTCAAGTGGCAATAAGACCATCTGCATGACCATTGTTTCAAGCTTAGGGTGCCGAGATACGATAAAGAAAAACATTAAGGTAATTGACCAATTCAGTTATGCTGCATCAAAAGATTCAGTGTGCCTGGGCAGCGATGTGGATTTTAGCTCTAACAGTGGAACTGAAATTCCTTTAAGCTATTTATGGAGTTTTGGAGATGGAAATATAACTAATGTAGCCTTACCTAATTATACGTATGGTTCTTCTGGGGCCAAATTTTTTGCATTAACGCTCATATTTTCAGATAGTTCATATTGTACCTTAAACCATGATAGCATTATTGTGCTGGATTTACCGAATGCTACTATTTCTTATTTGTCTGATACTGTCCAATGTTTCAAAGGAAATCAAGTATGTGTAAAATTTGATAGCTTAAATCAAAATATTCTATTTAGAAATATACTTTGGGATGATGGTTCAACTTCAAATGTACCCATTGGTGATTCAGTATTTTGTCACTCTTATGCAAACTCAATAGGGAGTACCTATAAAGTTACCATGGAAGTCATAGACGATCGGGGTTGTGCCACAAGATTAAAGGATAGTACAGATGTGTTAATTCTTAGGGATCCAATTGCAAATTTTGATTTTATCCGCTCTGGTGGATGCTTTAAATCCTATTTGGATTTAAATAACTTGAGCAATATGCAACCGCCTTTGATTCAATCATATAAGTGGTTATTTGGCGATGGTACTCACGATTCCTTAAATTGGCAATCACCGAGTCATACCTATATAGCCAATGGTAATTTTAGTGTAACCTTGCAAATACAGGATTCTTTTGGCTGTGTGGACACATTTACAAGCAACAGCTCAATCAGTAATATCAGCTATGTGGTGGATGCAAGAATTGATACCATTATAGCCTATTGCAGATTGAACAATCGATTTGGTTTTCGCCAAACACCCATATCCGGTGCGAATATTACATGGTATTTTGGCAATGGAGATAGCAGTACAAACTTTGCCACTTCGGAGCATTATAATAATATTGGTGATTATTTCCCGGTGGTTCGCATTAGCAAGCAAGGTTGTGATAGTATTTTAGTTTTAGATACAGCTACGGTTTATGGACCTTACGCTCAGGCACAAATTCAAAACCGCTTTCAATGCCAAATTCAAGATACGGTTTATTTCAATAATGTAACTGCCACCTTTCGAAACAATCACATAAAAACCCTTTGGCAATTAAACGACTTTGTGGCTGCAAATTGTACTACCGACACCAAGAATGGCGTTAACCTGAATTCAAATTGCAACTATTCTGTGGATTCGTTGAACTTTAAGCATTGGTTCACTCCAGGCAATGAACGTTGTTATACGGGCTTTTTGATACAAACCGATACCACGATTGGATGTTCAGATAGTTTTCCATTATCCATTCCATTGATGCGTCCGAACGCAGATTCTGGATTACGCGTATTCTACCGAAATCAACCGTGTGTGGGGCCAGAAGTACCGAAAGAGGTCTTTATAAACTTAAACCAAACACAGCCCAATTGCGGACGAGAGCGGTATTATATCATGTGGGATAGTCTTTGTGCCGCGGAATCTGGAAATTTCAATAGCCACTGGAGATTAAATGAAGATCGTCATAATTATGGGTATAATAATTTGCCATGCGACTCGAATGGATATGTAACCATGGGATTAATCATTGAAAATGGTCTGGATTCCATGGGCAATGTTTGTCGTGATACAGGATTTTATCATCATATTATTCGATTTGGACTGTTGAACCCAACCATTGCTACCTCATACAATCCAGATAGTTTATATTGTAACTACAGTACACATGATTTTTTTGTTGGCGATAGCATGCAAGACTCCATTGTTCAAATCATTTGGAATTTTGGAGATGGGACTATTGATACAGTTCAAACCTTAGGTAAAGTATCTCATACTTATACCCAGGCTGGCATTTATCAAGTAAGAAATTATGTCCAGCATATCAATGGATGTGACGGTGTAGATACATTTCAAGTGAGGATTGGTGTGAGGCACCGCTTTGATTTACCGGCACCATATACCTGTTTGGGCGATTCGGTTCTTTTAGGCAATAACAGCAATTATTGGTTGGACCCAAACCCCAATTATTTTCGGAATAATTCACGCGCAGCGCAGGGAAAAGAACGGACTCGATGGGATTTAGGGGATGGGAATGGGTTTCAGGATTCGGGATTCAACATTTACTTGAATTATAATCGTATCGGTAATTATACCATCCGTATGGAATTGAGAGATAGTTTAGGTTGTTTAGATACGGCCCATCTGGGTAACCCATTTCGTGTTTTCGATGTTACATCTCAAATCCAGTTGCCTGCAGATACCTTGGTTTGTCCACAAGTAGTGCAGTTGTTCAGCGCATCCACGGTTAATGACAGCTTAAATAATTTCGGGCATTTAGATGATAGCGTCAGTTTATTTATTTGGACTTTTGGTGATGGTTCTGGTTCCAGTTTGCAGGCAAACCCTTCCAAATTTTTTGACAAAGGGACACAAGGGATTAAGCTTTACGCGGAGAATACAAGGGGGTGTAGAGACTCCGTTTTGGATTCATTTTTTATCGTTTCACCATTCGCTCGATTTACACCTGTTACAGATACCATGGGTTGTCAGCCCCATTTAACTACATTCAGGAATCAAAGTGTGAATGCCAATAGTTTTACCTGGCTATTTAGAAACCCCGCGAATAACATTCTAAATACAACCAGTCAAGGAGATGTTAATTTTAATTATACCAATTATGGCACATTTTATCCCGAATTAATATCGCGTAAAAATGCCTTGAACAATGGCATCCCAATCACATGTGCAGATACTTTTCCTTTGCTGGCAAATAATGATACTGCGATAGCCATTACCGTTTTTGAAAAGCCTATCGTTCGTTTCGCACATACCACCGATTGCAGTACCAATACAACTACTTATACCAATACAACAGTAATCAATACGGATACTATATTAGCGCTTTGGTGGACTTTTGGCGATGGAGATTCGAGTTTATTGCCTAACCCAATCCATCAATATGCAGATACTGGGGCTTACCGCGTAGTGCTGCACATAAGAGTGGGTAAGGGGTGTGAAGATTCTTTGGTGCGTACTGTATATGTTTCACCTATCCCATTGGCAGCGTTTAATGCAACAGATATATGCATCGAAGAACAAATGCAGTTTTATGATGCAACCAATGCATATAATGATGTGATTTATTTATGGAATTGGGATTTTGGAGACGGAACCAGTTCTTTTGTTCAGAACCCATTGCATTTATATACATATGATACTGCCTACCGCGTAAGATTAAGAGTTACAAATCGGGCCGGTTGCTTTGATACGATTACCAAAACAGTGAAGGTGAACACCAAGCCTGTTGTAGATTTTGTGTTTTCAAATGCTTGTCAAACCAAGCAGAATGTTTTTCACGGCAGCGCTTCGGCAAAAAATACGGCATTAGGCTATCATTGGGACTTTGGAGATGGAAATACATCCCCAAGTAAGAACCCTCATTATGTATATGGAGATACCGGTAATTATCAAGTAAAATTTACCGCAACAACATTTTATGGTTGTAAAGACTCAATCAGTAAAACAGTTCGTGTTTATCCCAATCCAGTTTCTGATTTTAGCATCAATAGCCCGGTTCAATGCCAGGTTAACAACAGTTATACTTTCACAAATAATTCAACCATAGCCATTGACACCATTCTATATAATTATTGGTATGCTTCAGATGGAGGTTCAGGTTTCAATCAAGATTATTCTACGGTGTTTGGGTACTATGATAGTTTTGAAATAGTTCTGATATCCTTAACCGATAAAAACTGTAGAGACACTATTTCTAAATGGATCGAAGTTCTAGAATCGCCTATTTCATCCCCAGTTATTTCAGAGTTGTCCGTTTGTGTCAATGGAGATTCAATTCTTTTGGCGGATACTTTTGTGAGCAAAGAAACATTAGCCAATCGAACTTGGTTGCATAATGGAGTCTCTATTGGGAATGATTCTGCATTTAAGTATAAATTTAACACAGTTGGGCCTAGCACCATTTGGCTTATTAAGGAGTTGAGCAATGGCTGCATAGATACAGCAATTTCAAGCATACTTATTCATCCAAAGCCTAATTCATATATCAAAATACCGATTGATGAGCAATGCCTAAAAAACAATTCGTTTCAATTTTCAGACAGCAGTTCCATTAGCGATGGATCTTTCCTTGGACGCAAATGGTATCTGGGCAATGGCGACTCAAGCATATTGCCTAATTTCATATCAAGCTATGCGCAGGCGGATACATTTGATGTCTCATTGATTGTTTTCAGCAGATTTAATTGCACCGATACAATGGTCCGACCGATTATCGTTCATCCGGAACCGGTTGCCGATTTTTCAATTGATACAAGCAGTTTGTGTTTGCGAGGAAATCAGTTTCAATTTACCAACCAAAGCATGATTGCAGGAACTGGAATGACCTATCAATGGGATTTTAATTCTGAATTATCTTCCGTTGCGGTAAATCCATTACATCAATTCGGAGCCCATGGTGTTAAAACCGTAAAATTGGTTGCTTCCAGTTTCTTTGGATGCAAGGATAGCATAAGTAAAAATGTAGAGGTGTACCCGATGCCGTTATCTAGGCCAAGGGTTAATAATCCCAATCAATGCTTGAATGATCAAAACTATATTTTCACCGACAGCAGTACCATTGCTTATGGTGATTTAAGTAGACTCTGGGTATGGGACAATGCTACAACAGATACCGCAAAATCTCTAACTAGACAATTTGTTAAGGATACCTTATACCAACATCAATTGATTAGCACCTCGGCTTTTGGATGTGCCGATACCGCTTTACTTATACATCAAGTTTATCCAGTACCCAATGCCTTATTTGAAATTAATGATAGTGGGCAATGTGTCAACAATCAAAATTTCCAATTCAACAATTTATCTATTGCCAAAGATGGAATAATGGCAACATATTGGGATTATGGAGATGGTAGTTTAGATACACTGGTTCAAGGAGGGCATTTTTACTCTCAGGCCGGGATTTATACGGTTCAACTGATTGCCAACTCATCTCAATCCTGCAAGGATACGCACGATATTCAGCTGGAGGTATATCATAAACCCCTTGCCTTGTTATCTGTAAATGATAGTGCACAATGCTTTAAGGACCAGAATTTCAGTTTTATTGGTAATTCTTCTATACCTACTGGTTCACTCATTCGTTTTGAGTGGGACACATTTAATACTCCCTTTTCCGGTAGCAAGGATACCAGTTTGCTATTCCCAGTTGCAGGAAACTATACCCTGCGCTACGTAGTGGAAAGCAATCAGAATTGTTTGGATACAACCTTCCAAGATATCGTGGTTCATCCGGATCCCAGCTCACAGTTTACGATATCAGACTCGATTCAATGTGAGAATGATAATTTGTTTTTATTTAACTCTACCAGTTCATTGGTTTATGGTACCATGACAGATAGTTGGTATGCCGACCAAGTTTACTGGTCTGATTTAATGAATCCAATCAGAAACTTTACAAGTCAAGATACGGTGCAAGTTAGTTTGGTAAATAACACGAATAAGGGGTGCAGAGATACGGCTATTCAGCCCATATTTATTGTTCCAGCACCCCATGCTCAATTTGCGATCAATGATTCTGGACAATGTTTAAGGGACAATCAGTTTGTATTTGCAAACACAAGTTGGATCGAGGATGGAGTGCTTAGTGCAGAGTGGGACTTTGGTAACGGGAATTCCTCCAGTTTATACAGTCCGACTGAAGTGTATCCTGATCATGGAGATTATGTTGTTCGGCATATTTCAACGAGTATATATGGTTGCAAGGATACGTGGAATGTGGATGTATTAGTTCATCCGGAACCAATGGCTTCTTTTGTCGTAAATAATCCTTCGCAATGTCTGAATGGGAATCTTTTTACTTATACCAATAATTCATCAATTGATAGCACACAGATGAGCTATCAATGGTTTTTTGGAGATGGCAATAGTTCGCAACAAACGGACCCAAGCCACACCCATTCAAATTACGGTTCATTTGAAACCGTATTATATGCAACTAGCAATTATGGATGTATTGATTCAGCCAAAGAAATGCTGGTGGTTAATCCAATGCCCATTTCGGCCCTTTCAATTAACGACAGTGCGCAGTGTGTTAATACCCAGAATTTTGTCTTTACCAATAACTCAAGCATCCCGACTGGCAATATCATAAATTACACCTGGCATAGTAGGGGAGTTACTGCAATAAATGTCAATCCATGGCAGTTGGGATATCCTAATTCAGGACCCTATGGGGTTTTACTGGAGTCAAGGTCAGATAGTGGTTGCGTAGATTCTGCCTATAAATTGATACGTGTATTCCCTAAACCAATTTCAGGGATTACGGTAAATGATTCGGTTCAATGTCTACGGGGTAATTATTACCTTTTTAGTGAGCGATCTTTTGATTCTTTTGGCATTTCTGGTTATTCATGGCGAGAGAACAATGATGAAGTCTCTACTGCAGATACCTTCGGGAGAACCTATCTTAATGCAGGGCTGAAAAGCGTTGATTTGATCACTATTTCTACCAATCAATGTTTTGATACAGCGCGCATAAAAGTGCGTGTTAAACCTATGCCAGATCCGCGATTTGCTCCTTTGAAACAGTTCTATTGTGAAAATGAAGCAGGAATTAGCATCATCCCAAATCAATCTGGAGGGCAGTTTTATGGGAAAAACATTGTAAATCAGCAATATGTTCCTCGTATTTTATGGGGTGATACAGTTACTTATGTAATCACACAGGAGGGCTGCACTGACAGTAGCAAACAGTTTACACAAGTTTATCCGTTGCCGAATGCTTTCCTTGGAAACGATACCAGCATATGTAAACATGAATCCATTTTATTAAAACCCACCAGTTGGAATAGTACTTTTATTTGGGGTAACGGTTCCTCAGATACAGCACTTCGTGTAACGCGAGCGGGTCAATATTGGGTCACTGCAAAAAATATCTGTGGCACAGATTCAGACACCATTAATATCAGTGTAAAGGATATCAATTGCAGGTTCTTCTTGCCCACGGCATTTACTCCAAATGCCAATGGTATTAATGATCGCTATCGTCCAGTGACATTCGATGTGGATGAGATGGTTTTTGAAATCTATAATCGATGGGGTGGTAAGGTGTATGAAGGCGATATAAATGATTTAGGTTGGGACGGCACTTATGCGGATAAGAACTCCCCTGAAGGGTATTATGTAGTCGTTGTGAAGTACAGTTATCAAACGGAATTGAGAAACATTACTGAAACGGCCCACGAAGTATTCTATTTACTGCGTTAGGTTTTCGTTTTATTTTTGCGGTTCACATACCACTTAACGATTACACTGGGAATTACAAAAAGACAAACGAGAAACAGAATCCGATTGATGTAATCTCCTAATTTAGTATACATCGTGAGTTCAGTTCGAGGATAGACTGTAGCTAATATAGCATCACGTGTCCAGAAGGTTGAAGCCTTGCTCAGCATTCCTTTAGGTGAAATTACCCCAGAGATTCCAGTGTTTCCACTTCGAGCGATCCATCTTCGGTTTTCAATGGCCCGCAATTGGCCATATTGCAATAGCTGTTTGTAACCATACGTTTGACCCCACCAACCATCATTACTCATAATGCTAATAATGTTGCCTCCATCACGCACAAATTTAGCGGTCCAATCACCATATATGCTCTCGTAACAAATACTAGGTGTAAAAGCAATACTGTCTCCACTATAGTAGTTTAAAGTAATGTAATCGCGTCCCAGACTATTTACGGTCCCATCTAGGCTAATCATAACCTTGTCTAAAAATGAAAACACACCGGGGTAAGGCATAATTTCTGTGCCAGGAACGAGTTTCGCTTTATGATATAAGGGCCTCAAATTCAACGAGTCAATATAAAACCCTGTATTGTATTGGTCATAGAACATGTTTTCATCATAACGCGATTGCCGCGCCGTTGCAGTGGCCTTTTCACTGTAGATGCGATATGAATCACATCCACCCATGATTGCAATGCCTGGATGTTTTTCAATAAACCGTTCCAGACGATACAATTTTCGATCTTTAGATGGAATGCTCTCGTCTATGCCACCCACCAATGCGGTTTCAGGCAATACCATCAATGTCGCCCCTTGTTGTGCAAGTTTTTCCATTTGCTGCAGCATAGTGTCCAATTGCAAAAGTGGATCGATATCAAATTTTGCATCGTGGGGCTCAAAATTGGGTTGAACTAAACCAACTTGGATGGGCTCACCCCGGTCAAAATCGCGTATAAAAAATATAAAGAGTGATATAACCGCAGGCACCATGATGGCAATAAGCGGGTGCATAAACTTCAGCTTTGCCCATTTGCTATACAGGGCCAAACCTCCGAGTAATATCCATATACTGCCCCCAGCAACGCCTGTAAACTCATAAAATTGGGCAAATATGGGTGCGCTTCCCAGGCTGTTGCCCAAAGTAAGCCAGGGCCAGGAAAGGTCCCAAACATGGTGGAAATGCTCAAAGCCGATGTAGAAACAAATGAATAAGATTAGGGATTTGCTAGAGCCCAAAACACTTCTGGTAAAACGGTGCAATACCCACGGGGTAATTTGCAACAAACTATTTGCGAATATCATAAATATTGCACCTCCTAAACTGGCTTTATAAACCCACCAAGTGGTTCCAATATTCCAGATAAAGTGGGCAATATAAAAAAGCCAAACAAAGCGCCTATTGGATTCGTTTTCTAGTTTTTCACTTAATACCAGAAGCAGAAATATGCCTACAAAAAGCAGAGGAAATGTGGGCAGCGGAGACCAGCCCAAAACCAAAACAAAACCCGCTAACAAAGCGACTTTTAAAGGGCTGATTTTTTCAATAAATGCATTCATTTTATTCATGCGATCTGCCTATTACAACAACATATTCTCCTTTGACAATATTTTCTTCTAAATGGTTCAACGCTTCTTTTACTGTACCGCGATATTGTTCATGATGAAGCTTTGAAATCTCACGTGAGTATGAAAAAGGCCGATCGCCAATATATTCTAAAAGTTGTTCGACCAATTTCTTCATCCGATGTGGACTTTCATATAAAACAACCGTGCGATCTTCTTTACCAATTTGCTCGATAATAGTTTTCCTGCCTTTTTTTTGAGGTAAGAATCCGTAAAAACTAAACTTGTCAGTAGGTAATGCACTTTGAACCAAGGCTGGTATGAGTGCCGTGGCTCCTGGGAGGCATTCAACTTCAACATTATTTTTGGTTGCTTCAAGAACCAACAAATAGCCCGGATCTGATATGCCCGGAGTCCCGGCATCACTAATTAATGCAATGGTTTTACCCTCTTGTATTTGCTTGACCAATGCGGCAACTTTATCATGCTCATTATGCATGTGATAAGAAGCCAATGCATTGTTTATTTCATAATGCTTCAATAATTTTTTGGAGGTACGGGTATCTTCGGCAAGAATGAGATCAACCTCTTTCAAAATACGCAAAGCTCTGAGTGTTATATCTTCCAAGTTGCCGATTGGTGTTGGCACGATATAGAGCTTCCCATCCATTATTTACCTAATGTTTCTGGTAAATCATAACCCATCCCAAATTTCACAATAAAAATAAGTAAGGACCAAATAAGCACACTTGAAATATGAAATATTAATATTCTTCTTTTGGAACTCCCTAAAGAAACGGATAAAGCAATGCCCACAGGAATACTAAGAATGAGCGGTGTTAAAATAGCAATTCCCAAGAGGCCTCCTCTTTGTTTCAAAGCGATTAAGAAACGTCTCCACTTATTGAACTTGATTTTAACTTTTTGTGCCCTTTTTTCAATAAAACGGACAATTAATTTCATGACAAATAAGTAAAAAATAACACCTGAAATGCCACCAAAAGAGGTGATTAAAAAAGCATCTATCCACGGAATATCAAGCGCTAAAGCGCCAGCAATTCCCAATAGAAACTTAGTTGTAGATAATAAATAAATGCTAATGAATTCGCCCCACACCATTAAAGCAAATATAGTTTATTATGGTTTAGAGCCTATCATATAATAAGCCGTTGTGCAGTAAAAATTTCGAAAAAATGGAATAGCGCTAAATAACTTCCAGAGCTTGCGTGGTTTAAGTCCAAATTTCCATTTATAGTTTGGATTTATTAAGTACAGTTGCCGAAGAATGATGCTCAATTTAGCATTGCGGATGCAACGTTCAAATCGTTCAATACTTATTCCTGTTTCTTTAATTTCAACCAAATGTGCTATGCTGGAATCCGATTCTCCCATTCCCTTTAAATACAATTTATAGAGTGGTAAAGGGAGCAAATGCGTATAAGGCAATAAGCTGGGAATTTTTTTGCGCATCACCTGCTGATGACCGCCAAAAGGCATGTGCCAAGGAGGAAAAGCAAAGAATATAATGCCATTGGGCTTGAGCATTAAACGCATGAAATTGATTAATTTCTGTTGGTCGTGGATGTGTTCTATCACATCCTTTAGAAGTATTACGTCAAATGCGTTTCGATATTCAGATTCTCTATTGTAAATGTCGTCATGAATGAATTGAACTTGATCTTTGTAATCGGTTTGGTCAAAATACGTTCTACCTGTATTCAGTTTGGGTTCATCTAAATCAATCCCAATGCACTCGCAACCCAGCTCCATAAAGCTAAGCAAGTTGCCGCCTTCTCCACATCCAATTTCAATTATCCTAGTTTGGGCTCCAAGCTTCATCCGTTCCTGTATCACAGGTAAAATATACTCCTTGGTGCTCTCGTGTTGGTATCTAAAATAGACCTCGTAGGATTTATGGAAATCAAACATTGCGGGGCAAAAGTAAGGTTTAAATTCTTTTATCGATTTACCTGCAAGTAAATTTTTACTTGGAACAAACCGATGGTTTAAGGGAGTAAAAATATTTTTATTTTTTGCTTGTAATATTACACCTAGCCAATTACTTTTGCAATCCTCAAAACAATCCTCAATAGCTCAGCTGGTTAGAGCGAGTGACTGTTAATCACTAGGTCCCTGGTTCGAGTCCAGGTTGGGGAGCCATCTTAGAAAGGAGGTCATTTTTGACCTCCTTTTTATTTTTACTCTTTTGTAAAACCTTACTGGCCAACATAATAGATTCGATCTCAGGAGTGAAAATGTTGTTGCAACTCTTGAAATCAAAATTTTCGAATTTTTCGGTAAAGATGCAACCAAGAATCTTTTGTTTGGTCTT
>Ga0055584_100001229_pt1 | contig 25121 bp, 20 predicted proteins | sample OSDHelmetaG_FD_58716 | JGI IMG/M metagenome (GOLD analysis project Ga0055584, IMG submission 58716) | Pelagic marine sediment microbial communities from the LTER site Helgoland, North Sea, for post-phytoplankton bloom and carbon turnover... | ecosystem: Environmental > Aquatic > Marine >...
GTCTCCTTCCGGACCGATAATGAGTTGCATTGCTTCTCCAGCAGGTACGGCAATCATGTCGCTTATCGGACGCCGCGCTATTGCATCGTGACAGTGAGCTATCCAGGTGCTGGCTCCTGCATTTTGGATAAAGGCGTCAAATTGCAGGGGTTCTTCAATGATAGGAACCCATAGCTCCTTGCTCTGTTTTGCGGCGCTCAGAGCAATACGTTCGAGTCGATCTAGGCGCAACTTAGAACGTTCGGAGTGTTCAGAAAATATGGGTACGATGCGGTCTACACCTACTTCGACCGCTTTTTCAATCACCCATTCAAAGCGAGCTATGTTTTTCGTGGGCGCAACGGCCAAGGTGAGGGAAGAGGCGGGTGCATCTGTGCGCATGACCTGTTGCAGGTTACTTACCTCAAAGCGTTTCTTAGAGGGGAGTGCCTTTCCTACATAAAGGCCACCTTTTCCATCGATAACATGAACTGGATCTCCCAATTGGATGCGCAGCACACGTGCGTGCTTTCCTTCTTCGCTATCGAGTTCTACGGTGTTACCCTCCGACGCAGAAGCAGCATAAAAGCGGGGTAAGTCCTGGATACTCATAAACCGAAGGTAGTGCGGAAATAAAAAAGCCCCGACGTGCGGGGCTTTAATCTTTCAATGGTGTGCATCAGACCGTCTCTGCAACCTTAGGTGCAGCTTCCATGATTTCATCGCTTGCATCAGCCGCAAATACTTTGAAATTCTTCACGAATGCGTTTGCCAAGGTGTTTGCTTTCTTATCATAAGAAGCTTGATCCGCCCATGTATTGCGCGGATCCAAGATCTCCGCCGGCACATTTGGACAAGAGGTAGGCATATGCAAACCGAATACTTCGTGCTCTTTGTAGTCCACATGGTTCAATTGGCCGGTCAATGCGGCAGTAATCATGGCGCGCGTGTATTTCAATTTAATGCGTGATCCAACGCCGTATTCGCCGCCGCTCCAACCAGTGTTGATCAACCAGATGTTTACGTTGTGCTTCTTCATTTTCTCACCCAACATCTCCGCGTACTTCGTCGGATGAAGTGGGAGGAATGGAGCTCCGAAGCATGCTGAGAACGTTGTTTGAGGCTCGGTTACTCCTTCTTCAGTTCCTGCAACTTTAGCTGTGTAGCCAGAAATGAAGTGATACATCGCTTGGCCCGGAGTCAGTTTAGAAACAGGAGGCAACACGCCGAACGCATCGGCTGTGAGGAAGAAAATGTTTTGTGGAATACCACCAGCAGAAGGCACTGCGATCCCTTCGATGTGGTGGATCGGATAGCTTACCCTGGTGTTTTCCGTTTTCGAACTGTTTTCGTAATCTACTCTGGTCGTTCCTTCAAACACTTCGATGTTCTCTAGGAGCGCACCAAACTTGATGGCTTTCCAGATCTCTGGTTCTTTCTCTTCTGTCAAGTCGATGCATTTCGCGTAGCAACCCCCTTCAAAGTTGAAGATGCCCTTTTCGGTCCAACCGTGCTCATCGTCTCCAATCAACGCGCGATTTGGATCTGCCGAAAGGGTGGTTTTACCCGTGCCAGACAGTCCGAAGAAAACGGCGGTATCACCCTCTTTTCCTGTGTTGGCCGAGCAGTGCATACTGAGTACCCCTTTGTCTTGTGGAAGCACGTAGTTGAGTACAGTGAAGATGCCTTTCTTGATCTCGCCGGTATACCCAGAACCACCAATCAATGCGATTTTTCGCGTAAAGTCGAGGATGGAAAAATTGTGCTGACGCGTTCCGTCGATCTCCGGAACGCCATGGAAATTAGGTAGACATAAGACAGTCCATTCCGGTTCGAAGTTTTCGATCTCTTCGTCCGTCGGACGAATGAACATGTTGTTCGCAAAAATGCTGCTCCACGCGAATTCAGTGATCACGCGGATGTTCAATTTGTGTGCGGGGTCGGCGCAAGCGATGCAATCGCGTACATAGACATCTCTATTTTGAGCGTAGGCCTTCATGCGGTTCATGAGGGGTTCGATGAGCGCAGGGTCAAAGGGGGTGTTGAAACTTCCTTCCCACCATACGGTGTTTTCCGTGATGGCGTCTTTTACGATGAACTTATCCTTTGGAGACCTTCCAGTGAACTCTCCAGTATCAATAGCCAAGGCACCTGATTCAGTGAGAAATCCCTCCCCTTGAAGGATCACATCTTCCACAAGCTCTGCGGGATCCAAATTCCAGTATGCATTACGTACGTTCCCTAAGCCGAAATCGGCAACTGAGGCATGTTTAGCCTTTCTTCCGTATTCGTTCATATGTGTGATTTGTGATTAACTTAATATCTGTGTTAAGCATTTGTGAACTGCGTTAACCGTTTGTGAACTGCAAAGTTTGGCAATGATTTCGCGCCTAACCTTGATATTCCTCAGATTTTATACACAAAAACTCACTTCTTTTTGTGAAGAATGAGTCGAACTGCATCGGCAAAGAGAAGACTCCAACCACCGATCAGGCATAATCCGCCGATGGGTGTGATAGGGCCTAGCCACGAAATGTGCATGCCTAGCAACTCCTGGAGGTTGAGTAGGTAAATCGAAAAGGAGAAGAGTACAATGCCGATTCCGAACAAGGTCGTGATCCATTTTTCGAAGTTGAGATGAAACGTGTGCCCTTTCATCGCGAGAATGATGAGGGCCAACGCATGGTACATCTGATAGCGTACGCCGGTATCGAAGGATTGCAATTGTTCTGGGGAGAGAAGTTCCTTCAGAGCATGGGCGCCAAAAGCACCGATGATCACCGCAGTGAGTGCGAAAAAGGAACCGAAAAGTAGGTGATAGGGCTTGACCTTCATGTGCTTTCGATTAGGGGTGCGAAGGTAGCAACCATCCGTAAAAAGAGGATGACCTCAACTCTATCGAAACGTCACTCCCAAAGACTTCATCACCTCGCTGGAAGGAATGCCGAAGCCAATGCCTTCAACGCCGCCTCCGATGATCTTGGAAGTCACAATGCCAAGCACCTGCCCGTACATGTCAAACATTGGTCCCCCGCTGTTTCCGGGGCTGATGCCAGCATCTGTTTGGATCATCTTCCGTCCTTCGATCAAACGGATGCCAGATACTACGCCGCGCGAAATGGACTGCGAGAGGTCTTCTTGTGCCGGAGTGCCTATCACGAGAATTTCATCGCCAAGGTCCGGCTGCACAGTGGTCATAGTCAAGTGCGGATATCCATCTCCAGGGACTTTTAATAGGGCGACATCAACATCGACGTCGATGCTGACCACCTCAGGAGTAAATGAGAACCCATTGGCGAATTTGACTTTTAGGTCGTTGAAACCATCTACTACGTGTGCGTTGGTCATGATGTACCCATCTTCCGATACGAGGAATCCGCTGCCGTGTCCGGAATTGTTTAGGATCGTTACCACGGCATCCTTATGCTCCGCTGCAATCTCTGAAATGCTATATAGTTTCTCTCTGCTGTTCGATGACAATGCAACGCCACTGAAAGGGGCGTCTCCTTCGATTTGCTCTGCCGCAAACGTTGGTGCTGTGCCATCCTTTTTCATCAATGCTCTGAAGGATGGATCCATGCCTAGTTTGTATATGCTATGCCGCAAGGCTCGGTATACCGGTGTGGCTCCTCCATCTGATTGTGCGCTTCCATCAGATTTGATCGTGGTGAAGTATTCGATTTTCTTCGTCTTTGGATGCAGCACGCGCCAAGTAGTTTCCAATGCACAATCCGTGTGGTAAGATGAGAGCGTTTCCATGTAAATGTCGTAATCGAGTCGTTTGATCTCTGCTTCAATGATGTAAGATTCACGGCCGGATTGAGGCATCTCCTCGTTGAGGTTTCTCAGCCCTGGAATATTCAGCCCAAGATCGTTCATGTCGTTGTTTGCTTGCACCTGCAGGTCTTCAAACGAAACATTCACGGATTGTTCCCAATGGATGTCAGAGAATACCGTTCCCCTCTTGTTGTGCATGCCTCCGATCTTCGTTCCTGGGTCGATCTTGATGTTCACACGATCAACTTGTGTGGTGATTACTTCGGCTGGATTGAAAGGTTCGGGAAGTTTGAAGAGCTCGATATCGACTTCTTTGTCGATGCGATACATGGCGCCGGTCAAGGCATCAACGCCGAAAGGAAGAGCTGGCAAAAGGAAAGATAAACTGGCGGTCAAGAGACCAATGGTAAATTGGGGCTCTTTATATTCTTCCGTTTCAAGGGGGAATCCGTACGTATTATCAATAACCGTTTCTTTTTGAGATGCAAGCACAATTCCGGTTACCAGAGCAACGGGAAAAAGCGCCATATTACCCCATACAAGCGGGTTGATCCGACGGGTGAAATCATACTCGACTTTCTCATAGCCTTCCATGTCAACTTCAAGCGTATGAGATTTTTTCCGAGAAAGCCTTACCATTTCGCCGCTTTGTGTTTCGATTTCATCGTCGATCAACAGCAACGCATCGGGCACGTTGGTGTTGATGCGCACGCCTTGCTTCGTTCCACTGACCAGGGTCGCACATGAAGTAAGTAGGAGAGAGGCTAAAAGGATAAAGGTGAACGGGACAATGAATGGTTGTCTCATAAATGAATGTTTGTACGAAGATGCTGAATACGATCCTTTTGAAGATGTGGATAAGTCAGTTTAGCTAGCTGGTCTACATCATTTACATTCGCTTTAAATGACAAGTAAAATGCGAACCATCGTAGTATTTGGTGCTGGAATGAGCGCTTCTGTTTTGATCGACTACCTCCTTGAAAATGGGGAGAAAGAAGATTGGAAAGTCAGGGTTGGAGATCACAAGCTAGAAAATGCAACTGCGAAAGTGCGGGGACGCGTTCGAGGAGAAGCCTTTGCCTTTGACGTGAAGAATGAATTTCAGCGACTGAACGAAATTTCAGAAGCAGACCTTGTCATTTCCATGCTTCCGGCGCACATGCACGAAGACGTTGCGCGTCAATGCATAGCATTGCACACACCCATGGTTACAGCTTCTTATGTCTCTGAAAGGATGCAGAGCTTTGATGAGGAAGCGAAAGAAGCGGGGGTAGTGATCATGAATGAGATCGGCGTAGACCCGGGCATCGACCACATGAGTGCCATGCGCGTCATCGATCGCATCCATGCACAAGGCGGGAAAATGATCCAATTTGAAAGCTTTACGGGCGGACTTGTCGCTCCCGAATCAGACGATAATCCTTGGAACTACAAGTTTGCCTGGAACCCACGCAACGTGGTGTTAGCAGGTTCAGGAGGAGCTGTGAAATTCAAGCAGGAAGGGCGCTACAAATACATTCCCTACCACCAACTCTTCCGGCGAACCGAAGTGATTGATATTCCTGAGTTTGGAAGGTTTGAAGGCTATGCGAATCGGGACTCTCTCAAATACCGCGAGGATTATGGATTGAAAGATATTCCTACGATTTTCCGCGGAACTTTCCGAAGACCTGGTTTTTGCCGTGCTTGGGACGTGTTCGTAAAGCTGGGCGCCACTGACGATTCCTATGTGATCGAAGATTCAGAGAACATGACCTACCGTCAATTTTTGAATTCTTTTCTAGCCTACAATCCGGATGATTCTGTTGAACTCAAATTGATGCACTACCTCAAGATCGACCACGATAGTGAGGTTATGCATAAGCTGGAGTGGTTGGATCTATTCAAGGAGATTAAAATTGGCATTCCGCGTGCTACGCCCGCTCAGGTATTGCAGCATATCCTCGAACGCAAATGGACCATGAAAGAGACGGACTTGGACATGATCGTCATGTATCACCTCTTTGGATATGAACTGGACGGTGAGCACCATGCACTCGAATCGTACATGGCGATCAAAGGAGAAGATCGGGTGCGCACGGCAATGGCAAAGACAGTGGGCCTGCCAGTCGGAATCGCTGCGAAAATGATTTTGAACGGTAAGATATCAACGCCCGGCATTCACATTCCCATCAACAAAGAGATCTATGAACCGGTACTGGAAGAATTGAAAGCCTACGGAATCGAGTTCGCAGAAAGGGAAGTTTCCTATAACGGCTATTGATCTCTGTCAGGACGATTGTACTCCCACTTGCGGGGAATCTTCAGTGCATCGAGCATGCCTGGTTTGACGTTGATCTGAAAAGTGTAGCGCTCGCGAATTCCAAAAGGAACAACGCCTAGGCTGAACTCCCAACAATGTAAATCGCGGTAGATGTCGATCGACGTTTGCGTCACATCGAGCTTCGTGATGTCAATTCCAGTTCTGTATCCTATCTGCCAATTCCTCGTCAATTGAACTTGGCCTTGCATGTCGATGACCTGCTTTAGGCTTTCAGTCGTGCCGTTATTTGAATATTGAATGTTGTACCGCACGTTGATGTTCCAAGGCAAAGCATAGTCGATGAAATCGGTAAAGTATCCCACTGGAACCGCACGGTCTTGCTCCTCTTTTCGTGGCAGTTGCCCGGCCTTCTTTTTGTTCTTTTTTGGCCGGATATCATAGGTAAACCGCACCACGGCACTTGTCCATGTACCTACGCTGCCATTCTTGTCATATTGAAATTGATTTATGCGCGTTCCTTTTGCCGATCGGGCATAGGGGTCGAGCGTAGCGTTTGCATCAATGCTCAAGCCAGGTACTACTTTGGTTCGAAAGGCAACGCGCAGCGGATTCCATTTCAGGCTGTCCGCAGCCATAACGTACGATGTATTCAGATTGAATGCATCGATCAATCGTAGCTTTTTCTCTTGCTTATCATCAGTACTATCGCTTCGATCTCGGACCTTTAATTCCAAGGTGTTGATAAGGTTGAAGGTTACCACACCATTGCCTTGAGCGGCTGGTCGGTCTGAGAAGGCACCCTGATCAAAATAGCTGTACTGCTCCGTTCTGCCTAGGGTGTCTTTTTGGACTTCGTCGTAGTAGCCCCAGAATTCCTTGGTATAATCCGGTCGGTAGCTGATGGAAGCAGAAGGAGTGATTTGATGACGCATCGCTTTGATGATCTCATTTCGAAAAATGTACGTCCCGTAGATGTTGGTGTTCAAACTCGCCGAAGCCGAACCGTCATAAAACCCATCCAATCCATCTTGATAAAATGCGCGCAACTCAGCCGAATCAGCGTCCCATTCTTTGCGCAAGGTTTTGCGATAGCCCACTAAGCGATGCGTGGTAGAAGGAGTGAGCGTGATGTATTTGAGAAGGGTAATGTTGGTGTTCATCGTGCTGTTCACCTTCACGCCGTTTTGCATGGATCGGAGCATGCGATTTTTATAATTGCTGAACACCGTATCCTCTCGGCCTTCTAGGCGATTGATGAGGTCAGCGCTTCCTTGAATACCGACCCCTTCAATTCCGGATTTTTTCATGAAACTATTCGAAGGACGAGGAGTATCTCCTTTAAAAGGATAGATCCGAGCCATGTTCAAACTGGCTTGCGGTGCCCGGATCGAAATGAATTGCCGCTGGGTGTTTTGACTGCTCGAAGCGGACATGATCAAGCTGAACGGTGAGTTTTGAAAAGACTTCGAATATTTTATACTCGAGTTCATCTGGCTTTTTAAGAAGTCTTCTTGAGAAGAATTGAAGTCGTTTCGATAGCCCTTGCTGGATCCCACATCCACCGATGCGCTGAACGATGTTCCAGGGCGAGCCTTGCTGTCTTGAGAGTGGGACCACCGCACATTGAAGGTTCCAGTATTGCTGTAATCTGGATAGCCTTTTTCCGCGAACACCGTTCGATTATACCGCAGCGTATATCCCCCTCTGAATTTATATCGTTTTACGTAGTTGCTATTTATGCTAGCCGCATATCCGCCCCTGGTATACACATCGCCGGTAAGTGAAAAGTCCATGATTTCGCCAACGCCAAAGTAGTAGCCACCGTTCATGATGCCAAAACCCTGGTTGCTCGTATTGGTCCAAGTAGGCAAGAGGATACCGTTTGCGCGTCGGTCAGTATTTGGAAAGAATCCAAATGGAAGCACCAAGGGCGTAGGAATATCAGCGATGGAAAGGTAAGCCGGCCCTGTGATGATCTTGTCTTTGGGGATGACTTTCAATTTGCTCGCGTGTATGTGGAAGTGAGGCTCGTCGTATTCGCATGTCGTGTATTTCCCATCTTGGATGTAGATGACCTCTCCTGTATCGCGTTTCACGGTTTCGCCGTGCAAGTAACCACCGCTCTCCTGGGTCTTCACATGTTTACTCAAGCCACGTTTGGTCTTGAAGTTATAGCGCATCTCCCCGGCATCAAACAACTGGTCACCCTGAGCGAAGACGGGTTCTCCGATGATGATTCCGTTGCTGTCGGGTAATCCGGTAGCCCTAAGCTCGTTTTGCCTTAGCGAAATTTCGATGTACGCCGCTTTGAGCTCAATATCGCCGTAGGTGGCCACGGCGTTACCATAGAGGTACACCTTCTGGGCGTCCAAGTCCACTTCCATAGAGTCGTCGCTCTGATAGTTGACTTCGTATTCGAGACTCGATTGGCGCTTCGGTTTTCCTAGGGTCGAATCGCCCGCAGCGACCAAACTGTCTAGATCACGTTGGTTCAAGCTCAAGGTGTCGGTGATGGACACAGTCGAATCGATGGTTTGCCCCTTGGTAACCTCTGTGATGAGGAGAATGATAACGCACACGAAGAGGATGATTCGCTTCAAGATTTGGGGGCTTGATCGAGGTTGAATTTTCGCGATTGCAAATCTAAACGCTTCCTAGGGCGAAAATGGTCTCCTCTCATCTTCAAAAGTTGTTAATCCTAGGTTTCACAAGTGGAGGCTCCAATATCTCTATTAACATGAGCGGGTGAAATACTATCCGTACGCACAAGGTTGCGGCATGAAGGGGCATCTACATTTGTTATCGGCAAGGTTTCTGCCCTGTTGCGAACATGAACATCAACTACACGGATTTTAGATCACTTACGTATCGGCTGTCAGCGCTGGCGGCTGGGGTATTTGTGATCCTGGTTTTCACCTCATTTGTATCCAACCACAGGGGGCCAAAGATTGCCGAATTGGGGGTGCTGAAAGTGGTACTCGACGCTGGCCATGGTGGACACGACCCTGGAAACCTTGGAACGGGACGTTATAAGTCAACCGAAAAGGACATCGCGCTAGAGGTTGCGCTCCAAGTAGGAGAATACATAGAACGTGCATACGAGAATGTTGATGTAATCTATACTAGGAAAGATGACACTTTCGTCACACTGAAGGACCGCACTAACATTGCGAATAAAGCCCATGCTGACGTATTCCTTTCGGTCCATTGTAATTCAGCGGCGAATACGGATGCGCATGGTACGGAGACGTTTGTGATGAGCATGACGAAGGTGCAGGCGAACCTTGAATTGGCTAAGCGTGAGAATTCATCTATCCTCTTGGAAGAAAATTATGAGCAGGTTTATGAGGGCTTCGACCCCAAGTCGCCTGAGTCTTTGATTGCGCGTTCCATTGCACAGTCTGTGTTTCTCGATCAAAGCCTTACCCTCAGTGCAAACATTCAGAACCAATACAGGGATCGGGTGAGTCGTCGCGATCGAGGTGTAAAGCAAGCTCCTTATTGGGTGATCAGCTTTACTACCATGCCGAGCGTGTTAACCGAATTGGGCTTCCTCACCAATAAGGCGGAGGAGGATTTTCTGAACAGCGAAAACGGCAAGGTCTATATGGCAAGCGCTATTTACCGAGCGTTCAAGCAATACAAAGCTGACGTAGAAGGGGTGGAGATCAGTACGCCAGATTTTGAAAAGGAATTGCCTACCGCAGAGGAAATCAAAGCGCAGACACAGCCGACCGCCCCGAAACCAGAAGCGCTGCCCAAGGAGGTAGCCGCAATGCCCGATGCTCAGAAGCAAGATGATAAAGCGTCTGTCGCAGAGACCGTCCCAGCTGTGCCGTCCAATGTTGAGCAGGTCCTCTACAAGATTCAACTGATGGCTTCCTCCCAACCAATCGACCTTAAGCCGGAGAATTTCAATGGGTTAGAAAACGTAGAAAGTTATGCGGTCGACGGGCTGTACAAGTACACCATTGGCGAAGTGACCGATTATAAAAAAGCTGTTTCTTTGCAACGTACCGTGCGGGAAAATGCCTACCCGAAAGCATTCATTACGGCTTTCTACAAAGGAGAACGGATAGGGATATCAAAGGCATTGGAAATATCGCGAGCGCTTAATCAATGATGGTTTGAAGATTGGAAATGAAATAAAAGTAGGAGCCGTTATCATCTTAGCGCTTGGCCTGCTGTATTTCGGAATCAACTACCTCAAAGGTTCAGACATCTTCACCAAGTCCCGGATGTACTTTGCGATCTACGACGATGTTGCTGACTTGAGTACCGATAACAAAGTGATCATTAACGGTTTCAAGATTGGCCGCGTTGTTGACATCCGACTGCTGTCTGAAGCGGATAACAAGATCTTGGTTCTCTTTGAAGTTTCAGAAAACAACCTAGCGATCCCGAAGGGCACCACCGCAAGGATCATTTCCACAGACTTGCTTGATTCCAAGGCAATTCGACTTGAACTAGGCGAAGGGCCTGACATACATCTGAGTGGTGATACCTTGATATCTGGAACAGAAGAAGAGTTAAAGGCAGTTATCGAACAGCGGTTGGCGCCACTTCAAAGCAAGATCGAACGTGTGATTGATGATTCTCGGAAGATGATTGAGTCCACAAAGTTGTTGATCGACAATACAACCATTCAGGTCAAGAAAGCCGAAACGAGCTTGGACATCATCAACAAGACAACGGCAGATATCGACAAGCTGGTGACTGAACAAAATGGCAATCTCACACGCGTGTTGGGCGATATAACCGCCATTGCTAGTAACATCAGAAGTAACAGCAAACAGATCAACACGATCATCCAAAACGTTGCTACGATCAGCGACTCACTTACCCGAGCCAACTATGCATCCGCCATTCAGAATGCGAGCAATGCGCTCTCTCAATTGGATTCGTTGGTTACGATGATCAACTCTGGGCAGGGCTCCTTGGGTTTGCTGCTCAACGACGACAAACTTTACAACAACCTGGAGGAAGCGTCACTTGAAATGGATAAACTTGCGGAAGACTTGCGGGTGAATCCGGGACGTTATGTTCACTTCTCCGTATTCGGCAGACGGGAGAAATCCGATGAGAAGCCGAAGAAGAAGGATAGAAAAGAGGACTCCCCCGAGGATCCCGCTCAGACCCCTTAAGAAAGGCAACCTATGATTTCAAGCATCATTTTCTCGGTACTTATTCTGACTACCGCAGTTATTTTCATTGTGCGCATTCGTCAGATCAACGCCAACATAAACCTTGGACGCGACATCGATCTATCTGATCGACCTTCTGAACGTTGGAAGACCATGGCAAGAGTAGCCCTCGGACAAAGCAAGATGGTCGCGCGACCGTTTGCTGGCATCATGCACATTTTCATCTACGTTGGTTTCATTTTGATCAATCTTGAAGTACTCGAGATCCTGATCGATGGAGTGTTTGGAACCCATCGCATTTTCTACCAATTCTTGGGGTCAGATACTTACCACACCTTCATTGGCTTTTTTGAATTGCTTGCTTTTCTCGTACTTTTTGCCTGTGTGGCATTTTTGGTCCGCAGAAACGTCGGAAGGCTGAAGCGATTTTCGGGAACAGAAATGACGGCTTGGCCGAAGTCGGATGCCAACATCATCCTGATCGTTGAAAGCTTGCTTATGATTGCCGTGCTTACGATGAATGCGGCAGACAGCGTGCTGTTTGCTTTGCCTGATGCAACGGTGATGACGGCGGGCTTATCTCATTATACCGGCATCGAGTTCGATGGTTGGTTTTGGTTTAGCGGATACCTGACGGGGATGCTTCCCAATGATCCAACCACCTTGTTTTATATCGAACGCGCTTGTTGGTGGTTTCACATCGTTGGCATTTTTGGATTCCTCATCTACATTCCTTACTCCAAGCATTTCCACATTTTCTTGGCGTTTCCAAATACCTATTATTCAAAGTTGGAGCCGGCAGGTGAGTTGACCAACCTCGAAAGCGTAAAGAAGGAAGTGGAGTTGATGATGGATCCGAACCAAGATCCATTTGCGGCCCCAGCTGCCGATGCAATACCAGCGGAACCCCAACGCTTCGGAGCAAAAGACGTAACCGACCTGAGTTGGAAGAACTTGATGGATGCCTATAGCTGCACAGAATGTGGTCGCTGCACCTCTGAGTGTCCAGCCAATCAAACAGGTAAATTACTGTCGCCTCGTAAGATCATGATGGATACGCGAGACAGGGCAGAGGAATTGGGAGCGCACAAAAGAAAGAACGGCGCTGAAGCTGACGACGGTAAGAGCTTGCTCGGCGATTACATCACCAAAGAAGAACTTTGGGCCTGCACCACTTGCAACGCTTGTACAGATGCGTGTCCAGTAAACATCAATCCGCTCAACATCATCGTTGACCTACGTCGCTTCTTGGTGATGGAAGAGTCAGCAGCGCCGAATGAGCTGAATACCATGTTTACCAACATAGAAAACAACGGAGCGCCATGGCAATTCGCGATGGCAGATCGAGCGAATTGGAGAGACGAGTAAACCAGAAAATGGCAGTCCGCAGTGCGCAGTCAAGAAAGTATGAGTTTTAAGACACTTTTGGCATATCAGAAAGGATTTGAACAGGCCATGTTGTGCTTTGAATTATCGAAATCATTTCCTCCAGAGGAGAAATTTGATCTTACGAGTCAAATCAGACGGTCTTCCAGAAGTGTATGCGCCCAAATAGCTGAGGAATATAGGAAGAAGAACTATCCGAAGTTTTTTGTAAGTAAACTCGTCGACGCCGATAGCGAGAATTCTGAAACAAGTCTCTGGCTTGACTTTGCTGAAGCTTGTGCTTACTTGAGTTCGGAACAACTAAAGAGAGTGGTAAATCTGAATGAAGAAGTAGGAAGACTTATAAAATATATGATCGATAATCCCAGCAAGTTCGGAGTTCGATAGAGCCAGATTGATCGAAAGGTCACTGCGCACTGCGCACTGTGTACTGCTGACTACTAAAAATAGATGTCAGATACAATTCGTATAAAAACAATGGCCGAAATGGCCGCAGCAGGTGAATCCCCCGAGGTACTCTTTTGGGTAGGGTGCATGGGGAGCTTTGATGATCGCGCCAAGAAGATCACGAAGGCATTTGCGAAATTGCTGAATCGGGCCAACGTAAAATTTGCGGTATTGGGTACCGAAGAGTCCTGTTCGGGTGACCCAGCCAAGCGATCGGGAAATGAGTTCTTGTTCCAGATGCAAGCATTTGCGAACATTCAGGTGCTGAATGCCTATGAGGTGAAGCGCATAGTTACGGCGTGTCCGCATTGTTTCAATACGCTTAAAAACGAATATCCTGAGCTCGGTGGAAACTATGAAGTCATCCATCACACGCAATTCATCAATACTTTGTTCAAGGAAGGAAGACTCACCGTAGAGGGAGGTTCTTTCAAAGGCAAGCGCATCACCTTCCACGATCCTTGCTACCTGGGTCGGGCGAACGATGTCTACGAAGCACCCAGAGAAGTGCTGCAGAAACTGGACGCGGAGCTGGTTGAAATGAAGCGATGCAAGCAACGCGGGCTTTGCTGTGGAGCAGGAGGAGCACAAATGTTCAAGGAAGCCGAGAAGGGCGACAAAGAAGTGAACGTTGAGCGTACTGAAGATGTGATCGAGTCGAAGGCCGACATCGTCGCCGCAGGCTGCCCATTTTGCAATACGATGATGACAGATGGCGTGAAGCACTTCAACAAAGAAGATGAAATCAGCGTAAAAGACATTGCAGAATTGATTGCCGAAGCAGCAGACCTATGATCGAAAGTCCACAGACCGTTACAGACCTAAGTTCATTATCAGATGGAGCTCGCGTATGGATATTCCAATCGTCCAAGCCATTGGTAGGGGATATGCGCACCCAGATCAGTTCTTCAATGATTGCCTTTCTGAAAGATTGGGCTGCACACGGTAAAAACCTCTTCGCAGCCTTTGAAATTCGTTACGATCGATTCATTGTTATAGGAGTTGATGAAGCCATGGCACAAGCTACAGGTTGCTCGATCGATAAACTCATTAAAACCATTCAGGCCATCGACTCGAGCTACGAGCTGGATCTGTTGGAGCGCATGAAGGTTGCGTATCGAGAAGGCGAGGACATTCAGGAAGTAGACGTCAATACGTTTACCCAGATGCTGGCTGATGGTAGAGCTGATGAATCGACGCGTGTATTTAACAATGTGGTGGAATCCATAAGCGAGTTAAAGACCGATTGGGAAACAACCGTTGCCCAGAGTTGGCACCGCAACCTATTGCCCTGATTTCTTCCTTCGCTTCTCAAACAAGTCGTGCGGCGAAATGGGTCGTTCACCAACCCGGTAGATAAATCCTTCCAATGTTATTCCTCCCGAAGGCATTTCATCCGAAGGCGTAAGCTTGGCCACAGGCTTCTCAAAAAAAGTAATCTTCTCAATCTGGTTGCTGTCGATGCGGATGGTCATGTTCATGCACTCGGTCTTGTTGACGCCGATCAAGGTGCTGTCTTCTTCCCGTGGGTAGTAAACCGTTAATCCGTTTCCAAAGACATCCACTTTGTGTAGTTCTTGGTCTTTGAAAAAACCCACCATTCGACGGCCTTTGATCTGGTTGAATAAGACCTCGTCTTCCTTCGAGATGATGAAGGCATTTTCATGCATGAACATCTTATCAAGCACGCCATTCTTCATCGTCATGTGGATGCTGTCGGCCGTCAGTTGATTTTCATCAGACCAAAGAATAGGATCCTTGAACATATAAATGACGCTGTCTTTTGTGTGGTACATCAATGAATCGCAGGCGCCTTGCATATCGCTTTTGTAGAAGACGGTATTGTGATAGGTCTTTAGGATGCGTTTCCCAGAAGTATCAGGATAGGTGAATAAGGTATCTGCAGTGAGGAAAAAAGTATCCCCATCCATGTCTTGTTTCAAGAGCATATTGATGGTGACAAAACTTGTACTGTCTTTCTCTTCGTACCGAGCGTATTCGCCGGTGACCTCAAATTTTTCATTGGTGTCGATCATGACAACATTGCATTTCGAGATACCGATCTTCTTTGCCTCATCGTATTCGATCGTATCGCCCATCATGATTTGCGACTCGGTTTCAATACGTGCATTGTCAATGAAGACAGCCTCATCTGCCAATTGGTCAAACCACCCAAATTCGCAATAGATCTTCCGGTCTTCTGAAGTGATCGTTGTTGGTCCAAAGAACCAGGTCTTCTCGAGATCTGGCGCGTATTGCATCGTATCGGTTACAATGGTGTAATCGGGGTGCGTCATCACCACATTGCGCTTGTAATGGAATACTTTAGTCTTGCTGTAGTAGTAGCCAATGTCGCTGGTGAGGTGGATTTTTTCCTTTTTGCTATCGATTTCGCCGCCGCCGTAGTAGTGGCCCATCTCGGTGTCTCTGTAATAGTCAAGAAAGTAGGTCGTGAGTAACGAAGCGCCATTGTCGATCCGCACCTTGCCTCTGATCTTGGCGATGCGCGTATTGCCGTCGTAAAAAAGGGAATCTCCGGATAGGTGCAAGGAATCGCCTTCTACAATCCGCACATGACCAAATGCATCTAGACTGTTGTCCTTTTCATACAAAAAGGCACTATCGCAATACATCATGGCATCTTGATGCCGTAACTGCACATCGCCTTTCAGCTTAGACGCACCCTTCGGTGTAGTCTTGTCAACGGTAAATCTATCGGCGTGGATCAGCTCAATCTCAGCGCGCTTCTTTTTGGCCTTTTCCGCTTTCTCTTGACCAAGGCCTACGAAAAAGCTGAGGCTTAAAACAAGCGTGATCGACAAGCGCACGCTCCGCATATTAGGCAGATTGCTTCTCCCGGAGCATCGTCTGCTTGCGGTCAGGGCCAAGTGAAACAATCGCAATCTCGCAACCGGTTTCGGCTTCGACGTAGGCGATGTAATCTTCCAATGCTTGGGGAAGAGGAGCGTCAACTGCAACTTCTTGATTCCATCCCTTGACCGTCTTCGTGATGGTCTCGATGATTTCGTCGCTGTGGTCGTATGGGAATTCTTCGGTGTATTCACCTCGTACGTTGTAACCCGTGCAGACTTCAATTTCCTCAAAGGCATTGAGTACGTCTGCTTTGGTCATGATCAACTTAGTAACGCCATTCAGCATCACAGCGTATTTCAAAGCAACCATATCCAACCAGCCACATCGGCGCGGACGACCCGTGGTAGCGCCGTACTCGTGGCCTATGTCTCTTAAACGCTGACCGGTCGCCTCATGCAGTTCTGTTGGAAACGGTCCACTGCCCACTCTTGTGCAGTACGCTTTGAAAATACCGTAGACCTCTCCGATCATATTGGGTGCTATGCCCAATCCCGTGCAGGCGCCAGCGCAAATCGTATTGGAAGACGTGACAAACGGATAAGAGCCAAAATCGATGTCAAGCAAGGATCCTTGCGCTCCTTCTGCCAAAACCTTTTTACCGTCTTTCAGCGCATTGTTGATGTAGTATTCAGAATTGACAAACGGAATTCCTTTGATGAAGGCAATCGCGTCCATCCAATCCTTCTCAATTTCATCAAGACCATCCGCTGCGTAGTGCATGCGCTCTAGCATATGTAAATGCTTTTCCTTGAGCGCTTGATACTTCTGCTCGAACTCTGGCGTCTCGATGTCGCCAATGCGCAGACCGTTACGCCCCGTCTTATCCATGTAGGTTGGTCCAATTCCCTTCAAGGTAGAACCTATTTTGTCTTTCCCTTTAGCCGCTTCCGATGCGGCATCGAGCAGGCGGTGGGTTGGCAGGATCAAATGTGCCTTCCGTGAAATGATCAACCGCTCTTTATAGGGCACGCCTTGTTCTATCAAGTTGTTGATCTCCTTTCGCAGAGTGACCGGATCGATGACCACCCCATTGCCGATGAGGTTCATCTTACCCTCGTGGAAGATCCCTGATGGAATCGTGTGAAGAACGAATTTCTTTCCGTCGAATTCAAGCGTGTGCCCTGCATTCGGGCCGCCTTGGAATCGAGCGATGAGATCGTACTTCGGAGTGAGGACATCGACGATTTTGCCTTTGCCTTCATCACCCCATTGCATACCTAATAGCACATCAACTTGCATAGTATCGAACTGATTTGTCTGTTGGATTATGTTGTTTCGTTAGAATCATCCTTCACTGCATAAAAATTCAGCGAATGGTGCAGGATCTTAATGCCCAGTGATTCTTCCAGAGATTTCTTGATCAATTGAAGCCGTGGATCACAGAATTCCTTCACTTCTCCTGTGTCGGTGAAAATGATGTGATCGTGTTGGCTATTGGTGTAACTCGGCTCGAATTGCGCCATGTTCTTTCCGAACTGGTGCTTGCGGATCAAATGGCAAGCGAGGAGCAAGTCGATCGTGTTGTACAAAGTGGCGCGACTCACGCGGTACTTCTTGTTTTTCATTTGGACATAAAGCGTCTCCACGTCAAAGTGCCCCTTGGATGCATAGATCTCATCCAAGATGGCAAATCGCTCTGGCGTCTTCCGATGGCCATTTTCTTCGAGGTAACTCTTGAAAATGCTACGGACATCCTGCTTTATTTCACTCGTCTTCATGAAGGGCGCAAAAGTATCAATTCGAGTCGGTTATAGTAGGCTCTGTGGCCTCTCCTTTTATACGACTTACGTTGGTGACACCGCCAATGTTCTTCAACTTTCGCATGAGCTCTGTCAAGTGCGTAGTATCGTTCACATACACGCGTATGGTTCCTTCAAAAATACCGTCGTCAGTATCGAAAGATATGCTGCGCATATTAACATGGTATTCGTTCGAGATCACTTTGGTCACTTCGCTGACCAATCCAACTTGGTCGATACCGGTGATGCGTATGGCGGCGAGGAAAGCAATCACCTCGCTGTTGGTCCACTTCGCCTTCATGATGCGATAGGCATAGTTAGACATCAACTGGATGGCGTTCGGACAGTTTTGTCGGTGAATCTTGATGCCATCGGTTACGGTGATGAATCCGAAGATGTTATCGCCGGGTATCGGATTACAGCAATGCGCCAGCTTGTAGTCCAAGTTTTCCATGCTGTCTCCGATCACCAGATTGGTGTTCTTCGTATCGATCTTGGTGACGATCTCTTGAATCGTCGCAGACTTAGGTCGTTTAGACGGGCGGTACTTCAATTTTCCCTTCTCCTTTTTCAGGGCGGAAAGCCGGGAGAGATCTAGTTTCTCTTTTCCGATTTGGTAGAACAGTTCTTGGCTCGTGTTCAAGCGATAGAAGCTCTGGATCTTTTGAACGTTTGCCTCGCTATTGTCAAGCTTCAAGTTGCGCATTTTTCGCTCCAGAACCTCTCGACCGTCCAATGCAACGCGTTTGCGTTCCTCTTTGAGTAAACCTTTGATGTTGGACTTCGCTTTAGCAGTAACCACGAAGCGCAGCCAGGCTTCTTTCGGCTTTTGTTTGGCACTCGTGAGGACTTCCACCTGGTCGCCGCTCTTGAGTGGTGTGCTCAATGGAACCAACTTATGGTTCACCTTGGCGCCAATGCATTTGGCGCCTACTTGCGTGTGGATTTCAAATGCAAAGTCAAGGGCAGTAGCGCCGTGGGGAAGATTTTTGATTTCTCCTTTTGGCGTGAACACAAAAATCTCTTTGGAAAATAGGTTCAGCTTGAAATCATCGATAAAGTCAAGTGCGCTGGGATTCGGATTCTGAAGGGTCTCACGTATACGTGAAATCCATTCGTCCAATGCGTGCTCACTCGCAGATTCTTTGTACTTCCAGTGTGCGGCATATCCCATTTCCGCAATCTCGTCCATGCGCCGCGTGCGGATCTGTACTTCCACCCACTTTCCGGTCGGACTCATTACCGTGGTGTGTAAAGATTCATACCCATTGCTCTTTGGTGTGCTGATCCAGTCGCGCAATCGGTCAGGATTAGGCTTGTAAAAATCGGTAACGATCGAATAGGCCTTCCAACAGTCAGATTTTTCTTGGTCCAATTCTGACTCGATGATGATCCGGATTGCGAAGACGTCGTAGATCTCTTCCAAGGGAATGCTCTTTGAGAGCATCTTGTTATAAATACTGAAAATCGATTTTGTCCTGGATTTGATCTCGAAATCGAATCCAGCTTTTTCTAGCTGACGCTTGATCGGTAGAGTAATCTGATTGATAAATCGTGTACGGACGGCTTTCGATTTGGTCAGCGAAAGTTCAATTTCATTGTATAGCTCTGGCTCCTTGTATTTGAAGCAAAGGTCTTCCAACTCGCTCTTGATGTTGTACAGACCTAAGCGATGAGCGAGAGGAGCGTAGAGGTAAAGCGTCTCGGAGGTGATCTTTTGTTGCTTATCACCCCGCATTGAATCCAGCGTCCGGGTGTTGTGAAGACGATCAGCGATCTTGATCAAAATGACACGCACGTCGTCCGACAGGGTCAGCAGCATCTTACGGAAGTTCTCCGCTTGAATGGAAACATTTTCTGAGAATTGAGCCCCTCGAATCTTCGTCAACCCATCAATGATCACTCTTACCCGTTCACCGAATAGGCTTTCAATATCATCGAGGGTAATTTCGGTATCCTCTACCACATCGTGCAGCAATGCACAAACAATAGAAGTGGTGCCGAGTCCAATTTCTTCAGATACGATGCGGGCTACGGCAATGGGATGAAAGATATAGGCCTCCCCTGATTTCCTGCGTGTATCGCGATGAGCCTCTACGGCGAGGTCGAAAGCCTTGCGCACTAAGACCTTATCAACGTCCGAAGTTACGCGCAGAGAATTCTTCAGCAGCGCTCGGTATTCGCGCGCAATCGCTTTGCGTTCAATTGCCAGTTCTTCTTCCGTCATGCGTCCTTCTTTGTCAGTGGGGCCAATGTTCAGGAATCACTTAAAGATACTTATTTGGTAGGTAGCACCTTGGTGCTCACTTCTCCGAAGCCGATGCGGACGCCATCCTTTTCACAATAGCCACGCATGATGACCGTATCACCGTCTTGGATGAATTTGCGTTCAGAACCATCCTTCAACTTCAAAGGTTTTGTGCCCCTCCAACTCAATTCCAACATCGAACCGTAACTCGACGGGGCTGGACCGCTGATGGTTCCAGATGCGAGCAAGTCGCCGCCGTTGATATTGCAGCCGTTTACGGTATGGTGCGCGAGTTGCTGTACCATGTTCCAGTACATGTGCTTGTAGTTACTCTGGCTTACGATGGTTTCTTCTCCACCGTCAGGCTTAATGAGCACGTCTAATTTGATGTCGTAGTGGTGATCTCCTGTGTATTCAAGGTAGGGAAGCACCTTCGGTTCTTGCTGAGGACCTTTCACCTTGAAAGGTTCCAGTGCGTCCATGGTTACCAACCAAGGCGAGATGGAAGACGCGAAATTCTTGGCCAAGAATGGACCGAGTGGAACGTATTCCCATGTTTGAATGTCTCTGGCGCTCCAGTCGTTGAAGACGCACATTCCGAAAATGTAATCCTTGGCCTCAACGGTAGAAATACGCTCGCCCATTGGCTTGCCCGGATAGGTTACAAAGGCCATTTCTAATTCAAAGTCGAGCAGCTTCGATGGTCCATACACAGGTTCCTCAGAATCCTTTGGCTTCTGCTGGCCAGACGGACGGTGAATCGGCTGTCCGCTCAGGATGATAGAAGACGATCTGCCGTGGTATCCAACAGGGATGTGTTTCCAATTCGGAAGCAAAGCGTTATCCGGATCGCGAAACATTGTGCCGACGTTCCGTGCGTGGTCCTCGCTCGAATAAAAATCAGTGTAGTCGCCTACCTTCACCGGCATGTGCATGTCGAGCTCGTCAATCTTAACCAAGAAGAGCTCTCGCTTCGTTTGGCTCTTCAGGTCATCCGATTCCGTGCTGAGTAGGAAGGAAACACGCTCGCGCAATTGGCGGATCTTCTCATGCCCCAAGTTGAGCAATTCGTTCATGTGCGTGTTTTCAAAATGATGATGCGCGAACGTTTTAAGGTCAAGAAATCCAAAGTCGTAGAGCGCAGACAGATCGAGCGCGTATTCACCAATCGCTACCCCGACTTTCTTGGGTCCCCCGTTTTTGGACAGGATGCCAAAGGGCAGGTTTTGAATGGGGAAATCAGAGCCTTCGGGTATGTCTACCCAGCTTGCTCTTCTAGGATCATTGGATGGTAACATAATCAATTCGTTTTGTGAGCGAAGAGTGGATACTTGCTCATTTCTTCATTTACTTCAGTGCGAACAGCAGCTATGACGTCGGCATCTCCTTTGCTCGCAATCACTCGGTCAATCAGGTCAACAATCCACGGAATCTGTTGCTCTGTAAGACCACGCGTCGTCACGGCAGCAGTACCCACACGGATACCAGAAGTGACGAAGGGACTTTTGTCGTCAAAAGGTACCATATTCTTATTCACCGTAATGTCTGCAGCAACCAAGGCTGCTTCTGCTTCTTTACCAGTCACCTCCTTGTTTCGGAGGTCAATCAGCATCATGTGGTTGTCTGTTCCTCCAGAAATCACTTTGTAGCCTTTGCTAACAAAGGCTTCTGCCATCACCTTGGCGTTCTTTACCACCTGTAGGCAATAGTCCATGTACTCATCGGTAAGCGCTTCACCGTAAGCTACTGCCTTGGCAGCAATTACATGCTCCAGAGGCCCGCCTTGTGTGCCAGGAAAAACGCCACTGTCAAGGATGGCACTCATCTTCCGCACCACTCCTTTAGGCGTAGTCAATCCCCATGGGTTGTCAAAGTCTTTTCCCATCATGATCATTCCCCCGCGTGGCCCTCTCAAGGTCTTGTGCGTAGTGGTAGTCACAATATGGCAATGCGGCAACGGATCAGACAAAATGCCTTTGGCAATCAACCCAGATGGGTGAGAAATGTCAGCGAGCAACAAGGCACCAACCGAATCGGCGATTTCCCGCAAGCGCACATAATTCCAATCGCGGCTGTAGGCAGAGGCTCCGCAAATGATCATCTTGGGCTTCACTTCCTTAGCCGTGATGGCAACCTTGTCGTAATCGATCACTCCAGTAGCTTCTTCCACGCCGTAGAAATGGCTCTTATACAGCTTTCCACTGAAATTCACTGGACTTCCATGCGTCAGGTGTCCACCATGCGAAAGGTCAAATCCAAGGATAGCATCTCCTGCGTTTAAGCAAGCAAGAAACACCGCCGCGTTGGCCTGCGCACCACTGTGCGGCTGCACGTTGGCGTATTCGGCATTGAACAAGGCCTTCGCGCGATCAATCGCAATCTGCTCGGTTTGGTCCACTACTTCGCATCCGCCGTAATACCGCTTGCCAGGATAGCCTTCGGCGTACTTGTTCGTCATCACGGATCCCATCGCTTCCATTACCTGGTCGCTGACAAAATTTTCGGAGGCAATCAATTCGATGCCGTGTTCTTGTCGTTCTCGTTCTTCTTGAATGAGGTCAAATACCTGCTGATCACGCTTCATAAAGTGTAAATTAGTCCATTGTGATTTCCCGATTTCGGGAAGGGACAAATGTAGTGAAACCCCATGCAAAATAGCAGAAAACGGACCCTTCCTTCTTGGCTTTCTTGGCTGTTTGTAGTCATCTTTCTGGCGCATTTCTCTGCCATCCTCATTCACCAATTTGGAAAGAACACCCTTCCAAGTCTCATCGTGGAAGTGGCAGACCGCTATGCATCTCCTTGGTTTTATCAGAATTATGAGATGTTTGCCCCCGAACCCCATACCCAGATCAATAAGTTCGTATACCGTGTAAAAAGCCACGGTGAATGGTCTACGTGGAAGGATCCCGTTTATCCGCACTTGCAAGATCTTTGGTCGAATCGCTTCGGAAATGGTGGCGATATGTATCGCATCATCGGTGGTATTGCCGATAAACTGTATGAAGGACAGCACCTCATCGGGTTCTTAGAAGCGCCGACCCAAGCACAATGGTTTAGCTTGCCGGGCTTTCTGGTAGCCGAACGCTTTGTGTTGGGCCAATCTCCATTCGCTACTGATCCTTCCTTGGAGGTGTTTCAAGTCGGAGTGCTCACAGAAGTGCACCGCATGACGGAAGCAGGTGAATTGCGCGTCGTATACGTTTTCCAGGCTTACCCAGAAAAAGTCGTCGAGCAATGAGGCGCTTGAACGATATATGGGTGCGTTGGCAGCGCCATTTGGATATGCTTCCCGTTTCAGAGCTCTTCATACGCGCCATCTACCTCACCCTGATTTGGAGTACCATCAAGCTGCTGCTCATCGGCGACGTAGTCTGGGGCGAAGAATGGCTGCATGTACGCTACACACCTTTTGGAAACATCGATCGCTTTGCCATGATCCTGAACGAAGCAGTAGTGCGGCCCCACTACTTGTGGTTTGCGCTTCCCTTTCTCGCCTTGTTGATTGGTGGGGTGATTGGCCGGCACAATGTCTTTACGCGCGCTGTGGTCTGGTACCTCTATGTTGCATTGCATTTTGGCAATGTTGAAATAAGTACCGGTGGCCATCATTTGTATCAGCAATTGCTCTTCTTCCACATCTTGTTTTTCAGGGTGAATGATCAAGAAGACGGCATGTGGGCTGCAGCAAGAAGGATGCTGCACCACCTCGGATTTTACGCCATTTGGATCAACATCGCGCTGCTCTACTTCGCGTCCGCTTATTGGAAGACGTTTGGTGAAATGTGGTTCAACGGACAGGCCATGCTCATGTCCATATCCTTCGAGCCGTACAGTTTTCCGGGCATCCTTGATTTGTTGCCCTCCAATACCTGGTACCTCCTTGTAGGTACTTACGCCGTGTTTGCTTACCAGCTCCTTTTTGCCGTGGTCATTTGGATCAAGCCTGTTCGCAAACCCTTTTTACTCTTTGGATTGCTCTTCCACCTGTCCATCGTATTCATTGTCGGGCTCGCCGATTTTGGACTGTTCATGATTGCGAGCTACAGCATCTTTCTCGCTCCTGCCGATGCCCGCAAGTTGATGGAGCGCTTGTCTGTAGTCAGATTGAAGAGAAAGCAATAAGCAGGTGGATTGGTGGGCGTGACCCCGCACTTTCAGTGCGCGGTCGGGCTATCCGCTCTAGTCTCGCTACCAGCGAGAGCTGCCGCTCCTATCCCTCACGCGTGGGGATTACCCCAACATATCTTCCATGGTGAAGAATCCGCGCTGTCCTTGCAGAAATTCAGCCGCGAGCACTGCCCCCAAGGCAAAGCCTTTCCTCGACTTTGCGGCGTGTTTGATTTCTATCGTGTCGATGTCGCTTTCATAGCGCACCACATGGGTACCTTTTACATCCTCTTCGCGCAATGCTTCGATCTCAATCTCATCGTTTGCAGGCTTGTCTTCTTTCAATTTCCATCCACTTAAGTCAGGAATCGCCTTGAGGATTTGATCCGCCGTCGTGATGGCGGTGCCACTTGGAGTGTCCTTTTTTTCCGTGTGATGCACTTCTTGAATAGTCACCGTGTAGTCCGGCTGGTCGTTCATCAATTCGGCTAAACGACGATTGATTTGCCAAAACAGGTTCACACCGACGCTGAAGTTGGATGCCCAGAAAAAGCTACCGTGGTATTTTTCTTGCCAGCGCTCTACTTTCTCCATGTGGTCGTACCAACCGGTGGTTCCGGTTACCAGTGAGAAACCATTTTCCATGCAGTACTTAAAATTCTCTAAGGCGGAGGCAGGGTTGGTGAATTCAATGCAAACGTCGGCGTCGTTCAATTGATCCCAATCTTCATCAGGTGAAGAGGAGGTAAGCCGTGCTATGATGGTATGGCCCCGCTCAACAGCGATTTCTTCGATGGCAGCGCCCATTTTGCCATAACCAATGATCCCAATGTTCATGATCGTAGAATAGGTATTCGGTGTGATATTGTCTCTGCAGAATTTCCACTAAAATCGGAAATTCAAGGTTAATCCGCTCATTATTTGTTGATTGGCGCCCCGTTGTAGCGTCGGTTGCCACTCCAAGCTCAGGTCATCGCCTACGTCAAAGGACGATAGATGCGCATCCACCGTAGCGTCAATGATTTGCAGACCGTAGATGGCGAGGAAGCCAATGACAGCGTATTCCATGTTTTGACGGCTTTGATCAGAGGCAGCACGCAATTGAGAAGTGCTCACTCCTTGCACGGCGTAGTCAGAAGGCACGTAGTCAGGGT
>Ga0055584_100001230_pt1 | contig 25120 bp, 20 predicted proteins | sample OSDHelmetaG_FD_58716 | JGI IMG/M metagenome (GOLD analysis project Ga0055584, IMG submission 58716) | Pelagic marine sediment microbial communities from the LTER site Helgoland, North Sea, for post-phytoplankton bloom and carbon turnover... | ecosystem: Environmental > Aquatic > Marine >...
CATGAGAATGCAACTATTGATGCAAATAAAATATTTGGTGAAAAGAAAGCTGATCATAATATTTTAAACGCAGCACTGTACCTGAAGGAACAGCATCCTGGTCGTCAGGTCACTCTCGTTTCAAAGGATATTAATCTACGTTTAAAAGCGAAATCTCTAAACTTAAACGCTGAAGATTACCAAACAGGTAAGGTAAAGGATATTGAAGGGCTTTATACCGGAAAAACAGTACTCAAAAATGTAAATAAGAAATCAATAGATGAGATCTATGCCAAAGGGCACGTACCTTTCAAGGATGTTGAAAAGCGTAAAAAGCCTATCGCAAACCACTATTATATATTACGCTCAAGATACGAATCAAACTCTGCCCTCACCTACTATAACCCAGAATCCGAATCCTTAGAACGAGTGACCAAAGAACCTGCATACGGGATCAGGCCCAGGAATGCTGAACAAACTTTTGCCATGCATGCCGTTCTAAATGAAAATGTAAAACTTGTTACAATACAAGGGATAGCTGGAACAGGAAAAACTTTGATAGCATTGGCTTCAGCTTTGCACATGAAGTCAAACTACCGACAAATATATCTTGCAAGACCCATTGTACCATTAAGCAATAAAGACATCGGGTACCTTCCCGGGGATATAAAATCCAAAATAAACCCATATATGGAACCGTTATGGGATAACCTTAAATTTATTCAAGGGCAGTATCGCGAAAATGAAAAGGAATTTCAAAAAATCAGTGAAATGATTGAGTTAGAAAAATTGCACATCACTCCGTTAGCATACATAAGAGGACGCAGTTTATCGAACATTTGTTTTATTGTTGATGAAGCTCAAAACCTAACTCCACATGAAGTAAAAACCATAATTACTCGTGCAGGTGAGAATACAAAGATCATTTTTACTGGAGATGTCAACCAAATTGATACTCCATACCTTGATTCACACAGTAATGGCTTATCACATATCATTGATAAACTCAAAGGAAATCCACTCTATGCCCACATTACACTAGAACGTGGAGAAAGGTCAGAGCTGGCAAACCTGGCGGGTGAATTGCTTTGATCTTAAAAAACCTCATGAACCCCTAATCCAAATAACGCATAATCATATTTGACAGGGTCTTTGGGATCAAGCTTCTTTAAGTTTTCAGTAAGTTCTAATACTGCCTTCCAATCATTCTGAGAACGGTTCAGAAGCCCTAATTTTCTGGCAACACGACCAGAATGTACATCTAATGGACACATCAAATTTGCCGTATCGATTCCTGACCATATTCCAAAATCTACACCATTAGGATCCTTCCGAACCATCCAACGCAGAAACATGCAGATCCTTTTAGCACTCGAATTTGACATTGGGTCGGCAACATGCTTTCGTGTCCTGCCCGGTTCTTTATATGAAAATAATACTGACCTGAATTCACTAATCATTTTATCCATTTGATGTGAATGCTTCAACGATAAGGAAGTGAACAGCTGATGCATGGATTTATGTTCTAGATACAAGTTCTTTAGTGCATTCAAAATATAAAAACAATCAGTCTGATTGAATGTTCGATGAACAAATCCTGAACTGACACTTTTAAGATCTTCAGCATTTGATTCTATCAAAAACTGGTAAGGGCTTTCCCCCATTCTGGAAAATAGCATCCTGGCATTCTTGATGATAGTTTTTCGTTGCCCCCATGACAAAAGTGCTGTTATGAATCCGCTGATTTCTATATCCGCAGGATTATAAAATCCATGTGGAATGCTAACCGGATCATCTATAATGAACTCTTGAGTATTATACATCTCATACTTCCCATCTAAAAATGACCTTAAATCGTATTCTACCATGATTAAAGAAGAAGTATTACTTACTTACAGGCCTGCTCAAATTTTTAAAGGATCTCCATAAGATCTTAAGATCTTTCTCTACATGGTAGTCCTTGGCGTACAATACATTCAGCCTGACTATAGTGGCCGGATCTTCAACAGGAAAAATCAATCCATCAACAGGAGATAGCACCCCCCTTTTCAATGAACTTGAAAAATTCCTGGACCCATCCATTTCACTTATATCAGTGAAACTGACCCAAGTATATTTTCCTCTTAATACATTGAATATATTTTTAAATAGCTGGAAAATAGAACCAACAACTATGGTCAATAATGGAAACAACAGAATCAATATTAGTGAAGTAATAACATCGAAAATCCTCTTATTTCTTCTATTTATTGAAGTATTTATTGCTTTGATATCAAGGAGGTAAACATCACCCTGGTCGTCGAGAAAGTTGCTTCCAATAATGAACGGACTTTCGGGCGGTGCGATTTTGTATTCAAGATCAGGTTGAGTCAATAATAACATTTGATTAATGATCTCCTGCGATGAGATATCCTTTGCACAAAAGATGATTTCACTGATACTATAAACCTCAACTATTTCTGTAAGATCCTCGGCCCTACCAAGTCGGAATGAATCAAACTCACTGTCAATTTGATTACCTGATTTTCTGATGGAAGATGAATCAGCAAATCCAATGAAATTTACAGGCATACCTGCCAACTGAATAATTGACAATACACGTTTACATTCAGTAGCACTACCGACAATTATTAACTTCTTACTTTCTGTTCTTGCCAGTTGGTATGACTTAAAATTAAATGCATCCAATACAAATCTTAATGCTAGGGAAGCCGACACGCACCATATACTTCCTATCAGGATAAGTGCCCTTGAAAAACGATACTCTTCACTAAGTAAGGCATACACAATTAGTATAAGTACCGTACCCGAAAAAATTCCCCTTATTACCTTTAATATTCTGAATGGCGGGTCATATCCACCATTAAAATAAATTGATGTAAGCCAAACCAATACATATAATGGAACGATCAAATACATGAATAGCGGTGGATAGTTCAACTCCTTGACTGTACTCTCCCAGTATTGAGTAAGGAAATACATCCCGATGAAAAACAATAAACCCTCCAGCATCGGTAAAAATGCTCTCCTTATAAATCCCTGAATAATTGCCGTTCCTGCCCGTAAATAAACAGCAAGGTTTATCAGAAAAGAAAATAATCCAGCTCGCTGACTAGAAAAATGCTTTCTGGCGAATATGATCATCGCTTTATAGAACACTAGAACATAATTCACACTACTTTTCTTTGTGCTCTCACCCTTATAATGAATTATTCTTGTTTCAGGATAATAATAATTCTTATAACCAGCCTGTGTTATCCTGTATGAAAGATCAATGTCCTCCCCATACATGAAATAATCCTCATCGAGTAATCCGATTTCATCAAGCGTGCTTTTTCTCAACATCATGAATGCACCGGAAAGAACATCCACTTCATGGATTTTATTTTTAGGTAAATACCCAAGGTGGTACTGGCCAAATGTTTTTGAAAAAGGGAAAAGATTTGAAAGGCCAAATATTTTATAGAATGCTACTGCCGGGGTTGGCAGACCTCTCTTGGATTCGGGTAAAAACCTTCCCTTACCATCTATCATCTGTACACCTAACCCACCACAATTTGATGTCTTATCCATGAACCCTATACACTTTTGTAGCGTATCTTCTTGAATAACAGTATCGGGGTTAAGCAGTAAAACATATTCTCCCTTCGAAACACGTATAGCCTGATTATTAGCTTTAGAAAAACCTGAATTCGATTGATTTGCTATAAGAGAAACCTGCGGAAATTTATCTTTGATCATTTCCACTGACCCATCAACAGAATTATTATCAACGACGATTACTTCACCTTGCATCCCTTCTAGTGAAGTGAACACAGATTTTAGACACTGTTCTAAAAAGTGTTTTACATTATAATTTACAATTACGATTGACAGTTTCATAATTGATAGATTCGAATAAGGTACATGTGGAAGAATTGATAATTCAACTCAGGTGATTAATGGTGTTTGTTTTCAGAATATGGTGTTCTATTTACTATGGATCTTCCCAATGTCAATTCATCAGCATACTCCAATTCGCCTCCTATAGACACACCTCTAGCTATGGAACTGACATTGATCCCCGTAGATTCTAGTTTTTTATAAAGATAATAAGAAGTAGTGTCACCTTCCATAGTTGTACTTAACGCTAAAATTATTTCAGCAGTATCTTCAAGTATTGCTCTTTCAGATAGGTCTTCAATATTAAGCTGCGTAGGGCCAATTCCATCGAGAGGGCTTAATATTCCACCTAAAACATGATACAAACCTTTGAATTGCATGGTCGATTCCACGGCAATCACATCTCTGATGTCCTCAACAACCATAATCAGAGAATTATCCCGGTTGCGGTCGTTGCAGATATCGCAAACCTCATTATCTGAGATGTTCCGGCAAACTTTGCAAAAGTTGACCTTTGACCTTAACTCAATGATGGAATTCCCAAACCTATTCACATCAGCTTCCGGTTGCCTTAACATGTGCAAAACAAGTCGTAAGGCTGTTTTTCTACCTACCCCCGGAAGCCGGGCGAATTCGCTTACTGCTGACTCTAGTAATTTGGATGGAAGTTCGTTATTCATCATTCAGGAATTCAAAGTTACCCATTTCGACACTTTCAAGCTACTGCCAGATGTTTAAAAATCACATAATTATCTAAATTTTGGATCAAATGGATTTAATTTGATTCTTTACTTTGGCACCGAATTAGCCGAAATACATGACTCCTGTACAAATCCTAATCATTGTAGCCGCTTATTTTTCATTGTTGATCCTTATTTCATGGTTCACTTCAAGGAAAGCTACTAATGATACATTTTTCATTGGCGGGCACAAATCTCCCTGGTATCTGGTGGCTTTTGGAATGATTGGAACTTCCCTATCAGGGGTTACATTCATATCTATTCCAGGTTGGGTAGCAAGCAGTGAGTTCGCATACATGCAGACCGTTCTAGGCTACCTGGTGGGCTACCTGGTTATTGGAACCATACTAATGCCCTTGTATTATAAATTGAATTTAACTTCCATTTACACCTATCTAGATCAGCGTTTTGGAAACTACTCATATAAGACCGGTGCTTCCTATTTTATACTATCGCGAATTATTGGTGCATCATTCCGACTTTTTTTAGTTGCAAGCGTACTGCAGTTTACAGTCTTCGATGAATTGAAAATACCATTCAGTGTTACAGTGATCCTAACAATATCATTAATATGGCTATACACTTTTAAAGGGGGTATTAAAACCATCGTATGGACAGATACGCTACAAACTTTCTTTATGCTTACGGCAGTTGTTGTAACCATATATATGATCAGAAACCAACTTGATTGGAGCTTTGAAGAAATGGTAGTTCAGATTCGATCGAGTAACTACTCAAAGATCTTTTTCTTTGATGACATCCAATCTCCAAATTATTTCTGGAAGCATTTTCTTGGAGGAGCATTCATTGCAATCTGCATGACAGGTCTGGACCAGGACATGATGCAAAAGAATCTCAGTTGCAAAAACATTGGAGAGGCACAGAAGAATATGTTCTGGTTCAGTGGCTCCTTAGTGATCGTAAATTTGTTTTTCCTTTCATTAGGCGCATTACTATACCTATACACCGACGCCATGAATTTAGAATTGCCAGAAAAGAGTGATCATCTTTATCCCATGCTGGCCATGAGCAATGAATTCGGTTCAATTGTAGCAGTTGTTTTTATTTTAGGTCTTGTAGCTGCAGCCTATTCAAGTGCCGATTCCGCTTTAACAGCATTAACCACATCATTCAGCATAGACATACTGAACATTAATAAATACCCTTCAACTTCACAAGTTCGGATAAGAAAGATGGTCCACATTGGGATGTCGGTCTGTTTATTCCTATGCATCTTACTATTTCGAGTGATAAACAATGAAAGTGTGATAAAGGAATTATTTGTGATGGCGGGCTATACTTATGGACCATTATTAGGCTTATATGCATTCGGGCTATCCACAAGAAGAATAGTCAGGGACCCACTTGTACCCCTGGTGTGTATCATCTCTCCTCTCTTATGCTATATACTCAAAGACAATTCTGAAGCACTATTGAACGGTTATAAATTCGGTTTTGAATTATTAGTTTTAAATGGTGTATTCACATATATAGGATTATGGTTAATTTCAAAAAACCATGAACAAAATCAATAATAGGTAACACCAATAAGTTAACTTTGCCTATTCAATTAAAACCAATACCACATGAGTAAAGAAGTTTATTATGGAGATTACCTCCAACTCGATAAGATCCTGGGAGCACAGCTTCCCGAGAGTGACCTGGCAAAAGTTGAAGCGCACGACGAAATGCTGTTCATCATTACCCATCAGGCTTATGAATTATGGTTTAAACAGATATTACATGAAATTGATTCTATAAAAGCCATTTTTGGCAAAAATCAGATCAACGATAATGATCCTGACCTCAGTACTGTGGTGCACAGAATGAAACGAGTGATCAAGATCCTTGAATTAGCAGTAAATCAAATCTCGATCATGGAAACTATGACTCCTCTTGATTTTCTGGATTTCCGCGATTTACTGAGACCGGCATCCGGATTTCAAAGTTATCAGTTCAAATTTATTGAAGCTTCACTTGGTTTGAAGTTAAATGATAGACATGGTAAAGAATACTACCTCTCTCACCTTCGTCAGAATCACATTGAGGCTGTTCAGGAAATTGAAAGTCAGCCGTCAATAATCGAAGCAGTTAATGCCTGGTTAGAAAGAATGCCATTTATCAAAGATGAAAATGCATCAGAAATTAATATTCCGGAATATTGGAAAGCATACATTACTGCATACGACAATACATTAGTTGATGGTGAAAAAGAAAACACTAAAAGATTTAAAGAGTTATTGTTCAATCCGGAGTTCACAAAAGACCGAAGGCTGAGTAATAAAGCGAACCGGTCTGCTCTTTTCATTATGCTTTACAGAGACTACCCTCTTTTGCAGGCACCATATCAGCTTTTGAATTGCCTGCTTGAAATAGATGAACAAATGGCAACCTGGAGATACCGGCACATGAATATGGTTCATCGCATGATAGGCACAAGGGTTGGAACCGGTGGAAGCAGCGGCAAGAACTACCTGAAAGCCGCTCTTGATAAACACTACATTTTTCAGGAGATAGCTGAGCTTACTTCATTTTTAGTTGAAAGACGCAAAATTCCTGTGCTTCCTGCAGATCTTGAAGACAGACTTCGATTTAACAGATAATATAGAGATTAAAGCCGGATTGTGATCACTGGGAATGTATCTTTCAGATTATCTGAAAAGATCAATCCCGGCATGATGGAAAAATGCCTTAGCTTTTTTCTGTAGTAAAGAATGAAAGTGGTTTCTTCAAAATACTGCCCTTTCGATTCAATTAGATACCCAAACCCTAACCCATTCCAATTCTTGATTACATTGGAGTTGAAGAATGAGAAATTTAACAGGAATTCAGCATTTAAAAAAGTATTCCGGTACATCTGCCAGTTATTATCAACATCTTTTTCAAAGAAAAATATACTATTGGTGTTCACATTCACTTCATAAATATTCCTCTTTCTGATACCTACATTAATGAGGAATGTTGGTGCAAATTCATTTCGATACAACCCTAATCCAAACGAAGGGTACAATAGCATTGTATGTTTCTTTGCGAATACAGAATCTTCTTTAGCCTCAGAAACTGTTTGCTCAGAAACTGCTTCAGGTGGACCTTGTGCGTAGCTAGCTTGGACAAATGCAAACAGAATTAGTATAACAATCAAATTCTTCATGATCATTTCTTTTTTACCCATAATGTTATACCATCAAATTTAACGATATCTACTTCTCTTCCTTTTTCGATAAATCCTCGCAATGCACTTGCAGTATAACTTTGATCTTCAACTTTTAGTTTTCCAGATGGTCTCAATTCAGAAAGGGTCAATCCTGATTTACCTACCAGATAACTCAATTTGTTATCAGATGAAATATATCCATCCGAAGCTAGCATTGACTCTGATAAAACCAATTTACCGAACCTAGAGGTTTTCAAAAGCCTTTTTGCCAGAAAATAGGAAATGAAAACTCCTAAAATTAATGAGGATAGCACCATTGCTAAAGCTCTAACGAGAGCAAGTGGTGGTACAAATGTAAAATCAAATCCATCGTTACCTATCAGGCTAAAAGTAAATCCACTTACTAATAAAAGCACTCCTGCTACACCTGCGATTCCAAAACCAGGAATAATAATGATCTCCACAAGTATGAGAATGAATCCGGCAACTGCGATTAAAATCTCCCAGTTAGCAGCCATTCCTTCAAGATATAATGGAGCAAAATATACTGTTGCTGCAATTACAGATGCTATGAGTGGAAACCCAATACCTGGAGATTGCAATTCAAAATAGATTCCTCCCATTATGATTAACAGCAACACTCCACTAATAGCCGGATTGACCAGAAAACCGATCACCTTTTCCAGAAAAGTTGGTTGATATGTAGTTTCTACCACATTGGTTATACCAGATAACCTGTAAACATCTTGTAAAGATTCAGCAGCCCCTTCACAATAATTATTTTTTATCGCTTCATTAGTTGTGAACGTCAACACCTGACCTGAGTCACTAACATTGGGTATAAATGTTCTGGGATCTACCATTGCCTCAGCAATTTTAGGATCTCGTCCTCTTTTCTCTGCTGTTGATCGCATCATACTCCGCATGTATGATTGGTATTTATCTGGTAAAGCTTCAGCAGATTGAGTCACCACTGTTGCAGCTCCTATACTTGCCCCCTCTCTCATATAGATCTCATCGCATGCAATGGAAATCAGAGCACCCGCTGAAGCAGCATTATTGTCAATGAATGATTTTACAGGGATTTCCGAATTTAACAGACGTGTCCTGATAGAATCTGCTGCATCCAGGAGTCCGCCGTAGGTATTCATATGGATAATGATGAGATCAGCTTCCCACTCTTCGGCCTCAGTCATGGCAGCAGAAACCTGCCTTGCCAAACCTGGTGTGATCTCTTCTTTAATGGGTATAATATAAACCCTCGACTTAGTTTGCTCTTGCTCAGGGGGCTGCCCAAATACCAATAACGGACTAATAGCCGTTAATAGACTGAATATGATCAAAAACACACATTTTATACCAACTAACCGATTTGACATATAATTGGAAATGTTAATTAAACTGTTGATAAAGGTTAACATACTGAAAGTCAGATTACACCAAATAGAGCCTATCATTGTGTAAAATTATGAGGTATTGTCAAATGACTAAATATAATTTCAAATTTTTCTCTTCATTTCTGTTAATATTTACGGTTACAATTGTCACCGTAAATGCGGGAAACTATTCTTCTGAACTTGCCCCCCCTGACTCACTTAGAGTTCGATGGATGGAAGGTAAGAAATATATATTGCACAAAGTTGAACAGAAAGAAACTCTTGAAGGCTTATCGAGACGTTATGATGTTACAGTTAATGATATAAGATCCTCAAATATTGGCATCCGACAACTAAAGACAGGACAGATCATCAATATCCCTGCAAAGAGCACCTTCACAAACTCCAAAAAATCATCACTAAAGAGCACGCCTGAGGTTAGGAAAAATATCCCTGTTTATTATTCTGTTAAGCCGGGTGAAACTATGTATAGTATTTCAAAAAATTTCAATAAAACAATAGATGAAATCAAGGAATACAACTCACTGGAATCACATGACCTGAAAAATGGCCAAAGGTTAATTGTTGGATACAAAGAGAGTAATGAAGTTGTAGCTAATACCAACTTCAATGAACCTTCAAGCAATGTCACTGCTGCCGTAGCAGGTAGTGCCGTAGCCAGCAAAAATATTGAAATTACTGAGCCATTGAAAGCAGACATTGAAGAGCCAACGAAAACTATTTCTGAGATCAAATCGGAATCAACAGGTAAAACATTAATGCAGATCACCGAAACAGGAACTGCATCATGGATACAGGACTCTCAGTTTGGTGAAAATAAATTCTATGCATTGCATAGAACAGCACCAATTGGCACCATAATTAAGGTTACAAATAGAATGAACAGTGTTGCTGTTTATGTTAAAGTGGTCGGTGTATTGCCAGATACAGGAGACAATGAAAATATTATTATCAAAGTGTCGCAGTCTGTTACCAGCCGACTAAATGCCCTTGATCCCCTTTTTCAGACAGAGTTAACTTATGGGGTCTACGATTAGAAAAGAGACGCTCTTTATCCAGTTCCATTCATAACTTATTCTTCTGATTCGGATTGCATAGCACACTATTTTTGTACTTTTGCACTCGCATTGCCCAAGTGGCGAAACTGGTAGACGCACCATCTTGAGGGGGTGGCGGATAATTAACCGTGCGAGTTCGAATCTCGCCTTGGGCACATTAAGAGCAGATTAGATTTAATCTGCTCAATTTTCATAAAAGCGCGAGTGGCGGAATTGGTAGACGCGCAGGCCTCAGAAGCCTGTGGGGTAACACCTGTAGGAGTTCGACTCTCCTCTCGCGCACTTCAGTTGATACAAATTCTCTTTTCAAAAAATTACTCATTATTCTAACTATGAACCCGGAGAATATATTCGCAGTAGTAGATCTTGAAACAACAGGGGGTGATCCATTAAATGATAGAATCATTGAGTGTGCTATTATAGTAACAGATGGAAATGAAATAATCGAAACTTATCAGACAATGGTCGATCCAGGTATACCTATTCCAGGCTTGATCTCGAGAATAACAAACATAACAGATGATATGCTGATTGGTGCACCTTCTTTTCATCAGGTGGCTCATAAGATATTAGAACTAACTGAAAAACGCATCTTCGTAGCTCATAATGTCAACTTCGATTACAACTTTTTGGTTGAAGAATTCCGAAACCTTAATATTCACTTTGAACGAAAACACATCTGTTCATACAAATCATCAAGAGCAGCTTTTAAAGGAATCTCTTCCTATAGTTTGAAAAACCTGACTTCAGAGCTAGGAATCAAACTTCACAATGCTCACCGAGCTTTTGATGATGCAATGGCAACAACTGAGCTACTTAAAAAGATAATTGAAGAATTAGGAGACAAGATATTCGAATTCTCAAATGATTATTATGCTGTTCCTGACAAATCACCCTTATCGGTTGAACTAATTAAAAGCCTCCCAAACTCATGCGGCTTATACTGGTATCTGGATGGATCAGACAATATTATACATGTAAATAAGGGTAGAAATATTAAGAAAAAGATCATCAGTCAACTTAATAAATTCTCAAATAAGAGATACAGAAAGCTAAACAGTTTAATATCCACTGTACAGTATGAAATAACAGGTAGCTATACGTTAGCTAAACTTAAAGAAATTGAATTGATTAAGCAGTCGGTTCCGCGATTCAATCGCACTAAAAGGACGTTGGATGATGCGACTCAGCAGGAATATAATGCACATGAGCTTAGTGAACAGCAATTACAACAATACAGTATACACACTGAAGCTGGCCCGGATCATTCAACCAGAACTTTGTTTGTGTTTCAAAACGACATCCCTGTTGGCTATCATATAGCTGATATTGGCAACCACTCCATTGATCAACATGAACTAATCGACCTTATGCTTCCAATCAGTCCGTCATCTGTCAATATTAGTATTTTTAAAAAAATCATTGAAAAGAGAGGTGAATCCTAAAACTGAAATAACCAGATTAGTTGACAGCAGATTCAAAGTTTGCGCCGATCATATACTAATGTTACAGCCCTCCTGCTTCGGTTATAACATAGAAACCGGCCACTCAAATCCATTTCAGAATCAACCTGTCAACATTGACTCGGTCAGAATAGGTCTTGAATTCACAGCTGCTGTTGAACAGCTTAATAATTACGGTGTTAATGTGAATGTTTTACAGCAGTCAGCTAACTGCATTAGCCCGGATGCGGTATTCCTCAACAATTGGTTTTCAACTCACCAAAATGGAACTCTGATAGTATATCCAATGGAATCATTGATAAGGAGGACCGAAGTTATTCCTCAGTTTGATCAGTATTTTGGATCCATAGGTTTCAGGGTAAATGATTTCATTGATCTGAGAGAGATCACTCAACCTAATCAGTTCCTTGAAGGGACAGGCTCACTAGTATTTAATCACTCAGCTAAAGAACTATATGCTACGCTGAGCAGTAGAACAAATAAGAAACTAATAGAATTAACAGCTCAAAGGTTAGACTATAAATACAAGCTAATTAATAGTGCTACATCTCCTGCTGTTTACCATACTAATGTTATGATGTCGGTTGGCCAAAATTATATTGTTTTATGTGATGAGGTATTGGTCGAAAAGAGCTTCCTCAAATTTCTTGAACAGACAACCTCTAAAACGATCATCAAAATTGACCACAGTCAGATGGCATCGTTTTGTGGCAATATTATCGAACTAGATTCAGAAAATGGACCTGTTATCTGCCTTTCAGAGCGATCACTCAGATCCTTCAAAAAAGAACAATTAAGAGTCCTGGAAGCAAATGGGGATATCTGCCCTATTGAAATCTCAAACATAGAACACATTGGTGGAGGAGGTATCAGATGTATGATAGCTGAAAATTTCCTGCCTCAGATACAAAGTTCTGATAACGGGATGCAATTGGTATCTCCTATCACTGAAACTGAATTCAATGACTATTTTTCTCTTAGATGGGATGTACTTAGGGCACCCTGGAATCAACCTAAAGGTTCAGAAATAGCCGATGATGAAGTAGGTGCAGAACACTATATGGTATATTCGCTTGAAAACGAGCTTATGGCAGTGGGTAGAATCCACGCAATCGACAATAATACTGCTCAATTCAGGTATATGGCAGTAGCTCCAAAATATCAGTCTTCTGGAGTTGGATCTTTTTTGTTAAGTTCAATGATCCAAATTTCAAAGCATCAAGGGTTCAAGAATATCTACCTGGATGCGAGAGAAAATGCGGTGGACTTTTACTTGAAACATGGTTTTAAAAAGATCGATAAAACATATTTGCTATTTGGAGAAATCCAGCACTACTCCATGAATAAAGTAGTTGATTAAGTTTGATTAACTTTATATATGGTAAACAGTTAGTTATAAATAAATTAATAAGGTGGTTCGATTTGACATAATTTCCATCCATCCTGAGATCATCAAAGGTTCAATTGACCAGTCCATGATCAAAAGGGGGCAAAACAAAGGTTTGATCGAAGTTAACTTGATCGATCTTAGAGACTATTCAACCAATAAGCACAAAAGCATTGATGATGCACCATATGGCGGTGGCGCTGGAATGGTAATGATGATTGAACCCGTTGATAATTGTATTCAACAACTGAAATCTGAACGCACATATGATGATATTATATATTTAAGTCCTGACGGTAAACTGCTTGATCAACAGGAGTGTAACAAGTTGTCATTAACTCAGAATTTGATCATATTGTGTGGACATTATAAAGGTGTAGACGAAAGAATAAGGGAGCATCTTATTACCAGAGAAATCTCCATAGGCGACTATGTCCTCACTGGAGGTGAATTAGGTGCCGCAATCTTAGTAGATTCAATAGGTAGATTGATACCAGGTGTTATGTCGGATGAAACATCAGCATTATCCGATTCATTTCAGGACCAACTAATTGCACCCCCTGTTTATACCCGGCCATCAGTTTATAAAGATTGGCAGGTGCCCGACACATTATTATCGGGAAATGACAAGCTCATAGAAGAATGGCGGCATAATGCATCTGTTGAACGAACTAAGGAACGAAGACCTGACCTGCTGGACTGAGGTCCAGCTACAATTATTTTAAAGCTAATGCCTATTATATCTATATTTTCAGTAATATTGCAGTCCCTGAAAAATCAGGTAGTAATAATTGTAAAAAGCTCTAAATCATGGACTTGATAAAATCAGTTGAAGAGTCGTTGTTTGAAAATAAGGAAATCCCTAAGTTCAAAGCAGGAGATACCGTCACTGTTACCTATAAGATTAAAGAAGGTAATAAAGAACGTGAACAGCTATTTCAAGGCGTGGTTCTACAGATAAAGGGACACAATAAGACCCAATCTTTCACTGTTCGAAAAATATCCAATGGTGTTGGAGTTGAGAGGATTTTCCCACTTTACAGTCCGAAAATAGCAGGAATTAAGGTCAACAAGTATGGAGTTGTAAGAAGAGCAAGAATATTCTACTTGAGGAAATTCTCTGGCAAGAAAGCCAGAATTGAAGAAAAAAGAATGTAGAATCTACATATATCATCAAGCCGGTTATCAAACCGGCTTTTTTTATACCCAGTTATATACCTAATTTGAATTTGGATTCTATCTTTACCTAATAATTCGAACCGATAAGTAAAACTATGAAAAGACTATCTACATTTATCATTGTCAGTATCATTGTATTTGCAGGAACCACAAATGCACAATGCACTTTTGAAGACCTGTTTCCGCTAAAATGGAGTCAATCTGCTTACGAGGTTAATGAACAGTTCCAGTCGGACAAGCGATTTAAAACCTCACATGATACAATACGATCTTCAGCATTTAAGCACCACCAGGATTACTTCAGGACCGTGAGGAATATGAATTTATCATTCTATGCATACGCTTCTGCTGAAAACCACGATTGTTTTAAATCAGGCGATGTTACTTTAATTTGCATTGCAAACGATTCAGGATTATATGCCTATTCATACATGGTTAATTATCCTATTGAAGAGAAAGAAACATATCACAGTGTAATTGACTCATTAAAGAAGATGATGAACAATAAGTTCACCTACTCCTCTAATATTAAAAACAAGCTGCAAGCAGGAGCGCTTGCAGGTGATGGAGTTAGTGTATATTTTGATCAACAACCGATTATTTCAACTAATCTGACCTATGCACCTATGGCAATAAGAGTTGGCTACCTGGCAAAACAGCCTGATTCCATGGGAGGCAATGGCATTCCAAACAGCGCAGAGGAGATCCAGTATTACCGGATAGAGATACTCTACAAGAAACAAATGCCCAAGTGGTAAACAATATTTCCCATCAAGAAAAGGCTCCTTTACAGGGGCCTTTGTTATTAATGACCGATTCATTTGGTTCATATATTGACTAACTTTGCGCCCTCATTTTGCAAGGAACTATGCCATCTATCAAAACACTTGACCCAAAGAAATTTATAATCATTAAAGGTGCAGCAGTTCACAATCTCAAAAAGATTGATGTTGCTATTCCAAGGAATAAATTTGTTGTGGTTACAGGATTGTCTGGATCTGGCAAATCTTCATTAGCTTTTGACACACTTTATGCAGAAGGTCAACGTCGTTATGTTGAAAGTCTTTCATCATACGCACGACAATTCATTGGGAGAATGGATAAGCCGGAAGTTGAATACATCAAAGGAATATCCCCGGCCATCGCAATTGAACAAAAAGTAAATACACGAAATCCAAGGTCTACTGTAGGAACCTCAACTGAGATATACGATTACCTGAAGCTACTTTATGCAAGAATAGGCAGAACATTTTCACCTACATCAGGGGAAGAAGTGCAAAAACACCGGGTAGCTGATGTTGTTGACTTTATCACGGAACAACCTTCAGAATCAAGAATATTGATATTCTCAGATTTTCAGTCAAATGGCAGACCTTTTGAAGAACAATTGAACGTATTACTTCAGAATGGATTTACCAGAATAAAAATTCGATCTCAAATTATAAAGATCGAAGAGGTATTGACGAACATCGCAAATAAAAAAAGTAAAGACAAGAAAAATCAGGCAGATATTAGTATTCTCATTGACCGTTTAGTTATAAACGAAGAGCTATTAGATGAAATCTCTGCTCGCTCAGCTGATTCAGTTGGAACTGCCTTTTATGAAGGCCATGGCACTTGTTCTTTGATTATTGAATTACCTAACGGAAATAAGATTGAAAAAACTTTTTCAAATAAATTTGAAGCAGATGGTATAGTATTTGAAGAGCCCTCTACCCTGCTTTTTAGCTTTAATAATCCATATGGTGCATGTAAACGTTGTGAAGGGTTTGGCAGTATCATTGGTATTGATGAAGACCTGGTAGTACCTGACAAAAGCTTGTCCATTTATGACGGTGCTATTGTGTGTTGGAGAAGTGAAAAAATGAAAGAGTGGAATGAAAAACTTATTAAATCAGCACATAAATATGATTTTCCCATCCACAAACCTTTTCACCAACTCACAAGTTACCACAAAGAACTTCTGTGGTCAGGAAATAAACATTTTAATGGCCTGAATGACTTCTTCAAGTTCATTGAAGAACAAACTTATAAGATCCAATACAGGGTAATGCTTTCCAGATACAGAGGAAAAACAATGTGTCCAGAATGCAAGGGAACCAGACTAAGAAACGATGCGAATTTTGTCAAAGTTGCCGACAAATCAATAACGGAGATTATTCTACTTCCGGTTGACAAATCTTTAAAATTCTTTCAAAATATAGAACTGAATGATCATGACAAGAATATTGCCGATCGGCTGATTACTGAAATAGTTAGCAGATTGAAATTCCTTTCAGATGTAGGTCTCGGCTATTTGACATTAAACAGACTTTCGAACACTTTATCTGGCGGTGAGTCACAACGAATAAACTTAGCAACTTCTTTGGGATCGAGTCTTGTTGGATCGATGTACATTCTGGATGAGCCCAGTATAGGGTTACATTCAAGAGACACTAAACGACTAATAAAAGTTCTAAAGGCCCTTCAATCTCTTGGTAATACTGTAATTATCGTGGAACACGACGAAGAAATTATGAAATCTTCAGATCAAATCATAGATATTGGTCCAGGTGCAGGCACACATGGAGGTGAGTTAATATTTCAAGGAGATATTGAAAAGATGTACGCGACAGACCAAAGTATTACGGCCAGATATCTGAATGGAACCATTAAAATAGAAACACCTCTGAGAAGGAGAAAGTGGAAAAATCACATTCTAATAAAAGGAGCACGTGAAAACAACCTCAAGAATATAGATATAAAGATCCCTTTGGGCGTTATAACAGCCGTCACGGGAGTAAGCGGGTCAGGTAAAACTTCATTAGTTAAAAAAGTACTTTACCCTTCATTAAAAAAAATTACCGGTGGTTATAGTGACCAATCGGGTAGCTACGATAAGATAGATGGTGATTATCAACTCATAAATGATGTAGAACTGGTAGATCAAAATCCAATTGGAAAATCTTCCCGATCAAATCCTGTTACCTACGTTAAGGCCTATGATGATATTCGTGCTTTATTTTCAGAATTGGCACTTTCAAAAGCTCGAGGATTTAAACCCTCCTACTTTTCTTTCAATGTTGATGGTGGCAGATGTCAGAATTGCCAGGGCGAAGGATATGTTACCATTGAAATGCAATTCATGGCTGACATTCATCTTAAGTGTGAAGCATGTTCCGGGAAAAGGTTCAAAGAAGAGATCCTTGCTGTAGAGTATCGTTCAAAAAATATTAGTGATGTTTTAAATCTCACAGTAGATGATGCATTAGAATTCTTTGACGACTCAGTAAAAAGCAAACACACTTCTTTAGCTCGAAAGGTCAGTGCAAAGTTGAAGCCCCTATCTGATGTTGGACTGGGATATATAAAACTTGGTCAAGCTTCAAGTACTTTAAGTGGTGGTGAAGCTCAAAGAGTGAAGCTAGCTTCCTTTATCGGACGGAATAAACATGAAGAAAATACACTTTTCATTTTTGATGAACCTACAACAGGACTACATTTTCATGATATTAATAAACTAATGGATGCTTTTAATGCACTAGTTAAACAAGGTCATTCGATAATTATCATTGAGCATAATTTGGATGTAATTAAATGTGCTGACTGGGTCATTGATCTTGGACCTGAAGCCGGAGACGAAGGCGGTGAAGTAGTATTCGAAGGAACTCCAGAAGAAATGATTAAAGAAAAAAAATCAATTACAGGATCATACTTAAAAGATAAGATATAACATTAGCATGTTTTTTTCCGACCATTGAAGATTTTTGTCAGCTAATGATATTAAGTAATAATTGGTAATGGATTTCTTGAATTATACTTCTCGATATATAAATACATCAAGCTTTTTCGTTTTTTTAGTTTTCTGATAGATCTGAATTCTTTCAGCAATTCCACATCACTCTTAATTAACGACTCAACACTATTGAGTGAATAATCCAGTATCATCCCACTTTCCAGATCTAATAAGAAGTATTCGGCAGTACCATATGTCTCAGTTACAACTGGCGACATCTGGTCCTTTACCATTGGATAACTCTCCCTAAAATAACATACTCTACCAAATTCATAAACTGTATGAAACCTCCCTCCTCTGCATACTCTCATATCTCCATCTTCCATTACACAGAACACTGAATCCCTAAGGCTGATGCGTTTCCCCACACCATTAATCACCAACATCCTTGTAGTTCGTGACCATTTCTTAATACTGAAGTTATCGTCATGCATCGACTTGTACAATTGGTGTATTTGATAAGATGGCACACCAAATTTCAACTCCTCAACTGACATGTATACACCATTTTCCGGTATCCATGTCTTATCACTGACTAAAGAGTCATCGGCCATCGCAACACTACCAGCGAGTTGACTAATGACAATAAAAAAAGGTATGATTTTGACAATGAATTTCATATTCTACTACAAATATAGGCCATTGAGTGATTCTGAATTGATGAATTGGAGCAATTGTGATTAATTTGCACTATTCTTATGGATTTCAGGAAAAATAAACACACTGTATTTTTGTCATATGATGGATTAACCGATCCACTCGGCCAGTCCCAAGTTTTGCCATATCTAATTGGCTTATCTGAAGCAGGTCACACAATTCATCTTGTTAGCTTTGAAAAACCCGGTAGATATAAAGACCATGAACATATAATTCGTTCACTGATAAAAGATAAATCAATTGTGTGGCACCCACTCAGTTACACTAAAAACCCTCCGGTATTATCAACAATATTTGACATCATCAAATTAAGATCGGCATTAAAACGTATCATATCTGGTCATCAAATTTCGCTGATACACTGCAGAAGCTATATAACCACCATAGCTATTCAATCGATTTCGAATTCAAAAAACATTCCTTTTATTTTTGATATGAGAGGATTTTGGGCCGATGAACGAATAGATGGCAACATATGGGATCTAAAGAACCCAGTTTATAAATTTATCTATAAGTTCTTTAAGAAGAAAGAAATACAGTTCATCAAAGAGTCGGCCGCTATAATCAGCTTAACAAACAAGGCTAAAGATGAAATCATTAGTTGGAAAATTGGAAGTGATGTTTCCAAAAAGATAACAGTTATACCATGCTGTTGCGACCTAACGCTATTCAACCCTGTATTTGATAATTATTCACCCAAATACAATGAAGTAAAAACAATTATAGACTCGAAAGGAATTGATTACCTATATGTATATCTAGGTGCAATTGGCACATGGTATATGCTTGATGATATGTTGCAATTCTACAAGGCAGCTCTTAAATCAAATAATCGTGCTGGCATGCTTTTCATAACTACTGAAGACCCTAATAGTATATACAAACGTGCCAACCATTATAAAATACCCATTGATAAGATTATTATTACTGAAAGCTCCAGAGCGGAGGTTCCTCAGCTATTGACACTTGGAAACATGGGATTGTTTTTTATTAAACCCACATTTTCAAAGCAAGCCTCTTCTCCTACCAAACAAGCTGAGTTGATGGCAATGGGCCTGCCAATTATTTGCAATTCTGGAGTTGGTGATACCGATTGGATCGTTCAGAAGTTTCAATCAGGATTATTGATAGAAAAGTTCTCAGAAGAAGAGTATAACAAAACATTAGCTGTCTCCAAAAATTACAAGTTTGATAATAATAAGATCCGAGCAGGTGCCAGTGAATACTTTTCTTTAAAAAAAGGTATTAAAAGTTATTTGCAAGTCTATCATACAATTATCAATGGTGATACGGTTCATTCCGATTAATAGTGAATGCACGATAGAGTTGTTCCATAAAAATCAATCTGATTAATTGATGAGAAAACGTCATTTTGGATAACGATAATTTTTTATCCACTATTCCTTGAACGTCCTTACTTGCTCCAAATGCTCCTGCAATAATAAATGTAACTCTACTTTTACCTAATAATAACCATTTGTTGATATTTTCAGCCAATCGCTCAGAGCTCATCTCCTGCCCTTTCACATCCAAAAGTATGTTGTAATTCTTACGATCAATTTTACTTATCAATAAATCACCTTCTTTTTGAATAAGTACGTTTCTTTCATTTGGAGGGTTTTTAATATTAGGAATAACCTCAATTTTAAAATCAGCATATTTTCGGATTCTTTTTTCAAACACCTCTATCAAAGAAATCAAATTCTCATCACTGGATTTTCCTATCATTAATAATTGGACCCTCATTATCAATATGATTAGATTTAAATACAATTAGCTTAAGTCTCAAAATTACTCAATTATTGGAATATTTAAGGTTAACTTATTGATATTAAAGTTTTTAAGTGTTAAAAATGTAGTGTAAAACACAATTAGCAGCTTATCGTTAGCTAAGTTAAAATATCTATTTTGACACTATCAATTGAATTATGGTACATCCTTTGCTATATCGTATTAGTGGCTTGATTTTTGATAATTTAAAGCACTGACATTACTGAAATGAGAAGAAAATTACTTTCAATAATTTTATTGTCCTTATTTACTCTAACCAGTTGGACATTTGACATATACAGCGATATCACCAATGCTATCCGATCCGGTGATGCTAAATCTGTAGCAGTGTACTTTAATAAAACTGTAGATCTCACTGTCAATGATGAAGAAGAGGTGTTAAGTAAGATCCATGCTGAACAAGTATTAAAGGAGTTTTTTCAGAAGAATCAACCAAAGTCATTTTCATTGATCCATAAAGGAGTATCCAAAGAAGGCTCAAAGTATGCAATTGGAAATATGGTAACTTCCAAAGGAATAAATTATAGAACCTATTTTTTTGTTAAACAAACGGGGTCTAAGGAATTGATACAGGAGATAAGGTTTGAAAAACAAAAGTAAAAAACAATCACAATTCCAAAATTCTCAGCTACAAAACCGATTTTTTAATTTAAATGAATTTAGAGGAGTTCATAGAGTATACGATCAAAGAAGATCTAAATGATGAAGTAGATCACACTTCTCATGCGTGTATTAAAAATACGAATCACACAACAGCCCAGTTACTTATAAAAGATAGTGGAATAATAGCTGGAGTTGAATTAGCAGAATTGATTTTTAATAAACTTGACCCCAAGTTACAGTTTGAGAAAATCCTGAATGACGGTGATATAGTCAAGCCTGGCCAGATAGCATTTAAAGTAACGGGACCTCCAATCTCAATTCTCACATCCGAAAGAACAGTGTTAAATTGCATGCAACGAATGAGTGGCATTGCTACAACCACCGCACAGTATGTTGAAAAAATACAAAAATATAAATCGAAAATTTTAGACACTCGGAAAACCACACCCCTAATGAGATATTTGGAAAAGTGGGCCGTGAGGATCGGAGGGGGTTTCAATCACAGATTTGGGCTATATGATATGATCTTAATCAAAGACAACCATGTAGACTACGCGGGTGGTATATCCAATGCATTAATGCTGGTAAAAAAATATTTACAAACGAATAAATTAAACCTTAAAGTTGAAATTGAAACCCGGAATTTAATAGAGGTCAGGGAGGTCTTAAAATTTGATATTGCTGATAGAATTATGCTCGACAATTTCGCACCAGCTGAGATAAAAAATGCATTGGATGAAATTGATGGAAGAACTGAAACCGAAGCAAGTGGCGGAATAAACCTTAATTCGATCGAAGCTTATGCAAAAACAGGCGTAGACTACATTTCGGTTGGCGCACTAACTCACTCAGTAAAAAGCTTGGACATGAGTCTTAAAGCCGCAATATGAATAAGCTTAAATCAGGTATAGAATCATTCATAAAGAGAATAAAAATCACTATTGAGACTATTATACTTAATCCTTTGATTCGGATAAGCAGTGCGATACACTATCCTGGAGAAGAACATACTAGTATTTACCAGATTTTTAAGTTTTTTTTCAGTGGGCTGACGAGAGGATCTATACAGGCAAGAGCAAGGGCGATTTCCTTTTCATTTTTTTTAGCACTATTTCCATCTATAATCTTCTTATTTACTTTAATACCATATATTCCTTTAGAAGATCTTGATGTCAGAATCATTCAGTTACTTCAGGAGATAATGCCTGTAAATACATTTGAAGCAACCAAATCTACAATTGAAGATATTTTAATACAACCCCGAGGCGGGTTATTATCATTTGGATTCTTGGTAGCCTTGTATGTATCAACGAATGGTGTATTTTCTATGATCGAAGGATTTAACCAAAGTTACCACGGGCTTCAAACAAGATCTGCTTTTGGACAGAGAATGATCTCAATTTTTCTTACGGGTTTGCTATCATTAATAATCATATTGTCAATCGGCTTAATTGTAATTTCAGAATATACTTCAAGCTACTTATTGCAACAAAATATATTAACAAGCAATTCAAAGTACTATCTATTACAAACCGGAAAGTGGGTAATATTGATAATGATGAGCTTGTTTGCCATATCAAGTTTATATTACTATGGCCCATCAAAGTTTAACAGAAGGCCATTCATCTCTGTAGGTTCAGTTACAGCAACAGTACTAATTTTAGCTACATCCCTCCTATTTAACATTTTTATTTCGAATTTTGCTATCTACAATAAATTGTATGGATCAATAGGCACATTGATCATTATTTTGATCTGGATCAATGCAAATTCCATGCAATTGATCCTTGGCTTCGAACTGAATGCATCAATTGAAAATGCACTCAATTCCAATGAAGGAGCTAGTGTAGAAAATATTAAAATTCAGGATCAAGGTAAGTTACCAATCAAGAAAAGTATTTGAATTGCCTCCTACTGTACCTACAGGAATCCAAAACCCATTTAAATCTAATTTTTCGATTTGGTAATAATCTACCCCTGTATCCCATTTATTATAGGGAGTCCAATTCAAGCTTGACCTGTTTTGGTCATCCAACTCTGACTTTAGCAATATTGAAGACCCAATCAATCCGATTTGTGTTTCAACATTGCACATATTCAGGACTTTCACACTGTAAAAATATTCTCTTTCAAAAACATCAACATTATAATCTTCAAAATAATGCTGTCCTGGTGGAAGTTGTGTTAACAACTGGATATTACTTGAATCATCAGACCTGTAAAGTTCATAACCAGTGACCAATTGCGTTAATACGGATGGCGCCTCCCATTCCACAAAGACATACTCATCATCGACAACCGTGGCTCTTAAGATATCTACTTTTTGATCCAAGATCGCACCTGGTGCATTTATATGTGCGGTGTCACTGTAAGCTTTAAATGGCTGACCACACAACCCAGTCGCTTGTATCCTGTATACTACATCTTCATTGCAATAGACTGTTGAATCTATATATCTGGATTTACTTCCATTTACTAATCCTAATAAACTAAAGTTCAATGGTGAAGATGCAGATCTATAAACTTCATACTCATTCACATTACACCCATCATATGGGTCCCAATCTACAATAATATTTGTTCCTGAAACATTTGCAGTGATATCGATTGATGAATGCCTATCCACGAAAGTCAATGGAATTTTTTGATTACAATCATCTACAGCCAATACCTTGTATGAGTTGCTATTTTTACTAGTAGAACTTACTGTGTCAATAAACGAACTTGTTGCATTCCAAGTAGTATTTCCCTGAGCAAATTCTGTATGAATCAAATCCCATACAGTATTAGAAATATTGTACCTATATACTTCGTAAAACTTAAAATCACTCACATTAGTATTCAACCATTTCAATTCAATATTGTACTCATTTAGCACACTAACACTACGAATTAGTGGTGCTGGAGGTGCCATTGTATCATTGACAAATACAGCATTAGAAGCAGTTAATGTATCTGAACAACCACCAGTGTTAGATACTACCAATGTTATCGAATAATAGCCTGGGTTTATAAATACATAATTAGGCGAATACGATTGAGAATAACTCCCGTTGCCAAATGACCAATGGTATGTGGACATAGAATCAGTTTGGGCACTATTGTTAATGAATTGAACAGGTAAAGGTGAACATCCTGAACTTTCATCAATAGTAAAAATCGCATCCGGAGTTTGGTAAACCTCTACTCCTGATATAAATTCAACCGTATCTATACAACCCAATTGTGAAGTGCCGATAACGTTAATAGAATAAAATCCAGGATCAGTATAAGAATGTATAGGATTAGCAGCATTTGAAGTGGTTCCGTCGCCAAAATCCCACAAATAGAAGCTGGTATTAGATGAATTATTAACTGGCTCAATCACTAAAGGTGCACAACCATAACTAACAGGAAGAGTTATATCCAAAATAGGGCTTGGATGAATTTGAATAGTATCCGGCAGCGTATAATATGATTGACACCCTGTAGTATCTTCTGTGATCAAGGTGACCGTGTAACTACCTGGATTAATGTATGTGTGAATTGGATTTTGTAATGTGGAAGTTGAACCGTCACCAAAATTCCATGTCCAGCTTGATGCACTTATTGAGCTATCTGTAAAATGGATTAAGCTTGGAGCACACCCGCTAAACTGAGAAGCTGTGAAATATGCCTCACTTCCTGTAATATGTACCATATTGGTATATCCAATTGAGTCTTGACAACCAGCTGAATCAGTAATCAAAAGTCCAACACTATAAACTCCAGGTAAATTATAAATGTGAGCAGGATTTTTAACAGAAGAAGAACTTCCATCACCAAAATCCCATAGCCAGAATTGACCTCCCGATGATTTATCAGTGAAATCTATTTGTGTTGGAGAGCATGAAATTGCATTACTTGTAATGAAGTCTGCATCAGGTCCGGTTACAGTAACCTCACCAATATTAGAAAGCACTTGTGTACAGCCAGTTGATGATGTTGCTGATAAACTAATATTAAAAACCCCAGTTGTATTATAAATATGGCTAACTGTTTGAGAATTATAATTGCTTCCATCTCCCATTGACCAG
>Ga0055584_100001232_pt1 | contig 25087 bp, 26 predicted proteins | sample OSDHelmetaG_FD_58716 | JGI IMG/M metagenome (GOLD analysis project Ga0055584, IMG submission 58716) | Pelagic marine sediment microbial communities from the LTER site Helgoland, North Sea, for post-phytoplankton bloom and carbon turnover... | ecosystem: Environmental > Aquatic > Marine >...
GGCAATCAGGGGCAGTTTCTGGGGTGACCCGGAAGCAGGAATAATAGGTCGCAGTGTCTATGTAAGAGCCGATACGCCGGTTCACTCCCTCCTCCATGAGGCGTGCCACGTTATCTGCATGACAGAGGAACGACGTAGCGGACTTGTGCGTGACGCGGGCGGAGACGATCTCGAAGAATCCGCTGTTTGCTACCTGCAGGTCCTGTTGTCGGACCAAATCGAAGGCGTCGGTCGAGAGAGGCTGATGCTCGACATGGATACGTGGGGCTACAGTTTCCGACTCGGAAATACGCGAGACTGGTTCCAGACTGACGCTGAAGATGCGGCACATTTTCTTATGAATCATGGACTTCTGAACGCGGCGGGCGAGTTGACGTTTCTACTGCGTCAATGATCAAAGGGCAGTGTATAGTTTCGTATGCTCTGGCTACGCTATTTCCTGTATTTCGCCGCAATCGCGTTCGTAACGTGGGCGCTGACACAGATGGAGTTGGCGGCGCCCGGCAGTTTGAAGCTGCACGTCGTGCTAAGCGAGACTGATCGCTTCGGTACCAGTGAATATTCCCCAATCGAAATTATTCAAGCCATTATTCTCGGCGCTTGTGGTGGAATAATGTTGTGGGTCGCGCGCTACTGCCCTACGCAGCGTCCTGTCGCGATTGTGTTCGGCGGCATGGCGCTGGTATTTCTCATACGCGAGCTCGACTATTTTCTTGATCGATATATCGCGGATAATTTCTGGCAGCTTGTGATTGGAATCGTTGGCTCGTTGGTGATTGCTTATACCTACAGGCATCGCAAGCGACTTCAGATCGGTCTCGCGCGCATCTGGCCCTCGCCGGGCCTGACGCTTCTGTTCGCCGGCGCTGTCATCTTGTTCGCGTTCGTCAGACTCGTTGGCCACGAGCCACTATGGATGTCGATTCTGGGTGACGATTATCGCCGTATTACCAAACTTGCCGTCGAAGAGTTCATTGAATTGATCGGCTATTTCCTCTGGATGATCGGTACGATCGAATACGCGTTTCAGGCTCGCGCAATAGCAATGGCTGAACCGCAACCGGCAGTACGGCGGCTACGTGACAAACGACGGCACGATGCGGAAGGCAGGTTCTGACTACAGGATCGTTGGATTCGGTGCATCCCCATAAACGTCTTCCGGATCGAAGACCTTCTCGGTTTCCGTCCATTCAAGTTCGACGTTGCCTTCTGACTGCAACTTTTTAAAGTCCGCGCCGACGGGAACCTTCCGGTAGAAACAACTCCGGTAGCCTACATGGCAGCTTGCGCCGCCCGCGACGTCTACGCGGAGCCAGATGCAGTCCTGATCATCGTCTACCAGGAGTTCGCGGACGGATTGTACGAGTCCGCTGGTCGCACCTTTGTGCCAAAGAACCTCGCGGCTGCGGCTGTAGTAATGCGCCTCGCCGGTCGAGATTGTGAGCTGCAGCGCCTCGGCGTTCATGTAGCCCTGCATAAGGACCTCGCCGCTGTCTGCGTCGGTAGTGACGACGGTAATGAGTCCGCGGTCATCGAATTTCGGTGCGAGTTCGTTGCCTTCCTCGACCTGCTCGATAGAATTGCGGGCTTTGAATTTGACAGGCGCGTCGGACATTTCCAATTCCTTGGGCTAAAAATCTGAGGGCCGGAAGAATACCGGGCATAGCGGTTGGCGGCAATGTTGATATGATTGCCTCATTTGACAGACAGAATCGAGATCAATGACGCTACAGCTACACGACACGCTTCAAGGTAAGAAAGTCCCCTTCGTCCCGCTGAAAGAGGGAGAGGTGACGATGTATCTGTGCGGCCCGACGGTCTACAACTTCGCGCACATTGGGAATGCGCGGCCGGCAGTTGTTTTCGACTTGCTGGCCCGGTTGCTGCGGCGAAGTTACAAGTTGACGTTCGCGCGCAATATCACCGACGTTGACGACAAAATCAACGCGGCATCAGTCGAAACGGGCAAGCCGATTGAAGAGATAACGGAGCGATTCATAAAGGCGTACAACGATGACATGGGTGCGCTCGGCGTTTGTCCTCCGGATATCGAACCGCGCGCGACACACCATATCGACGAAATGGTGGCGATGATCGGGAAGTTGATCGACAAGGGTTTCGCCTACGAGGCCGAGGGCCATGTGCTGTTTGATGTTTCATCAAACGCGGCCTATGGGTCACTGTCGAAGCGTGACCTGCGTGAGATGATCGCCGGCGCAAGAGTAGAGGTCGCACCCTACAAAAAAGCGGCGCAAGACTTCGTTTTGTGGAAACCGTCGACTCCGGAGCTGCCGGGCTGGGATTCGCCCTGGGGTCGGGGTCGCCCGGGTTGGCATATCGAGTGTTCTGCGATGGCTGAAAAGCACCTGGGCGATACGATCGATATTCACGCGGGCGGGCGCGATCTCGTTTTTCCGCACCATGAGAATGAGATGGCCCAGAGCAGCTGTGCGCATGACGGTGCGCCATTCGCGCGCTACTGGCTGCACAACGGCTTCCTGAGCATGGATCAGACGAAGATGTCGAAATCGCTGGGCAATGTTTTGCTGGTGCATGAACTGATCAAGACGGTACCGGGCGAGGTCATTCGTCTGGCTTTGCTCAGTGCCCACTACAAACAGCCACTGGACTGGTCTGCCGAGACGCTCGAAGCCGCACGGCGCATGCTGGACAGATTGTACGGTGCCGTGCAGGGAATTGAGGTGTCCGAGGATGCACGTGCGGCGGTGGATGTACCCGAGGCACTGATAGCCGCGTTGGAAGACGACCTGAATTCCCCCAAAGCGATGTCCGTATTTTTTGGGCTGGCAAAAGATCTCAACAAAGCGACTGATGCGGTCACCAAAGAGCACCTGGCAGCTCAGATGTACGCCTGTGGCGATTTGATGGGGCTGCTCAGCAGCGATCCGGACGCGTGGTTTGAAGGGCATGCCGAGGGCGAAATATCGCCGCAGGAAATCGAAGCCCTGATCGAGAAGCGCAATGCCTCGAAAGCCGCCGGCGATTATGCGGCGGCGGACGCGATTCGTGACGAGTTGGCGGGACTCAATATAAGCATTCAGGATGGGCGCGATGGCACGACCTGGCGGCGCAGTTAGTCATGAGTAACGAGATCCAGGTCGCGCAGCAGGAACTCATCGAGGACTTCGAGTTGTTCGAAGACTGGATGGATCGCTACCAGTACCTGATCGATATGGGGAGACGCTTGCCTGATTTTCCGGACGCGTTGCGAACAGATGAGAACCGAATCCGAGGCTGTCAGTCACAAGTCTGGTTTGTTGCCAAAGAGAGGGACGGGCGACTGCATTTCGACGCGATCAGTGATGCCGCAATCGTGTCCGGCCTGATCGCACTTCTGTTGCGGCTGTACAGCGGCCGCCTGCCGCAGGATATTCTCGACACACCGCCGGATTTCGTCTCGGCATTGCAACTCGATGCCCACCTGAGCCCGACCCGCAGCACCGGTCTTTCTTCGATGCTGGCGGCCATCCGGCGTTTCGCTTCCGAGGCGTTACAGGCAAGCTGATGGCCAATGCCGTGAGCAAAGCGCTCGCGTGGCCGCTGATCCAGATAGTGCGGTTTTACCGGTTTGCTATTTCTCCATGGCTCGGGGGCAATTGTCGATTCGAACCGACCTGTTCCAGTTACGCAATTGAAGCGCTCAGGGTACATGGGTTATTCAAGGGGACCTGGTTGGCCGTGAAGCGAATCGGCCGCTGCCATCCCTGGGGTGGAGAGGGTTACGATCCCGTACCAGGTCACGACGGGGGCAGAAGTGAAACCGAGTGAATTGATCAGAGCGATTTCGTTTCCGCTGACCAACGCCAGTGTCGTTGTTCCCGTCATATTCCTATGGTTGCTTATGTCATTCGGACGCTGGGGGGGACTGCTTGGGCTGTTTCTGATGGTACTCGTTCTTCCTGCAGTCTTTCGCCTGCAAATGATCGTCCTTGAGGCGCGGGCACTCAACCGGGAAGCACCCGCGATGGATATCCAGTTCTTCAACTGGATCGGCAACGCCTGGTCGCTGTTTCCGCTGCCGCTGTTCATTCTTGCAATATGGTCGGTGCTTGCTGCGTTCGATAATTTTGGTAACACGGCTGGATGGTTCGTTTTGTTTACTGCTGCGATCATCATGCCTGCGCCATTGGCTATTCTTGCTATCACGCATTCGCCGTTGCAAAGTTTAAACCCGGTCGCGATCGGTCGCCTGCTTAAGGAAACCCGCGCGACCCTGTGGATAGCCAGTGCGTATCTCTTTTTCGCGGGCTGGCTCAGTATTCAGGTTGAGGTGCTGCCCTGGATGCTCGCCAATCTGATTCAAATGTTTCTGTCAGTATCTTTCTTTTCCCTGGTTGGCAGCCTGATTGAGCCCTATGGTTTGATATCGAACGTCAGCATTCCCGATCCGCTTCAGCCGGGCGAGGAGGAGATAACGGCCAAACTGGAAGAATTTCGAACCAAGGTGCTGAATCATGCCTATGGCTTCGTCAGCCGCGGAAATCGCCAGGGCGGTTTCGCACACATTGAAGAGTGGATCAACAGCGAACAGGACGTTGCCGCCGCCTGGGCATGGTTCTTTGACCGGATGATGCACTGGGAGCAGCAGCAACACGCATTGTTCTTTGCTCAGAAATACGTTCATGACATGCTGAAACACGGGGAGAAAGTCCCGGCGCTGAAAGTCATCATGCGCTGTCGCCTGGTTAATGAAGAGTTCCATCCCTTTCGGGACGATTTGCCGGCAGCGATAAAAGCGGCGGAAAGTAGCGGAAATATCGAACTCGCGGCTGTTCTGAAACGCGTTTGAAGGGCTACAATAGGCATATGGACAAACGCCTACTTACAATTTTGCGGTGCCCGGTATCTCACAAGGGCCTATCGGTACTGAAAAAAGACAAATTGGCGCGGGTAAACGCCGCGATCGATGCTGGCGAACTCGTGAACTACGAAGGATCTGCCGTTAGCGAATCGCTAGTGGAAGCACTGATCACTGATGACGGCAAGCGCATCTATCCCGTCAACGACGGCATCCCTGTTCTCCTGGAAGACGAATCGATAAGCATGGAGCAGATTGCTTGAAAATTCAGGCAAATCAGCTTTCGTCGCACCTTCTGAAATCGCTTGGCCCCTGTTACCTGATTACCGGTGACGAACAACTGCTCGTAGATGAGGCACTCGACGCCGTTCGCGAAAGCGCCCGCAATCGAGGTTTCATGTCTCGTGAGCTGCACGTCGCGACGGTGGGCTTCGACTGGAATGCTCTGACAGCCTCGACGAGTAACCTGTCTTTGTTTGCCGAGCAGCGCATCATCGAATTGCGCTTGCCAACGGGCAAGCCGGGAAAAGCCGGAAGCGCAGCGATCATTGATCTGGTGGAGCAGTCTGGCCCTGAGCTTCTTTTTATTGTGACCGCTCCCAAGCTCGACAGAAGCAGCGGTGCATCGAAATGGGCGAAAACCATCGATCAAAAAGGCGTGTCGTTGCCGCTTTGGCCAATCGGTGTCCGCGAGCTTCCCGGCTGGATAGCCAACCGAATGCGAGCGGCCGGGTTACAGCCTGACCGTGATGCAGTCACTTTGATTGCGGATCGGGTAGAAGGTAATTTGCTCGCTGCGCAACAGGAGATTGAGAAGCTGCGTTTGATTCTCGGTGAGGGAAAAGTCAGCGCCGAGGCGGTTAACGCTGCGGTCGCGAATAGCAGTCGATACGATGTCTACAAGCTTACCGACGCAGCGCTGGCTGGGGACGCGAAACGTTCTGTGAAGATCCTGGGTGGTCTTCGGGCTGAGGGCGTGGAGCCGGTGATTGTCATGTGGGCGCTGACCCGTGAACTCAGGACACTGGCCACCCTGGATGACGTCGTTCGACAGGGCGGCGATCTTGGCGGCGCGATGCAAAAGTCACGCGTCTGGAGCAGTCGACAGGGGTTGGTGCGTTCTTGTGTCACCCGGCATCAGCACGGCGACTTTCACAAGATGCTAAAAGCCACCGGACGCGCGGATGCGGCGGCAAAAGGTCAGCGCGCAGGCAATCCCTGGCACATGGCAACGGATGTCGTCGTGAGTCTCGCGCAGTGAATCCGGTTCGCGCGATTGGCATATTTGGTGGCACATTCGACCCAATTCACTATGGTCACCTGAGAACGGCATTTGAGATGCTGCAGGCATTGGCGTTCGATGAGGTCCGTTTTGTGCCCTGTGGTGATCCGCCCCATCGCGGCAAAACCTACGCCGATGCAGAGCTGAGGTTTCGCATGGTTGAGGCCGCTATCGCTGGCCAGTCGGGCTTTGTGAGCGATGATCGGGAATTGCGTCGGGACGGGCCGTCGTATTCGATCGACACGCTACTCGATTTTCGGACGGAATTTCCGGGCAGCCCGTTGGGTCTGATAGTAGGAATGGATGCGTTTCTGGGACTGCCAAATTGGCATCGATGGGATGAAATTCTCGATATTGCCCATATCATTGTTGCCCATCGGCCGGGCTGGAAGGCACCTGACATTGGTCCACTGGGCAGTCTGATTAGCGAATACGGTACACACCGCGTTGATGATCTGCACAACACAGCACACGGGCGCATACACATTCACGCGGTGACTCAACTGGAGATCGCGTCAACAGAGATTCGGGATTTGGTGGCCGCGGGACGAGATCCGCGGTTTCTCATGCCCGATGCAGTTAGCAGTGTCATACAGGAGACATCAGTCTATATGAGAGCCACGAATGAATAGCGAAGAATTGTGCGACTTGATCGTCGACGCATTGGAAGAGGTCAAAGGGCAGGATATTACGAGACTCAATGTCCGGGACATGACATCGGTGACCGACTGGATGATCGTGGCCAGTGGCACATCGTCGAGACACGTTCAGGCGCTGGTTGATAATGTCGCCCAGAAAGCCAAAGCTGCCGGCCACAGACCGACGGGCATTGAGGGGGAAAGCGGCGCCGAGTGGGTGCTGCTCGATCTACAGGATGCGCTGGTCCACGTTATGCTGCCCAAGGTGCGCGAGTTCTACAATTTAGAGAAGCTCTGGTCGATCAAACCGTCCCCTGACGTGGCGGCGACTGACGGATAGAACGTGCATATTCGCCTTTTAGCCGTTGGTGATCGCCAACCGTCCTGGGTGGACGAGGCATTCAGTAAATACACCGCGCGGTATCCACGCGAGTGGAAATTCCGGCTCGACACGATTTCAACCGTGCGCCGCAATAAAAACGACAAGTCACGTCAGGCAATGGAAGCAGAGGGCGAGTTGATTCTCGAAAGACTCGGCGCTGACGAACAGGTCGTGCTCCTGGATGAAAGAGGCACGGAGCTCAGCAGCAAATCGTTGGCATCCCGATTATCTGATTGGCAGACGGACGGCCGGGATCTCTGCTTTATTATTGGCGGTCCCGATGGGGTATCGAACGCGGTACGACAAAGAGCCAATTGGATGTGGTCCTTGTCGCAGCTGACTTTGCCTCACGGACTGGCACGCGCGCTGCTATCCGAGCAGCTTTACAGGGCGTGGTCTTTACAGACCGGCCACCCGTATCACCGAAGCTGAACCGCAGCCATGAGTTCATCACCGCTTCTGTACCTGGCATCAACGTCACCGCGACGACGTGAGATATTGGAATCACTTGGCATCGACTTCGAGGTCGCGATGGTTGAGACCGATGAGAGCCTTCGGACAGGCGAATCGGCCGAGGATCTGGTCCTGCGCCTGGCGACCGCCAAGGCAGAAGCGGCGACAAATGCTGATTATGTGCTGGGCTCCGATACGGTGGTCGTCCTTGATGATGAAGTACTCGGAAAACCGGAGGATATTGACGCCGCTGTTGACATGCTGCTGGCCTTATCCGGCCGGAGCCACACGGTTCTCACCGGGGTTGCGTTAAAAACCCCGAACGGCACCGAGGTCGTGTTGTCAAAGACCGATGTGCAGTTTCGGGAAATAGATCGGGACGAGGCCATTAGTTACTGGCACAGTGGGGAGCCTGTCGATAAGGCAGGGAGTTACGGGATTCAGGGTCTGGGTGGCGTGTTCGTGAAAGGCATCCAGGGCAGTTATTCGGGCGTAATGGGCCTGCCGGTTTTTGAAACGGTCGAGTTATTGAAATCGGCTGGAATCGAAGTGTTGTCGAAGAAAAAATGACGGACGAATCGCCAAAAGAAGAGATTCTGATCAATGTCACGCCGAGCGAGGTGCGTGCCGCGCTGCTCGAAAACGGTGTTTTGCAGGAGGTCTATATTGAAAGGGCCGCCAGACGCGGACTGATCAGCAATATCTACAAAGGTCGCGTCTCAAGGGTTCTGCCCGGCATGCAGGCGGCCTTTATTGATATTGGCCTTGCGCGAACTGCGTTCCTGCACGCCTCCGATATTGCCTCGCCTGACGGGATCGAGAACGGCGACACGGTGCCGGATATCAAGGATCAGGTTCGTGAGGGCGACGGCATTATGGTGCAGGTCGTTAAGGATCCCCTTGGCAACAAAGGTGCTCGCCTCACGACTTACATCACGCTGCCGTCACGGTATATCGTGCTCTTGCCGCACAGCAACAGCGTCGGCGTATCCTCCCGAATCGAAGACGAGGACGAGCGAGTGCGACTTCGATCTGTGGTCGAGGATCTGCTCAAGGAGCACGGACTGAACTGTGGAGCCATTGTCCGGACGGCCGCAGAGGGTTCGCCGGATGAGGCACTGTCCGCTGACCTTCGCTATGCGCTCAAGCTATGGGACGTCGTGCAGCAACGCTCCGCTTTAGCGAATGTGAAAACACTGGTTCATGAGGACTTATCGTTACCGCTGCGGGTCTTGCGCGATCTCGTTACGACGGATGTCGAGCAGATCCTGGTCGATTCCGCACCCGATTTCACCGCTATGCAGGAATTCAGCAGAACCTATCTGCCGGACGTGGAATCGAAGATCGAGCTCTATGATCGCCGCCGCCCAATCTTCGACTTACACGGAATAGAGGATGAAATCAGTCGATCTCTTGATCGAAGTATCCCATTAAAATCCGGTGGTTATATAATATTCGATCAGACGGAAGCGATGACGACGGTTGACGTCAATACGGGTGGCTATGTCGGCCACCGAAATCTGGAAGAAACCATTTACCGCACGAATCTCGAAGCGGCAGTCGCAATTGCCAGGCAGCTTCGGCTCAGAAATCTGGGTGGGATAATCATTATCGATTTCATTGACATGGGCGTGGAGGACCACCGCAGCAATGTGCTGCAAGTGCTCGAGACTTCTCTGTCACGCGACCACGCTCGTCACCAGATTACCCCGGTTTCGCCCCTTGGACTCGTCGAAATGACGCGCAAACGTACCCGGGAGAGCTTGCAACATATTCTGGGAGAGGACTGCCCCGGTTGTAATGGTCGCGGTTTCGTTCTGACAGCAGAAACGGTGTGTTTCGAGATCTTCCGCGAAATAATTCGACAGTCGCGTCAGTTCGAGTTCGAAGAGGTTCTGGTCCTCGCGCATCAGGACGTTATCGAAATGCTGCTTGATGAGCAGGCGGGAAGTTTCGCTGAACTGGAGGTAGAAACAGGCAAGTCGCTCCGTTTGCAACCTGAGTCGCTGTATCTTCAGGATCAGTTCGACGTTGTACTGATGTGAATATGAGTCGTCGATCACTATGAAACGTTTTCTGCGCCGACTGACAAAGTACATAGCATATTTGGCTGCCGTCATAGTGATCCTGTTGGCGATCGCCGTCGGCTTGTTTCGACTGTTTCTGCCGCGTGTGCCCGAGTACCAGGACGAAATAAAGGGATGGGCCAGTGCCGCGATTGGCATGCAGGTAGAATTTTCGGGCATGGATGCGCGTTGGGGGCTTAGTGGCCCTGAACTACAGTTCTACAACGCAGAGCTGAATCGTCTCGATACGGGTGCTCGCATCGTTGCTGCAGATGAGGTCGGCATGGGTGTCGGGCTGATGCGCTTGTTATTCGAACAGGCATTGGTAGTTGATCGACTGGTAATCCGAAATACCAGCGTCGATGTTCGCCAATCCGACGACGGCAGCTTCCAGGTTCAGGGATTTGCTGTTGCTGAAATCCTCGGTACCTTCTCAAATCAATCTGAAGCGCCGGTAACAATTGAGGTTATCGGTGAAGATATCGAACTGCGTTTCATGCAGCCGGGCGGCGTTCGCCCGCACTTTTTTACAGTGCCGCGAGTCAGCGTCAGTGTTGACGAGAACAGAATAGCCGCCGATGCCGATATTCGTTTGCCGGATGAGCTGGGTCGCAGACTCAGCGTTTCCGCGACTCAGATTCTGGTGGCTCCGGCCGAGGAACGAAGCTGGGACATTGATGTTGATGCAGAGAGTATTAATTTGCAGGAATGGTCCGCGCTGTCGCGCAGCAGCAGAAGATTCGACTCCGGTGTAGGCGATATGGAGCTGGCGCTTGCTGTAGCAAATGGCCGGGTAAGCACGGCGACGGCGGAGCTCGATTTTATCAACATCGCTATTGCAGACGGCGAGTTTTTTGATCTCAGGGGACGGATTGAAGTCGACGTATCGGATGACAACCTTCTGCTTGCTGCCAATGAATTCAGTGTTGCTACGATCGACCACGAATGGCCCGAATCGACATGGAGGGTTGAGGCGAGTGTTGATCGCGATGGCAATGTCGTTATGCTGGATACGACAGCTTCCTACCTGGCGCTGGATGACCTTGGTTTGGTCGCATCGTGGCTGGCTGACGAGCAGAAAACCCTGCTCGGCAATTATGCGCCGTCCGGCATCGTCAGAAATTTGATCGCGACCGTCTCCGATTTTGATAGTGATGTGCCGCGATTCAATGTATCTGCGGAGCTGGATCGAGTCGGAGTCGCGGCACTGGATAACATACCCGGCATTCGCGGTTTTTCCGGCCTGTTAAGAGCGAACGGTTCGGGCGGCCGTCTTGAAATCAGTTCCGAAGACCTCGTAATAGATGCGCCCCAATACCTCTCCGATGTCATAAGGATCAATCAGGCTGACGGGACGGTTATCTGGCGTAACAGCAATAATCGTACGACGATATTGTCCGATAGCATCGTGATTACGAATGAGTTTTTTCAAAGTCAGAGCAACGTCGAACTGCTCTTGTATAAAAACGGTTCGTCGGCAGAAATTGATCTCGCCAGCATCTGGAGCATTTCAGACATATTCGAGGCGAAGCGTTATATTCCTCGAATTGGTCTTAAACCGAAGTTATACGACTGGTTTCAAATGGCACTGGTCGACGGTTCGATTCCACGCGGTACGACGACCTTGAACGGACCGCTGGACAAGTTTCCATTTGACGATGGTGAAGGTCGATTGCTGATCGAGGCGTCTGTTCGCAACTTGAACTTCAAGTACCACATGGCTTGGCCGGCAACCGAGCAATCGGATATGGAAGTCATACTTGATAATGCGCACTTGTATACGACACAGAACAGCTCCGTCAGTGTGGGCATACCGGTGGTCAATGCGAAAGTCGATATTCCAGATTTGCGTGACCCGGTTCTGAGCATCGAGTCGTTCTCCACCGGATCGCTCGAAGCGATTCGGGATTTCGCCGCGCAGAGTCCGATTGCGCAGGTTTTTGGGGGGCAGCTGGATCGGGTGGCCGTATCCGGAGATGCGTCGTTCACGCTCGACCTGATCGTGCCACTGAGGCAGGACAGAGTTCAGGAATTCGAATTTACTTCGAGCATACGCAGCAACAACGGTACCCTGGCTGTCGAAGGCTTTGACCCGCCTGTCACCGATCTGATTGGTGAAGTGACCATCGAGCGAGAACACATCTCAAGCGAAGGGCTGGGTGGCCGTTTTCTGGGTGAGGACATCAGCATTTCACTGCAGAGGTCAGACGATCCGCAATTCAGTGTCGTTGCAATCACCGAAGGCAGGCTTACGGCGGACGGAATCGTCAATGGTCTGGGTGTGCCGATGGAAGGGCTGGTCAGCGGCGCTACCCTGTATCAAACACGCATTCTGTTTCCGAACGGCAAGGCCGAAGATCCACCCCCTTTGACGATCAAGATTGATACCGACTTCGAGGGAATGACGTTCCTGCTGCCTGATCCGGTTGGTAAAACGGCTGATTCGACCCTGCAAGTGTCAGGCGATATTCGGTTTCTGCCGGATGGCGCGGGCATTGAAAGCGCCGGATTTGCTGAAAACCGAATTGCCTGGGAACTCGTGTTCGAGCCATTTGAGGGTCTCGATGAGGCTGATAAGGGATGGGACTTCGATCGGGGTATGGTCACTTTGGGTGGCCATGTAATGGAACCGGCCGATACGCGTGGTCTGCATATACGGGGCTCGACCGGCGTCGTGCGTTTGCAGGACTGGCTAAGCCTCTCTCGCAGCGGCGAGCAGAAAAGTGGTGCCGCCGATCGTATCCGTTCGATCGACCTGATTGTTGAAGACCTGTATGTCCTGGGGCAGCATCTCAAAGCGCATCGGGTGAAAGTCGATCGCAGTGCACAGGATTGGCTGGTGCAACTGGATGGAGAGGACGTCGTCGGATCTGTTTTCGTACCGTACGATTTTGGTAGCGATCGCGCGATGGTCCTCGATATGACCAAACTGCGTTTGCCAGGTGATTCGGCTGATACACAGTCTGAATCCGATATCGATCCCCGAGTTCTGCCGCCAGTGCAGCTGACCGCGGCCGAGTTCGCATTTGGTGATCGTTATCTGGGAGCAGTGGAGGCGACGCTTGATAAAACAGAAGACGGCCTCGTGGCGAGTAAGATATCAGCAACGGATGCGACCTTCGGAATCGTTGGTACGGGTGGCTGGGTCGCGGACGACAGCGACCCCATGGGCAGCCGCAGCTATATCACTGCGACTCTGACGAGCACGGACGTCGTGCAGACAATGCGGCGGCTGAATTACACGCCCGGCATTGATAGTGATGCCATGAGTATGATCTTTGACCTCGACTGGTCCGGCGGTCCGCGGGCCGATTTCTTCGATGTTCTCGACGGAGAAGTACAGGTTCGATTTGGCGATGGTCAGCTTGAGGAAGTCGAACCTGGGGCGGGCCGCGTGTTCGGACTGATGAGTATCGTTGCGCTGCCGCGCCGGCTATCCCTCGATTTTCGAGACGTGTTCAACAAGGGTTTTGGTTTTGACAAGATCGCAGGCACCTTCAGGATAGAAGATGGCATTACCTATACCTGCGACCTCTCTCTTGAAGGCCCTGCCGCCGATATCGGTATTGTCGGCCTGGCGGATATTGCGAACCGTACTTACGACCAGACCGCGGTTGTATCGGCGAATGTCGGTAATACCCTGCCTATTGTTGGTGCAGTCGTCGCCGGCCCGCAGGTCGCTGCCGCATTGCTGATTTTCTCGCAGATATTCAAGAAACCCTTACAGGAAGTCGGTCAGGTCTATTACGCGGTCACTGGCTCCTGGGATGAGCCAACGGTGGATACGACGGATTCAATCGCATTCGCCGCCAGTGGTGAACAGGCGGGTTGCCTGGCTGTCGGCGAATAGGGTGAAGGCGAACGGGAGAGTGGTATGCGCGTAGCGGCGATTCAGATGAACAGCGGTGAAGAGGTTGGCGCTAACCTGGAGCTGGCGGACAAATTATTGGGAGAAGCGGCTCGCGACGGATGCACGCTGGCGGTCCTGCCAGAAAATTTTGCGTTGATGCCAGAGCGGGGAAGGGACAAGGCGAAAGCTGCTGAGGAGCCCGGAGAGGGGCCTATTCAAACCTTTTTGTCCGAGGCGTCCCGTCGCCATGGTCTCTGGATAATTGCGGGCAGCATGCCACTCGTGTCGCCTGAGATCGATGCTGAACGCGTCTACGGTGCCTGCCCGGTTTACGACTCAGAGGGACACGTGCAGGCGATATATAACAAGATACACCTGTTCGATGTCGACCTTGTGGACAAGCAGGAGTCCTATCGCGAGTCGCGCTCAATGTACCCCGGCGACGAGACCGTTACGGTGGATACGCCTTGCGGGCGCGTCGGGCTAACGATTTGCTACGACCTCCGGTTTCCTGAGTTGTTTCGCCAGCTCGTGGACAAAGGCGCAACTGTTTTTACCGTGCCAGCCGCGTTTACGGCGACAACCGGGGAAGCGCACTGGCACACCTTATTGCGATCTCGCGCTATCGAAAATCTGGCGTATGTGATCGCGCCGGGGCAATATGGCGAACACGCTGACCGCCGGTCGACCTACGGGCACTCTTTGATCATTGATCCCTGGGGCCGGATTCTGGCCGAAGCGGCTGCTGGAAACGGTTTTGTTGCCGCGGATATCGATCCGCTGCTTCCGGAAAAACTGCGCAGTGAGTTTCCGGCACTCCAGAACCGACGCCTGTAATTTAAACGGAAGATACCTTTGGAAAATAACGATACGTCGATCGACTCGCTCCTGTCGCGAATGCTGGAGCCAGCAGGCCTGGACGAAACAAACCTAAGTACGACGCTCGGCAGCATGATGCGGGGCGGGGTGGACTATGCCGATCTCTATTTTCAAGTCAGCCGAAGCGAAAGCTGGACGCTGGAAGACAGTATTATCCGAGAGGGCAGCTTCAATCTGGATCAGGGCGTCGGCGTGCGGGCAACCAGTGGAGAGAAAACCGGGTTCGCCTACTCCGACGAGCTTGTCATGCCCGCGCTGCAGCAAGCCGCCAGTGCCGCGCGAGCAATAGCGCGCCAGGGGCAGGACCAAAGTGTACAGGCCTGGACTCGCACTGAGGCCGCTCCCCTGTACCCAAGTGACGATCCGACGACGAGTATCGACGATACCCAAAAAACAACATTGCTCAGCGAGATCGATGCGGCGGTTCGTGATATGGACACGCGAGTCGAGCAGGTCATCGTGAGCCTTGCGAGCAGCCAGGACCTGATATTACTTGCAGCATCGGACGGAACCCTTGCCGCCGACGTGCGGCCATTGATTCGACTGAATGTCAGCGTCATTCTCGAGCAGGATGGCCGCCGCGAGCAGGGCTACTCCGGCGGCGGCGCAAGGACCGATCTGAATTATTTCCTGAACGGCGATCTGCCGATGAATTATGCGCGTGAAGCCGTTCGCCAGGCTATCGTACAGCTGGATGCGCGGGCCGCGCCGGCAGGGACCATGCCGATTGTCCTCGGCCCAGGCTGGCCTGGAATATTGCTGCATGAGGCGGTCGGGCATGGCCTCGAAGGAGATTTTAATCGCAAAGGAACTTCAGCATTCAGTGGCAAGATCGGACAGAAAGTCGCGTCACCTCTTTGCACGATCGTGGACGATGGAACGCTGCCGGATCGGCGTGGATCGCTGTCAGTCGACGATGAAGGAACTCCCGGCCAGTACTCGGTTCTGGTCGAAAACGGCATCCTGAAGGGATACATGCAGGACAAGCTGAATGCTCGCTTGATGGGTGTTGAATCAACAGGCAACGGTCGGCGAGAGTCGTTTGCGCACGTGCCGATGCCGAGAATGACCAACACCTATATGCTGGCGGGTCCGCACGATCCCGAAGAAATCATTGCGTCGGTCGATAAAGGCATTTACGCGCCAAACTTCGGTGGCGGACAAGTCGATATTACGTCTGGAAAATTTGTATTTTCTGCAAGTGAGGCTTATCTGATCGAGAAGGGCAAAGTGACGGCGCCAATCAAGGGAGCAATGCTGATCGGTGACGGCCCGGAAGCGCTGAACAGGATTTCCATGGTAGGCAACGACCTAGAACTCGATTCAGGCGTCGGTACCTGCGGTAAGGAGGGACAGTCAGTGCCGGTTGGGGTAGGTCAGCCGACGCTCAAGATTGACGAAATTACCGTGGGCGGTACGGGCTGAGCGGTTCCTCTTTTACATAAGACCAAAATCGCATGCTTTCGTGTAAACACTGTGAGATAGCTCACTCAGTTGATCATTACGCTTCTGTAAGGTCTGTCGTATCTCACTGAGGGACAACGTCAATGGCATTCGAAAACACGATTACAGAGCAGGACATGGACCCGCAGACCCAGCAATTTGTGCAAAGTTTACGTGCCGATCTGGGCGACATGGAAGCGGATTTGTCCGTCGACGGCCTGTCCGAATCCATATTGTCAAGAATTGTGGGCCTGTTCAGCGGCGGGAAGTCGTGAAGAAAAAGCCGCTTCCGGCTGGACAATAGCGTCCCGCTATGGAGAATGGATGGGCCCCGGGCAAAGAGTTATCGCATTATGTGGGTTTCGAAACCAATCTACGAAAGCTTGCCCTACTTCTATCTGACGACGGGAGCGCTCAGCCTGGGGGCATCAATGTACGTCAATCACTGGCACTGGCCAACGATTTGCTTCGTTGTCGGGCTGCTTTGTCTCGTGGCTGGTTTGGTTGTATTGCTAAAGCGTCGCGACTATCGGGTCACCGATCGACGCGTTGGTCATCGGCAGGATTAGTGAGCCCTATTTCTCATTAACTGCTGATTCCTGGGCGTCGTCTTCAGAGCCCTGACCGGCGTCTTCATTTCCCATATCACCTTCGTCAATCGTGTCGTCGCTGTCTTGTGCAAGACGAAGATCGTGGTAAACCAATTCATGTACACCGATCGAGAGAACATCGCCGTCTCGAAGCCGATACTTTTTGACCTGTCTCTCACCGATAAAAACCCCATTGGTGCTGTTTAGATCTTCGATCACACAGCCGGTGTCGTCGCTGACAAGTTGCGCGTGATGGCGACTGACAAACTTGCTCCTGATATAGATTTCATTGTCGGGCGAACGGCCGATAATGACGCGACCGAGAGGGAATGTCAGTGACTCGACGACCTCGTCATCCCTGCGAATTTCGATTCTGCTGACATGTGAACTGGACGCTGGCTCGCGTTCCAACTCCAGTTGGCGCAACTGACTGTAAACGCCAGTGTTACTTTCGTGCTCCGGCCAGTTCAATTCTTCTGCCGCGTTAAGGATGTCGTTTGCTTCGATGACCTTCTTTTCGTCGGCAAAAGCGCACAACAGCGCGGTGTCGCACAGCGTATTGATGAGTCGCGGTATGCCGCCGGAAAATCGATACACGACTTCGAAACTATCGTCAGCAAACAGGTCCGGTCTGCTTCGACCTGCCACAGACAAGCGTCGTTCGATGTACTCTCGCAACTCGCGGCGGTCGAGTGGACCGATATGAAATCGCAGTCGAACACGCTGCATGAGTTGCTTCAGGCGGTCCGATTCCAGCGTTTCCTTCAGCTCTGGCTGCCCGGCAAGGATAATGCGCAGTACCTTCTCTTTGTGCGTCTCAATGCCCGAGATCATGCGCACCTCTTCCAGTACTTTCTTGGACAGGTTTTGCGCCTCATCAATGATCAACAGGACTTTCTTGCCGTTGGTGTATTGTTCGATCAGGAACATGTTGAGCATGTCGAGCAATTCGATTTTGCGCTTGTTGAAGGGTTTGAACCCGAACTCGGTGAGGACGGACTGCAGGAATTGCGTCGGCGTAAGCTGCGTTTGTGAAACAACGGCGTAGACTACGTCGCTCTCGAGATCGGCCAAAAAAGACTGCAATAAGGTAGTTTTTCCTGAACCAATCTCGCCGGTTATGACGACAAAGCCATCGGCCAGCCAGATCGTCGATTCCATGTAGGCTTTCGCACGAGCGTGCTGCTTGCTCCAGTAAAGGAAATCGGGGTCGGGCGTCAGCCGAAAGGGCTGTTCCGTTAGACTAAAATGTTCAAGATACGACATAGCAGTACATAGTTTACCTGCTTTTCTGCTGTGTGGGCTATGTCCCGCTTCCCTTAAGCTCAGGTGCGTTGTGTCACACTTTGTTCTATCAGGTCGACAAGTCGATCGCGTTCATCGGCGCTGGTGGCCACGACGGTAATGTGACCGAGCTTGCGCCCGGGTCGCGGCGATTTTCCATAATCGTGCAGTTGCCCGATCGGCTGCGACAGGGTCGCTGCCGGAATTTCTCCGATCAGATTGACCATGCCGGCGTGACCTGTACTCGCGGTCGATCCCAATGGCAGGTCCAGAATCGCGCGCAGGTGGTTCTCGAACTGACTGGTTTCGGACCCTTCGATACTCCAGTGGCCCGAGTTGTGAACGCGCGGTGCGAATTCGTTCGCGAGCAGGTTATCGCCGACGACAAAAAGTTCAAGCGCAAGAACACCCACATAGTCGAGGCGGTCGAGCAGGCGGTGGACGTAGTCAGAAGCGAGTTTCGTCAGATCAGGCTCATCAACGGGAGACCGTGATACTCGAAGTATGCCGTCGACATGCTTGTTCCGGCCAAGTGGATAAATGGCAACTTCGCCACTCACGCTGCGTACACCGATACAGGATACCTCATAGTCGAACGGGACCCACTGCTCCGCAATGAGCGCCTGACCACCAAGTTCACTCCAGGCCGTATCAAGCCCATTCGCAGTTCTTGCGACGTACTGACCTTTCCCATCGTAGCCCAGACGCCGCGTCTTGATGACCATCGGAAGGCCCAGTTTGTCCGCGGCATCGGTGAGATCAGCACGCGAATCGACTGCGTGGTAGCCGGGCAGGGGAATGCCCAGTTCATCGAAAAGTCTTTTCTCGTCCAGTCGATCCTGGGAATGTCTCAACGCGGCGGCCGGAGGATAGACCGGGGCGATGCCTTCGATATGAAGCAGTGCGTCGACAGGGACGTTCTCGAACTCGTAAGTAATGACATCGCTGGTTTCGGCCAGTGCCACCAGCGCAGCAGGGTCGTCGAAATCACTCCTGATCACCTTCCCGCATACCGCGGCGGGTGGGTTTTCTGACGGATCGATGAAGCGGCATTCCCCATCCAGGCCTCGGGCCGCAAAACCCATCATTTGGCCGAGTTGGCCGGCGCCGATAATGCCGATACGCACAGGCTTATTGCGTCGGGTCGCCGTCGCCCAGAACCTTTTCGGTCTGGTTCTTGCGGTAGGCGTCGAGTGCCGTGGCAACCGCCGGGTTGTCGTTCGCAAGTATGGCGGCGGCAAGAAGGGCCGCGTTTACAGCTCCTGCACGTCCAATTGCCATGCAGCCCACAGGGATACCGGCAGGCATCTGGGCGATTGACAGCAGCGAGTCCATGCCGTTCAACGCCTTCGATTGCACCGGCACACCGAGGACTGGCAATCGCGTTTTTGAGGCGGTCATTCCCGGCAGATGTGCGGCGCCACCAGCGCCGGCGATAATAACCTTCAGACCGCGCTCGGCAGCGCTTTCGGCGTATTCAAATAACAGGTCGGGCGTGCGGTGTGCGGAGACGACTTTCACTTCGTAGTGAATGCCCAGACCGGCCAGCGTCTCGGTCGCATGTTGCATCGTATCCCAGTCGGAACGGGAACCCATGATAATGCCAACGTATATACTCATTAAGAAATTCTATCACTATAGTTAACGGCGCAACTTCGCCATTTCGCTGCGGATTGGTTCCGGATCGATATGGCGCATCAACTTGCCGATGTATTGTTTCTGCCGGCGCAATGCGCCGTGCGCTTTCATTTGTTTCGCTTCCAAAACCGCTTCGCGAAGATTGTCATCGATCGGCAGGCTGTCGAGATCGGACTCTCTCAGCGTAATCAGTTCCTCGCCCAATTTCTGCAGGGCGATATACTCGCGTTTTCTTGCGCTTTTGCTGGGCTTTAATTCATCCACTGGTTAAAGTACTCCCCGCGGTCACTCCGCCGATTCGCGGCAGGAGTCTAACACGCGTAAGGAATATTGGAACATGGCAGAAATAGTGCAGCGCGAATCGCTTGGCCGGGATGAACTTGAGAATCTTGTTGCCCTGGCATTGGATGAAGCCCGCCGTTTGGGGGTGGACCAGGCCGAGGTGGCGGCGAGCCAGGATATGGGGCTGTCCACGACAGCGCGACTTGGCGATGTAGAGAATCTTGAATTCACCAATGACCGCGGGATCGGAATCACGGTCTACAAGAATGCCTGCAAAGGCAATGCGAGTACTTCTGATACTTCGCCGGCTGCAATACGGGAAACGGTGGCCAAGGCCTGTTCATTTGCCAGCTTCACCGCCGCAGACCCCTACGCCGGACTCGCCGATGCGGAGTTGATGGCGAAAGATATTCTGGACCTTGATCTTGATCATCCATGGGATCTGAATACCGATCAGGCGATTGCGCTGGCTATCGAGAGTGAGAGTGCGGCAATGGCTTTTGACGATCGCATCAGTAATTCGGAAGGCGCGACTGTCGGAACCAATCGCGGCACGCGTGCCTATGGTAATTCGCATGGCTTTATTGGCAGCCATACGAGAACCAGTCATAGCATTACCTGTGTCGTACTGGCCGAAGCAGACGGTGCGATGCAGCGGGATTACCACTACACATCTTCGCGCGTCCCGGCCGATTTGGACGATGCCGCATCGGTTGGCGTAATGGCGGCGAAGAAAACGGCAAGCCGCCTCGGCGCACGGAAAATAAAGACAACATCAGCGCCGGTACTGTTCATTCCGGAACTGGCGCGAGGGTTTATGGGGCATGCTATTGGCGCTATCGCTGGCGGCGCCCAATACCGACGATCGTCTTTTTTGCTGGATGCGGTAGGCCAGAAAATATTTCCCGATTTCGTGCAGATCCAGGAACGACCACATATCGCACAGGGCATGGCCAGCCGCTCCTACGATGGAGAAGGCGTCGCCACTTACGATCGCGAAATTGTCACGGACGGGGAGCTGAGGAGCTACATACTCAGCAGCTACTCAGCTCGGCGGTTGGGACTCAAGACCACGGCAAATGCCGGTGGCGCACAGAATCTTCTGATTCCTGGCAGCGACACGAACAAACAGGACTTAATCAAAGAGATGGGTACAGGTTTGATCGTTGAAGAACTCATTGGACAGGGCGTTAATGGGGTCACTGGCGACTATTCCCGGGGCGTCGTCGGGCATTGGGTCGAGAACGGTGAGATACAGTTTCCCGTGCATGAAGTAACGATCGCCGGCAATTTGCTGGAGCTCTATCAGCGGATATCCGCTATTGGCAATGATCAGGATTTGCGCGGCGGAATACGATGCGGTTCATTGCTGGTTGAGGAAATGACGATAGCCGGCGCCTGACGCGTCGCGGTCAACTTTGTCCGTCCGACTGGTCCAGTAATTGTGCCAGTGTCGTATTGGCCAACCTGTCCGAGACCGCTGTGTCGAGGACTTGCCCGAGCGCTTCGATCGGGTCACTCCATTTGGGTTCCCGGTGAGAACCTGTTTCACCCTCTTGCCTCACCACGGCGACGATGTCCGATAGTGTGATTCGAGTCATTTCGCGGCCCGGCAATAGACACTCCTTCTCATTGCTGGTCAGCAAACCGCAAGTTTCCAGCCCGACCGTGATGGGCGCAAGCGTGATGGACGGTATCTGTAATTGACCGCTGAGCTGGGCCAGCGAAATGCCATTGCCAGGCTGGCGAAATTCCTGGCCGACCAGGAACATGATGTTCAGTGCCAGTCGCTCACGCATAGAGTTGGACAGGCGCGGTTCACGGCGGCCGATTCTGAGGTAGGCCGGGTTCTGAAAGTAGAACGCGATCTGCGAACCGATAAGCAGGATCAGCCAGTTCAGATACAGCCATAAAAGCGTCGTGATCGCGATCGCAAAGCTCGCGTAGATCGTCTGATTGCGGGCTGAGCCTACGATAAAGGCAGCGAAAACGATGCTGAGCGTTGCCCAAAGGATGCCACCCGACAGTCCGCCGATGAGCGCGGAACGAAAGTCGACACGAGTATTCGGCATGTATTTGTAAAGTGCGGTAAAAACGATGATGACGACTAAGTAGGGAGTGAGCTTGGTTGTGGCTGCAAAGAACGGTCCAAGAAACGTGTTGTTGGTGAGCCATTGAACAGCAGCTTCGTTGCCGAGTGTGGCGATAGCGCCGAGCGCGACGACAATGGCCAGCGGAACGATCAGAAGAACCAGCAGGTACTCGGTGAGCCGGCGTGAAAAACTCCGTGCCTTGCTGACATACCAGACGTAGTTAAATGACTCCTCAATTTTCTGCACCATTGAAATTGCGGTGTAGATGAAAAACGCCAGTCCGATGCCCCCGAGCACCCCGCCATTCACATTATTGACCAGGGCCATTACCTGGTCGGTTATTTGCACGCCCTTTTCACCCAGTGGTTCGAGAACGATGTAGAGCTGTTGCTCCAGGTCTTTATGAACGCCAAATCCCTTCAACACAGAGAAACTAACAGCAATCAACGGCACGACAGAAAGCAGAGTGGTATAGACAAGCCCCATCGCCCGCAGAGTGAGTTGTCCGGAAAATATGTCCCTCAATACAGCGTAGGCATTTCGTAGAACACCGAGAACGATTCGGCCTGGTATTCCGTATCGCATCAGCACATCGCTCCAGACGATGGCGTCGATCCAGTTTTTGATGATCGCGATCATGCCGGTAGCGTCTCCTGTTTCACGCCGTCATGCGATCGAGGGCTTCGCGGTACTTGGCGGCTGTTTGCTCAAGAAGTTCGGCTGGCAGTTCTGGCCCGGGGGCCGTTTTGTCCCAGTCGAGCGTGTCGAGGTAGTCACGCACGAACTGTTTGTCAAAACTCGGCGGGCTTGTACCGACTTCGTATTCATCGACCGGCCAGAATCGTGACGAGTCGGGAGTCAGCACCTCATCGATCAGGTACAGGCGGCCTTCTTCATCCAGACCGAACTCGAACTTGGTGTCGGCGATAATGATGCCCCGCTGCAGTGCATAGGATGCCGCGCGTTCGTAGATTTCGATCGAAACGTCGCGGACTTTGTTCGCGAGTTTCTCACCGATCAATTCGACTACGGCATCGAAGCTGATGTTTTCATCGTGGTCACCTGCGTCGGCTTTGCTTGCGGGCGTGAATAATGTTTGTGGCAATTTCTCGGCTTGCTGCATTCCCCCGGGCAGGTCAATACCGCAAACCTGTCCTGTGTCGAGGTAATCCCTCCAGCCTGAGCCGATCAGGTAACCGCGCACAACGGCTTCGATGGGCAGTGGCTTTAGTCGTTTCACCACGAGTGACTGCTTGCGGAGTTTATTGCAGAGGTCCTTGTCGTCGACAACATCGTCGATGCGAAGCTCAGTTAACTGGTTGTCAATAATGTCAGCCATCATGTGAAACCAGAACAGCGAAATCCGGGTCAGGACCTCGCCCTTTCCCGCTACCGGGTCAGGCAGGATGACGTCATAGGCAGACAGACGATCGGTGGTGACGAGTAACAGGTGACTGTCGTCTACGCTGTAGATGTCTCTGACCTTGCCGCGACCGATCATGGGCAGATCCGGAATGGAAGTGTCGAAGAGTGCGTCGCTTGAGTTCATTCTGGGATGATCGCCGTTCCGGTCGGGACAGGCAAGCCTCAGTAATGGGAATGCTTGCTGACAAACGTTAGGATTGCAGTTCTTTTAATCGCTCGAAGGCTGGGATCTCGATTGTACTGGGGCAAGATCATTGGCACTTTGGCCGGGCTGGCAATGCGCAGCTCATGGGCTGCGATGGCGGGATTTATTCTCGGACACCAATTTGATCGCGGCTTTGCCGACCGCTTTCGACTCTTCGAAAAGCAAGGGGCGAGAATTCCGCGCGTATCTGAGGATTTTGTGCGCGCACTGTTTCAGGCGATGGGGCATCTCGCCAAGGTCGACGGCCGCGTCAGTGAAGACGAAATTCGTTCTGCCAGAATGGTCATGCACCGTCTCAGTTTGAATCCGGCACAGGTGCGGCGCGCAATGGCATGGTTCGAAGCCGGCAAGGCGCCGGGGTTCCCGCTGATCAAGAGAATGCGAGAGGTCCGGCGCGTCAGTGCGCGCAGCGCCTCGGATCGACTCACGTTTGTCCGGCTGTTGCTCGAGGTAGTGCTTGCGAAACAGGGCATCAAGAAGGAAGAGCGGGCATTGATGTGGAAGATATGCGTTGAGCTTGATATCGGACGGGTGGAATTTGCACAACTCGAAGCTATGATTCGGGCGCAGAAAGGCTTCAAGCGATCACCGGCCGGCGACGCGGATGCCTCGCGCGTGCGCCACGCCTATGCTGCTCTCGGTGTGTCACCTGAGGCGACCAATGACGAGGTGAAAAAGGCCTACCGTCGTCTGATGAGCAGAAACCACCCGGACAAATTGTCCGGTAGCGACCCGGACAAAGCGGTTATTGCGGAGGCTGAACGACGGACCCGCGAGGTACGTGGCGCGTATGAAATGCTCAAAGCCCGCCGATCGATACGCTGAGGTGTTGATCGGGCGGATCGTAAGGTACAGTTGCCAAAAAAATTGGGGAACCTAAAGTGACACCATTAATCGCACCTTCAATCCTCTCCGCCGACTTCGCCCGCCTGGGTGACGACGTAAAGTCCGTCCTTGACGCCGGAGCAGACATCGTACATTTCGACGTGATGGACAATCACTTCGTGCCGAACCTCACCATCGGCCCGATGATCTGCGAGGCGCTCAGGAGCTACGGTATCGAGGCACCGATTGATGTGCATCTGATGGTTGAGCCTGTCGACAGCATTATCCCTGACTTCGCGAAAGCCGGCGCCAGCTATATCACCTTCCATCCGGAGGCGAGCCGTCACGTTGACCGCTCACTGGGCCTCATCAAAGAACAGGGTTGCAAGGCTGGCCTGGTCTTCAGCCCCGCCACGCCGCTCGACTGGCTCAATCACGTTATCGACAAGGTCGACATGGTGTTGCTGATGTCAGTGAATCCCGGGTTCGGCGGCCAAAGCTTCATCCCGTCATCGCTGAGTAAACTTCAAGAGGCACGAAAAATCATCGAGGCCAGCGGCCGGGAGATTCGGCTGGAGATTGATGGGGGTGTCAAGGTGGACAATATTGGTGAGATTGCTGCGGCCGGGGCCGATACGTTTGTCGCGGGTTCTGCCATTTTTGGTTCTGATGACTATGCGAAGACGATTGCTGCTATGCGGGCTGAGATCGAAAGCGCTTCGAGCTAGTGGGGAAGACGTCTGTCGGGTGAGCTGTTGATACGCTTCCCAGGACACAGGCGCGAATCAACAGCTCACCCGACAGACACCTCGTCGTGGTCCGAAGTGTATGAATGTCTTCCCGGATGTGGTCGCAGAATGGAAACACCAGACGTAAAAAGGCCTGTCCCGTTAACCTTTGATTCGCGCCTGTGTCCTGGGAAGCGGGTCAAAG